>Ga0307517_10001213_pt1 | contig 43342 bp, 43 predicted proteins | sample 23_EM_MG_FD_194515 | JGI IMG/M metagenome (GOLD analysis project Ga0307517, IMG submission 194515) | Populus trichocarpa ectomycorrhiza microbial communities from riparian zone in the Pacific Northwest, United States - 23_EM | ecosystem: Host-associated > Plants > Roots > Unclassified | place...
TTTTTCCTCTTTTTGGGGAACCCCCCCCCCCCCCCCCGGCCACTGTCACGGCATTCATACTTCCTCACTTACAGCGGCGCCCTACCCTCCCGGGCAACAGGTTAAGTTTTGATAAAGAAACCTGATATACAGCCTATCGAGATCCGGGGTAACGGGGCGGTGTGTGGCCTATACGCGCACCACCCGAGTACCGTATTCGCACACCATGACCCTGGCCTAGTCTAAAAACGCCATACTTGTACGGTACCGGCCCGGGATTCTCACATCACGAGCCGTCCCATGAACTGTTTAACTTACGATACTGCTCGTGCATACTTCCTTGCCCACTGCGGTTGTATCATAAATCGAGCTTTGAGGCGCTGAAGGGGCTTCATATACCGGTATACTCGAGTACTTGAGCGCAGTGCAGTGCAGTATGTGATTTCGTTTTTTTCTTCCTTCTTTTCCCTTTTCTTTTTAAGCCTTATCTATTGTCCAGATTGTTTTTCTTTGTTTTTTTTTCTTTTTTCTTTTTTCTTCTTCCTGCCTTCTAACATAATATGATGTGATGATGGTATGGGCGAAGCTGGTGTTAGGATGGTGGTGGTATGCATTATCGAGCTGGGCTGGTGGTACGGTTATCGTCGTTGGTATTATTATATCTTGATGGTAAATTGGTCTACGGTATGGTGGTTTACGGTACTGGCAGTCGGGGGAGGGGGGGTGGAATGGATTTTGCCTTCTTAGATTCCTATGTTGAGATTAGTGTACTCTATATTGGTCTGGACCTTTAGCTGCTTACTTGTTCTCTTCTCTTCTGGGCGATGCGATGCGATGGTCTTGTCATAAGCTTTCTTTGACATCGGCAACTTACTGCGCTGTACTTTTGGTGGTACAGACAGACTCTCGTGGGTGCTCTGCTATCCGCTTCCCCTAGCCCCCTTCATTCATTCCCTCCTCCCGCTCATGAGATATGATAGGAGTGGTAATGAAATGAGGTGAAATAATAACCCTATACTACAGTGCAGCGCCCACCCAATCGATCCAATCCAGTAAAAAGGAAGATAATGAAATGAAAGAAGAGAAGAGACCCCTCATTGAAGCTGAACCTGATTTTGCCAAATCCAAATCTGGCTTCATGCTCAAAACCCAGAGAGTCGAGGAGAGGAGAGGTAGAAAGTGCTCGATCAGCTAGTGCCAGCTTGGAGGAGAGGAAAAGAAAGAAAAAGAAAAAGAAAAAAAGTCGGTCTATCGAGCGGAAGTCGGCGCTGCGCTTGGAGATGGTGCGTCGGGGGCGTGTTGTTCTGGCAGCCAGAATGTCTACAATAGAGAGCATGGGTTAGCCGGGGATCAATACTCGAGTACAAAAAAACCGGAGGCCCGGATTTGGCAGATGTAGTGTAAAACAATGCATTCGTTCGGCTCAACCCCCCCGGGGGGTGGGGCGATGGGAATCAGAGATAATAAATAACATACCACGTCCTTATGCGCTGTTGCGAAGAGGTTCATTTTCGGGTTGAACGAGACAACCGACGCCATGCTCTTCGTGTTCTCTGCGAGTTCGATGAACGGTTTTAAAGTCTTCTTCTCGTCCGCCGGCATCCACGAGTCCCAAACGACGACCCCGCGTTCACCCTGGCCGCCAACGAGGTACCTAGCGTCCGGGGTAAAGCATATATCCCCCGAGGTCTCGAGCTTCTTTGGGCTCGTGGGCCCGTTCGGCCGCTTCGCCCTGTACACGAACTGCGCCGTGTCCCCAGCGAACGAATCGACAACGTAGTGAGCTTGCCCGCGCGTTCCGATGAGCATGTGTTTCCCGTCATTGCTGAACTCGAGTTTGCTCCACGCGGGCATGCGGGGCGGGTAGGAGTACTGCGACAGGAAGCTGTCGTCAGTGAGGGTGAACGTGGTGAAGGGCTGCTTGTCGTAGTTGCGGAGATCGTAGAGGAGGATCGCGCTGGCGGACTGTGCGGCTACGGCGAAGATGATGCCCGACGGGTCGAAGGCGGCGAGGGAGGGGGCGGTTATGTTTAGCAGGCCCGCGCAATTGTGTGAGCGCAGGTCCCAGACCCGGACGGTGTCATCGTTGCTGCAGGATATGAATTGGTCGTCGACTGGGGAGACTTCCAAAGAGGTCACGGGCCGCTTGTGTCCTTTAAAGTACCGGATGTAGCTGTTATCGTGGAGGGAGAGGTAGCGAATTGTGTCTGTAGGAGCCAGGAGGGTCAATTATTGTCGTGAACATTATCTTGCACCCCTTGAGGGCAATGGGCAGTAATAGCAAAGTATTCCATACCATTTTCCTTCGTAGAAGCGTAAATCACATTGCTTTGCAAATGTGTGAACCGCGCAAGGTGACACCCATATTTCTTCGAGTACAGCGTCTTACTATGCTTCCCAAGTTTGCAGTCGTACAATTGTAGCGTCTCATCATCTCCCGTCGCTATGCAGAATTCGCCAGTGTCGTCAAAGTCCAACGAGGTTACCTCTGCTCCCTGGGCGAAATTCGAGAAGGCCTTCGAGGGGCGGTAGCGGGTTATTGTCTCGCTGAGCTTGGTTGATTCTGGTTGGCGGTGGAGAGGGTTTGCTGCTGCCATCTTGATAGTGTTCTAGGGGGTAGGGTTTGACCTGAGATGGAGCTAGAGGAGAGCACTTGTTCGAGTGCTATTCGGTGCAGGTGTTGTTGATCTTGACGCTTTTTCTTTGTTCTGAGAGGGGTTGGTGGATGCGGGTTGTATATAAAACTATGTGAGGAGGATGGTGAGGGTATGGGTTGTTTGTGGGTTATCGGGTGTAAAGCGTGTTTGTTCGTTAGTTCGTTTGTTCAAGCAATGTGCCGGCATCGGATCATACAGCACTGTATCATAGGGGTGCTCGAGCACATACCCTACCTGTATCAGAAGCTACGCCATTACTCTCGTTACGGTTAAAACTATGTAAGACGTGTGACGATGTGATCTGAGGCTCTGGGCCAAAAGATGCAGGGAACCGGTACCGCACCGTTACTTGTGCATGAGACAGCCCTAACCTCCGCTGAAAGCTTGTTTCCCTTTTTCTTTTCCTCTCCTCTTTCCTCTCTCCCCGTCGGGCCAGACTGGGAAATCAGTGATGTTCCCTGCCGGTATCTTTCCTGGCAGGACAAAACGATATCTGGAGTGATAGGCTACAATGAAACCTTGCTGGAGTTGCCGGTATCGATCCCCTGTTTAGCCTTTCGCAAGAGGTACTTTCGGAGGGTATCCGTGCATTATCCTCTTTGAAGACTGAGCGACGGTTTGTTTGTCAGTCCAGTCTTGGTCTCGAGTACTTTCAAACTCGGGACCGGAATAGGTATGATAATAATATTATAATAATATTATCATGGTATTTTACTGTACTCGTAGGAGTCTTCTTCATGCTGTCCCTACCACCACAAAGCAGAGGCATTCGGCCCTAGAGCCGAAAAAGTGGTTTTCGAGTGCCAAGTTTTAGGTGGATCTGCCAGATTTGTGTGCGGAAAAGGCGCTGCCATACACACTTCAAAGTTCTTCAACTCGAAAACTTGCATAAACGCTCTTCGACCTTGGGGTTGGGTGTCTCTGACAGGACATAGCATCTTGCAACCCCTTCCTATCCTACTACGTATCGGTCGACCCTGTTCTACTATCATCTTCTCCGCCACATCTCCTTTACCATCCCCTCGCGCGCGCACCACTGCCACCGTCGTGAACTCGGCCGGAAGGCACAATGTCTACGACATTAGGCGGCTTCATCGCCGGTGGAATCGCAGCCTGTGGAGCAGTAACGGTCACTCACGGCTTCGAAACGGTGAAAACAAGGTGTGTATCATAATTGCAAAATCGCGCACATTGCACACGCACATACATACATACACTGGTTTTGGGTTGGGGGAGAAGGGTTGGGGAGGAGGAGAGGGGAATGAGCTGCGCTTACAAAGAGTTTTATGGAGACGACCAGACTCCAACTCCAAGGCGAGCTTTCAGCAAAGTCGGAAACGAAACGAGTCTACACAGGTGTATTTCAGGGTGTTCGAGTGATCTTGACAAATGAAGGACTGCACGGCTTAATGGCTGGCTTGGGCGCTGCTGTGAATACTCCCTTCACTCTGCATATATTTTCCGATAGCCATCAATCCACCTCCAGGCTGAGAAGATAGAAAGCTCAAGAACTAACAAACCGATGTCCCCAAAAGTACTGCTATCAAACCATGCTAAACGGCTGCCGTCTCGGCTTCTACGAGCCAATCCGCAGCTCGGCTACACGCCTAATCCACAACGACCCTCACTACCAATCCATTGGCGTGAACGTCTTCGCCGGTGCCAGTTCCGGCATTCTGGGAGCGATGGTCGGGTCACCATTCTTCCTCGTGAAGACGCGGCTGCAATCGTACTCCCCGTTCCTTCCTGTGGGCACGCAGCACAAATACCGTAACGCCGTTGACGGCTTCAGGACTATTGGCCGGACTGAAGGGTTCAAGGGATTGTATAGGGGTGTGGGTTCCGCTATGGTCAGGACTGGCTTTGGCAGCAGTGTGCAATTGCCCACCTACTTTTTTGCGAAGAGGAGGTTGCAGAAGTACTTTGGTCTGCAGGAGGGGGTGGGGTTGCATCTTGCCAGCAGCACGGTTAGCGGGTTTGTGGTTTGTTGTGTTATGCATCCTCCTGGTAAGCTTTTCTCTTTGTTCTCCTATCTGTGATGGTGTTATGTGTGTCGACCAGGTGCTGATGCCACTGCAAGATACCGTGATGTCGAGAATGTACAACCAGAGCGGGAACCTGTACACTGGTGCTTTTGATTGTTTGATGAAGACTGTCCGAACGGAGGGTCTTTTTGCAATCTATAAGGGCTACTTCGCCCACTTGGCGAGGATATTGCCGCATACAGTGAGCTTCCTCTTCACATACACACCCATCCCCTCATCCATCTATCCATTTACCTACTCACCCACGCACGCGCTGTTTCAAAAGGCTAACATTTCTCGCAGATCCTAACACTGACCCTTGCTGAGCAAACCAACAAGCTTATGAGGAAGATTGAGCAAAGACTTTCTCTCAGCTAACCATCGACTAGGCCACCAAGGAGCCTGTTCCCTAGATCGGGTTCTGTGATTAAGAACCCTTTCTCTTTCTTCTTTTTTTCTCTTTTCGTGTTCATTAGTCTTAGATCCTTAGAGTAGAGCCATTTGTATAGCTGTTGCTTCCCTTTGACGATGTTTACTTAGGTCGGATGTCTGAGAGTGGGTGCTTTGTTTTGAGGATACGGCGGGTTTTTTTGGCTCGGGAATCATATCTAGGTATACAAGAGGAATCGGTAGTGTAGACAAATAGAAGTTATGAAGGTTTTAAGAGTCCAAGTTGTATAAATAAGTATTGCTAGACTTATACGGTGCTAAGAAGAGTGCATCAAATTCAGGGAGGCGTGCAAGCAGCACGCCCTAGCATAATTCAAATTAAGCTGGTTCAGATTTCCATCCGTAAGCAGATGACAAACGACTCTTGAGATGATCCAGAGAAGTTAGGGTTCTTTCAGCATCATTTGCACCCCTTTCACCCCTAGATCTAATTATTTCGCTTGGAACCGGCGTCAGTAAGGTGGGGTATGCTGGATGGCAGAAGAAAGCCATGCTATAACGGTCCTTATGCCCCTCAGTTCCGGGATCAGGCGTCACGACCCTATGTACCGTTGACCGAAGGAGACCCGCGGTCCAATGGGACAAGAGATCCCCAATGTTAACCAAGATTGCTTTAGGCATAACAGGTACTGGATGCCAGGTCTTTAAGTATGGGTGAAGGATCTCGAGCCCCGGTTCAGAGGGGCGTTGGAATAATAATGTGATGCTCGGATCGAGCGTTAGTACCAGCACTTGGAGGTGGCTGGAGCGGGGTCTAGACATACCTGCCATAATCACTATGTGCACCAGCCCGAGTATCAAGCTTAGGGTCAAAGTCTGGATGGGCGCTCAAGTTCGGATAGAATAACAGTCGGAGGACAGACCCAGAGGGGCCTTCGGAACGCGAGTGACGGGACGTGAACCACTCTTTTCCTCCCTCTGCCTCGTTGATCTTTCGAATTTCAGGTTAGCTTGTTCTGAGTGGAGTTTGCCTGCGACCTACCTTCAATGCCATACCAAACAACCTTAATAGCTTTAGACACAGGTTGTAACAATAATCTGAAAACTCGTTCAACTCCGACTCGTGGTCTTGGAGCGCAGGTGGTAAGAGTTGTTGAGCTCGCCCGTCTTTGAACTCCCCCAAGTTAAATGCTCTATTGGCCTCATGAGTTACTCACACAAACTAGAAGATGGTGTCGTAGATTCGGTATGCTAACTCTTTGAAATCCCCTCGGCGTTGGTGCTCAGGGTCTAAAATCTCAGTGTGCATAGAGCTCCAGCCCCTGTTGTCTGGCGAGATGTGACATTTGGCTTTCTCTTCTTGAGGCGAGGCGAAAAACTTCTTGGACTGGAAGACGAGGAAGCATCAGTCGAGCTTTAGGAAATGGCACCGACCACGGAGGGGTGCAAGGGGACAAACAATATCAAACATCCGCTCCACCTTCTCTGGTGGGATGTCACTGCCCTCGAGGGTAATGTAGACAAAGCCGAGTGTCTCTGCTGCTTCAAGAAGGCGTTCTGCGCATTCTTTAGTATCTGCTAATGGAATTAAAGAGACAGACGATGACATGGTGGGGAGTGTAGCTCTGGGTTGTTAATGTAGTCGGGGGTGAGATGAGGACGCAAAATAGCCCCACACGCTGAATCTAAAATCAAAGGGATGAAGTTGGGTCGGCTGAGTTACACCTTGGCACTGTAAACTAGATGCGCTATATAATCCAGCACCGGTAGATGCGCAGCCAGACCGTCACATTACGGGATGATATAATAGGTATCAAAGGCCTAACAACCCGGTACTGCTATCTCACGAGTATGGAAAACTATGGTGCGGCAGCATAAGTTCGATCACGGTAGCCCCCATGGAATAAGGTATCTATCCGCTGTACGGTACATACCAACACTATATCCCAATTTACCTGGTATCACAGACCAGATTGTAACCTAGGACCTCTCAATGGGCTTTGAATTGAGGTTAAGGTCAAGATATTGGTGGGTGGGGGACCGTCGTCCAAGGGTCCAAAACACCAAACGGCGGTCTTGGCGAAAAATCATGAATTCAAGCCTTCAAGCCCTCAAGCCCTTCAAGGTTACGCCAGGCTTCATCCTCCTGAACGCCATCTCCAATTGGCCTCTTTATTCTTAACCCAACACTCCATTCCACTGGCTGGGGGAAGCGGATAGCCTGTTCTTGGGGATCTTTTCCACTTCCACTTCACCCACTAAGCCAGTACGATAGCCACTTCTTTGGAGATACGTTTCCTCATCTTTCCCTAAAATTGCCCTTGCATTCGTTATCTTTTGCATTTTGTTGCTTGCCTGTCCTCGATACACCATTTAGAAATGCCTAGTATGAATCCATCCTCTGTTCCCCCGAGGATGTATGCGCTAACCCCCATCTCACAGTCCGTAGCCTTGATAATTGGGCCACGTCCCAGAACAAGTCGCAGACACTTCCACTGTCTGTTCTCAAGGATACTACTATCGGAATCGAGGCAGACCATTACCTCCTCCGATTACTTACCACTTCTCCATCAAAGGAGCCTCTGGTTACTGCACTAGGAGGGTTCCCTTTTGGACTGAGATATGCGGTAGAAGGAGACATAGAAGATTTCCAGAAGGCTGGGATTAAGCCTGTTTTTGTCTTTTCGGGCTTGAAAATTGTGCGCAACGAGAAACCATTTAGTGTTAACGATGACGGGCCAGCAAAGAGATCACAAGCATGGGATCTCTACGATCAGGGTCTGGCAAGCGAAGCTGTGGAGGCCTTTGGTGCAGCTGGTACGAGAACCCGCGGCCCCCATTGATGTTTTGTTTCCGCAGAGTATTTATGGATTTCTAGGAACTCTGCAACCACACGAGGTTTACAAATATTTCATAAAAATTCTACACGAGTGCGCAGTAGACTTGCAGGTCGCTCCTTACTCAGCATGGCCTCAGGTACGATATCGAGGTCTCATTCAAAACTTAACCTTCCATGCCTTCTGATGCCCTGCCTAGTTAGTTTACCTCGAAAAAAATGGATTCGTTGATTCCATTTGTGGGAACTCCGAACTTTTCTTCTTTGATGTTGAGAAAGTTATTGTACATCTCAATCCAGGACAGGGCGGTTCTTTCACCTGGATTAACAAGCAGAAAATCCTCTCGGATCTCCAATTGACAAACGACATGTTCATTGATGCTTGTGTGCTTGCGGGGTCCGAAATATGTCGTGCGTTTCCACCTTTTGAGGGCTCTCCTCACAACGCTTTCATGAGCTCGGTAGAATTGCTTAAACGGTGTCGGAATGTCGCCACTGTTGTCAGCACTCACCCGGAGCCGATTCAACAATCAGGATACCTGGATAGGTACCGAAAAGCCAGGGCTGCCGTAAAGCATCACGCTATATTCACCTCCGATGGCAAGGCAGAGCCATTGGATTTCGCCGAGGCACCTTCAGACGTACACGAATTCATTGGGCAAAGGCTTCCTGAAGAACTCTACTATTATTTATCAAAAGGGGTCATTGGGCCGCAGGTTCTAGATATGCTAGCGACAGGAGAGCTCATTGAAATTGCACCGTTCGATAATGGTGATTCCGATGAATATAAAAAATTCTTAGAAAATCTAAACCCCCTACGCACACAGGCACTGGGTTTACTGGCGCAACCATTGCATCGGTTTTGGCATAGCAAGGAGATCAATGTTTACTATTGGTTTGATAAGAACAATCCAAGAAAACTGATCCATAAAGAGGTGTCTGTCTCGCCTGCAGAACAAACAAGAAAATGGAATGTCAGGGAGTCCGTTTTTAAGCCAGAATTGGAAAAAAATGGAGTATGGCAACCTCTTCACACCCTTGGATGGTAATCCTATGGAGGGGCGTTCAAAGCTAATGGGTGAGTGTAGAGTTCGATAGGCCTTGCCTTTGCGATATCTTCTTTGAAATCAGACTCTTTTGCCGCAAAAACGATTGCCCCAAAGGATGAAGTAAAGGTGGGTGACGCAATTCACTGAGGGTCGCTCAAAAGACTAATAGTCATCGTAGCTTTTGAACACCAGGGATGAAATCCTCATGAATACCCATTGGCGCATGCTACAACTCCGGGGTTTTATTGACAGCGAGAAACACTCTCTTACTCCGTGGGGACGTGCTTTTGAGGCAGCCATATCAATACTTGACCCAAGCGACAACTTGGATGAGCCGGTATATCTCGGAATCGAGCTCCTGCGCTTAAGGGTTCTCAAACCCGATAATTTTTCCCCTTCTCTAACAGGCGCACCAACCAGAGGCACAGGTAATTGCCCTAATATCATTTTCCTGTTAAACCATCTTTTACTACCCTGCAAGAGCTAACCTCCAAGGGTGAACTAACCAGAGGATGAGAGGGCATATATCATGCTTATCTCTCGCGTTGCCAGTCTCGTACCTATTAACCACAAGCCCATTGGTTACACTGGCCCTCTTAGTAGAAACCTTCTTGGCTTCAATTCCTTCATTACAAAGCTCACGAGGACCATGCGGAGTTTCGCTGAGATGGTTCTCGTCAATCTGCTAATGAACGGTGATGCAGATAGGGGCGAGCGGACCGATTGGACAGAGTTAGGTCTTGGGTAGGTTATCGAGTTCCTCCTTGGCCATATGTCATGTATAACACATTGACTAACGGCTTACTCCTACCAGCATCCCATTTATTGACGAAGTGAGCGCTGGATTGGGAATTGCGGCTAAAACTTATCTTGATGAGCTCTCGAACGAGACTGAACCCATCCCTGAGGCGACGAGACGCGCCCAGAAGGAAAAACTCCCCTTGATGTTCGCCCAGGCAGTCGATATTGAAGCAGATGTTGACCTAGCTTTTAGAACTTGGGATGCGGTAAATATTCCATTCCCTGATTACTAAGGCTGCATATGGTACTGACTTAAATCAGATTATCGCCGCAGTCAAATCCCTACAGAAGGAGAACCAGCTGGCTGGCGAGGCCAAGGTGTTCCTTGCAGCCGACAAGTGGTTGGCCGGAAGGAGATAATTTCTTTTGACAATATGATACAATCTCCCATGCAATAATAAGGGACTCAGTGAGATAGTTTAGCCCGGCGTGTATTAGTCGGAGGTAATCAAGTGAGATAGCTTCTGGATCTGTTATGTATTATAGGTTACGGACACAAAAAATAGGATGCAGGCCTTACTTCGTCCAAAGTTTCCAAAGATGGGGGCATAAAACAAATACACTTTCCAGTACTACATTGCGCAAAAGCGAATTTATTTACCCGTAGTATTTTATATAGTGGCCTACTACCGTCGCGCAGCAGACCACTATTCACCTCTAATAGTGACGATAGTGCCGTCCTCCTCTCCCCCACTTAGTACACTTCTTGTAACTAATGTTCGCCATTTGCCCTTGAGAACCAAACAACTCAAAGCCCGCCAGGATCCCCACCCCATTATATCCATGCTTATGCTTGAGTGCTGTGCACTGGTCATGAGTTGGTTCGTTTTGTTGGGACCTGCTGTTGCGGTCACTGATTAAACGGTGGCGCAGCCACTTGGCCTCGTAGGTCAGCGCTCTGGGCGATGCAACAGTTAGCCACAGACCCTCCATCTTCACACATCACCCTTAACTTGAGGTACCAAGAGAAACATCGTTACTGCAGACTTGCTCCAGGTGTCCTAAACTTTCCCATCCTTAAACCCAACATTTCTCCTTCTTTCTATCGACATCCCTTCCATCCGTTCCCCCTACAACCTTCCTCTTTCCTCCCCCTCTACAATCTTATCTATCCACTGGCCTGCTGATTAGTTATATTTCTTCAGCGAAACAGCTATGCCATCTCCACCACCTCCGGCCCCGGGCGCCGCACCCTATGGCGACACAAACCAATACGCCCATCAACAAGGTTACGCCCAACCAGATCCTTATGGCCAACAACAAGCCCCTCCTTCCGCGGGAGGCTATGGTCAAGCCCCATCTTATGGCCAACCCGCTTCAACTCCACAAGCTTCCGGTCCTCCGCCGGCCGTGTCTGTGCCGGGTTCCCATGGAGGGCGAGGCAAGAGACGTGGGTATGCAGAGGAGCAATATGATTTCGGCGCTGGAGCAAATGCGGGCCTTACCCCCGCCCAAAATCCACTTTATGCTGGCCAGTCAATGGGTGGCTACCCGAATGCACAGGAGCAGCAGCACAGTCAATTTGTTTCGCCCATGGGAGGTGCGCCTCCTGCGATGGGAGCTCAAGGAGGCTACGGTGTACCACAGGGAATGTCTGGAGCCGGCGCAGGAAATATCGCAGCAGGAGGATACGAACCTACGGGAGCACCAGGAATGGGCGGCGTCACTCAGAGTTTCGGGCAGATGGGCCTAACCCCCGCCGGAGGCATTCAGAAGGCTCAATCGCTCAATCCGCTTTTCACAATAGATTTGATGCAGCAACCCTTTAACGTGGCCGAGTTGGTGATTCCCCCAACATAAATAATTCTACCGCCTAATGTATGATCCGCTTACGAATTAACCCCCCCCCCCCCCAATCTAATACTAATACTTTTTCCAGGCTTCCCTCACATCTTCCCCTAATGCAAATTGCCCACCCCAATATATGCGTTCTACTATCAATGCTGTTCCAACCACCCACAACCTCCTAAAAAAATCCAAGCTTCCATTTGCCCTTATCATTCAGCCTTATACCTCTCTCCACGATGCCGAAGATCCGGTCCCTCTTGTATCTGATACAGTTATCTCCCGCTGTCGGCGTTGCAGATCATACATCAATCCATATGTAACATTTTTGGATCATGGTCATCGCTGGCGCTGCAATATGTGCAACCTTACCAATGACGTTCCGCAGGCCTTTGACTGGGACCAAGCAGCACAAAAGAATTTGGACCGATGGCAACGGCCTGAGCTCAATTCCAGCGTCGTGGAATTTATTGCGCCCCAGGAGTATATGGTCCGCCCCCCACAGCCATTGGTTTATCTTTTTCTTCTGGACGTCAGCTACAGTGCCGTTCAGTGTGGCCTTCTTGCAACAGCTGCTAGGACAATCCTTGAAAGCTTGGACAGAATGCCAAATGCAGATAGGCGAACAAGACTGGGATTTATCTGTGTTGATAGTTCATTGCACTATTTCGCCATTCCGAGGGACAGTTCGGAGCCGAGCATGCTTGTCGTTTCCGACTTGGACGAACCATTCCTGCCAATTCCGGGTGACTTGTTGGTTCCATTGGCGGAGTGCAGGGAAGGCATTGAGAACTTATTAGGGAAGCTCCAGGATATGTTCCAGAACTCACAGAATAGCTCGAGCTGTATGGGTAGCGCTCTGCAGGCAGGACACAAGTTAATTGCGGCAATTGGAGGTAAAATAATTGTCTTGACAGCAACACTGCCTAGTTTGGGAGCCGGGAAACTGGAGAACCGGGAGGACAAGAAACTTCTTGGAACTAGCAAGGAAAGCTCATTATTACAGACAGCCAATAGCTTTTACAAGTCGTTTGCGGTGGAATGCTCCAAAAACCAGGTATCCGTGGATATGTTTTTGTTCTCAAACAGCTATCAGGACGTCGCCTCGCTCAGTAATCTGCCTAGATACACTGGCGGTCAGACCTACTTCTATCCAGGTTGGAACGCTACCAGAAGCGAAGACGCCATCAAATTCGCAAGAGAGTTTTCAGATCATCTATCAGCTGAGATAGCACTCGAGGCCGTTATGAGAGTGAGGGCTACAACCGGACTACGGATGCAGACCTTCTACGGCAACTTCTTCAACAGGTCTTCTGACCTTTGTGCCTTCCCTGCCTTTCCTCGTGACCAGGGATATGTTGTCGAAGTGGCTATCGACGAGCCTCTTGGGAAGCAATTTGTCTGTATGCAGACTGCAGTCTTGCATACAACTTGCAATGGAGAGCGTAGAATTCGCGTTATGACATTGGCCCTACCAACCACCCAGAATCTTTCCGACGTTTACGCATCCGCTGATCAAGTAGCCATAACCATGTTCTTTAGCCACAAAGCTGTCGAGAAGACACTGAGCAGCGGATTGGAGCAAGCCAGAGAAGCGCTGCAAGCCAAGTTGACTGAACTATTGATCACGTTCAAGAAAGAGCTCACAGTTAGTCATGTCGGGGCTGCTACACCCCTCTCATTCACTGCAAACTTGAGGGGGCTTGCGGTTCTGTTTTTGGGTCTAATGAAACATGTAAGTATCTCATATACTCTCATCAAAAATTCCCACTAACAAGTATCACTAGGTCGGGCTCCGAAAATCTGCTCAAATTCCTACCGACCTTCGCTCTGCTGCTCTCTGTCTGCTTTCGACCTTGCCGGCACCTATGTTGATGCAGTACATTCACCCAAAGTTCTACTCGCTCCATGATATGCCTGATAACTGTGGGCTTCCCGACCCAGCCACAGGTGAAATTATCCTCCCCCCTGCCATGAACCTTTCCTCAGAACGCCTCGCTCCTTTCGGATGCTACTTGATTGATGATACGCAAGTCCAATTCCTTTGGATTGGGCCACAAGCCGTTCCTCAGTTGGTGCAAGATGTTTTTGGCCTGCCCGGTGTAGAACATGTCAAAGTCGGGAAAACCACACTCCCCCACCTTGAAGGCCCCGGGTCAGAGTTCAATGAACGCGTCAGAGCGGTTGTTGAGAAGAGCCGTGACCACAAATCGAAAAAGGTCGGCTCCATCACCGTTCCTCACCTTTATGTAGTGCGCGGGGATGGCGAGCCATCTTTGAGACTCTGGGCCCAAACCATGTTGGTCGAGGATAGAACCGACCAAGGGGTTAGCTTGGGGCAGTTCCTTGCCCAACTAAAGGAAAAGGTATACACTTCCTCCGTTCCCCCCGCATATCCATACAGTCGGGTTACTAATTTCCTGGTAACTTACAGGTCAACAACTCATAATCTTGATGCAAATATTACACCGAATAGACATGGGTGGGTAAACGAATGTACGAAACAGCTTTACTTTGAAGGGTTTTCCTTATTTATTTATTCTTTCCTCTTGCTGTTGGGGTTTGAAAATAATAAAATTGCAACTGCAGTAATTTATGCAAGCCCGTAACTCGATTTCAGTGCAGGCTTCTTGTACCCGTCCGCTATGATCCCAGTGAAAAATAATGTTTAGGTCATAAGTTTGATAGATACTGGTACTGCATTAACTGGTGATACTGGAAATGGCGCTATTGCCAAAGCAGATAGAAAAGCGAGTTGCCACCAGCATGGCTTTGCGGATACTCAGTGTCATCAAGGAGTCACCCAACCTTCTTGTGAAAACATCTACCAATACTGGAGATTTTGGAGTAGTAAATCGAGTTTTGAACCAATGGGCCATCAGGTTATGACAAATGCGTGAAATTACCAAGATGAATCAGCCATCTAACTGTCATTTGCTCTCTTTTTTATATTCGCTTGCCTTGCCACCCCCTCAAAATTACGACACGTGCCGATCCTTCGTGTTAGCGCCATTTCCAGTATCACCAGTTAATGCGGTATTGCCCTGTAAATTATCTCTGAGGACTGCGAATGTAGACTGGAAGATTCCGTTTTGATATTGGTGGTGGTGGGGCAGCTGCTTGTGGCTTTGTGCCCCGCATGCTGGGGTTTCAATTTTTGGTTTTGTGCAAACCTCCCACCATTTGAGCCTCAGTTGTCCACCACCACCACCACCACCACAATAACAACTGTCATCCCCCACCATCTGCCATCACCTCCGAGCTTTTGGCCTACAACAGCTATCCATACTATACCTGCTTAATATCATTACCCCTTAACTGGCCGCCCTCAACCGGCTTTACAAAAGCTCACTGTCCCTCATACCCTCCATTTGAATCCTTTCAATATGGCTGGCCAAATGCAGATTGATATGAGCAATGCTCAGATGGTGCGGGACGAAAACGGCCGACCTTTTATCATTGTTAGAGAGTGAGCAATCCCATTCCCACCTTTCACCTTGCTACTTCGCCGAATGGACCAGAATTGACTAACTTGTTCAATTACACAGTCAAGGTAGTAAAAAACGGCAACACGGTACCGAAGCTGTCAAGTCTCATATTTTGGCTGCTAAGACTGTAGCGAATATTGTCAAATCCTCCCTAGTACGTTCAAACGAAGGAATCAAACAGGGTCGGTAGTTTTCTGATCAACACGTGGTTTAGGGTCCTCGGGGATTAGACAAAATCCTAATATCCCCTGACGGCGACATTACAGTTACAAACGATGGTGCTACCATCCTCGGACAGGTTAATATACATTTCCCTCTCCCCCAAGTCCGACGGTAGTAATCCTAATTCCTATTGCCTCCCTAGATGGAAATCGAAAATCACGTAGCGAAACTCCTTGTTGAACTATCCAAATCCCAAGACGACGAAATTGGTGACGGAACTACTGGTGTTGTTGTCCTCGCCGGTGCTCTCCTGGAGGCCGCGAGTGACCTTATCGACAAAGGAATTCATCCTATTCGGATCGCAGACGGTTTCGATCTGGCGTGTGATGTTGCGGTGGCCCATCTTGATCGGATTTCGGATGTGGTAGAATTCTCGAAGGACAATCTCGATAACCTCACACGAGCTGCAAAAACATCCCTGGGAAGCAAAATGTTAGATTGAACCGTTGGTGTCCGGAGTTGTGTATCTCATACTAATGGATTTTATATAGCGTTTCGATAGCACACGACAAGTTCAGCAAGATCGCTGTCGACGCCGTAATTTCCGTCGCTGACCTAGACCGCAAGGACGTCGACTTTGAGTTGATCAAAGTTGACGGAAAAGTCGGCGGCGCTCTCGAGGACTCCATGCTTGTCAAGGGCGTCATCATCGACAAGGACATGTCTCATCCGCAGATGCCCCGTGTTGTTGAGGACGCCAAAATCGCCATCTTAACATGCGCATTCGAACCCCCTAAGCCCAAGACCAAGCATAAGCTCGATATCACTACTGTGGAGGAGTTCAAGCGCCTCCAGGCTTACGAGAAGTCGAAATTCGAGGAGATGATTAAGCAGATCAAGGACACCGGTGCTAATCTGGCTATCTGCCAGTGGGGCTTCGACGACGAGGCCAACCACCTCCTGCTTCAGAATAAATTGCCTGCCGTTCGATGGGTCGGTGGTCCAGAGTTGGAGCTAATTGCCATTGCCACCAATGGAAGGATTGTTCCCCGGTTTGAGGACCTGACGGCGGAGAAGTTGGGCAGGGCTGGTGTTGTTCGTGAACTCTCTTTTGGGACCACAAGAGACCGGATGCTGGTTATCGAGGAGTGTGCAAATACAAGAGCTGTAACTGTCTTCGTGAGAGGAAGTAACAAAATGGTTAGTTCAAGCCTAACCCGGCCGATTTTTATGGTATCTGATTAGCTAACTACTGTTAACAGATTATCGACGAGGCTAAGCGTGCACTACATGATGCTCTGTGTGTTGTCAGGAACCTCGTTAAAGATAACAGAGTTGTCTATGGCGGCGGCGCCGCTGAGATCTCTTGCTCTCTGGCAGTTTCTGAAGAGGCAGATAAGGTATATCCAGCTTTACTTCCGTACGCCTCCCTTGGCTTGAAATCGTAATAATCCTGTCCTGTAGACCCCTGGTCTAGAGCAATACGCCATACGCGCCTTCGCAAACGCACTAGACGCCATCCCCATGGCCCTCGCACAAAACTCCGGCCTTTCGCCCATAGAAACCCTCGCGCTCATCAAGTCCCGTCAAGTCCGCGAGAACAACTCAAGGCTAGGCGTGGACTGTATGATGACTGGCAACAACGACATGCAAGACCTCTTCGTCATCGACCCGTTGATTGGAAAACGCCAGCAGCTTCTCCTCGCAACTCAGCTCTGCAGAATGGTGCTGAAGGTGAATAATGTTATCATTGCGGGGAGTGGTGAGAATGAGTTTTAGAGGCCCTTGGAATCAGGTGTCTTTGGGGGGGGGATTAAAAGTAGTTGCTATGATACTTGATATGTCAATAGATAGAGGTGTAGGGCACTAGCGAATGCCTGCTCGCCCTAAGTTATTAAAGGCTGCCCGACCTGTGAACCGTGATGTGATCGATAGAATAATGTGTGTAACATGAAAGTTATCGAGTGATTTTATATGAACAAGGACGCAGAGTAAACATCTATCTATTCATGCCCCACACCGGATATCACCGTGAGGCTAAAAATAGTCACCAAGCAAGACAAAACACATGCATTAAGAGCAGGAACCGAAGCAAGATAAAATGCCAAAGAGAACCTTTCACAACAAAAGGGAGAAAAGAAAGCAAACTCTTCGACGATACGTAGGGAAACGTAGGGAGTAAACCAACAAACAGGTGCATATTTTTCCTACAAGACGACAAAAAACGGACGAAATTGAAATTGAAATTGAAACCCGAAAGAGAAACACCCCCCCCCAAAAAAAAAATCCAAGACAGACAAGATAAACAAGAAACACTAAATCTCCTGCCCAACAGGGGCGGGAGCATGCGACCCACTGGTCGGCTCGTTGTTCCACGTCAAGTACTTTGGGTCTCCGAGCTTTCTAGATACTCCCAATCACTCATTAGCTTCCATAACCTCGCTCAATCAGAATGTATGGGAGGGGCTGAATGGGCAAATACCTAGGTTTCCAAAAATGCCTCGCGGTGAACAACGTTCCAAGCACCACGCACAGCCCCGTGACAACCACATACGCGATTCCCAGGAAGGGATTTCTGCCGCCCATGACCGTCCTAGTGGATAGCATGATGGATTTTGTGCCGGTGAAGCTCATGACTTCGAAGTTGTACGTAATTTTAACTCTGTACTTGCCTGCCGGCATGGCTAGTGTATCGTTTCGCCGGGCGAGCTTTGAGAATGTAGGTAGGCCAGCGGTGCGCATCCAGACTTGGAATTCCTCCCATTGGTGGATGTCGGGCATAGACTTCTCCGTGTAGCCCGCCGGGAACCGCTTGGCCCAGTTCCTCGGAGGGATGACCTGGTCGGGGCGGTAACGCGTCTTCTTGTACAGCTTCTTATCAGCGTCCCAAGCGATGCCTTTAGTCGTCATGAAGTACTCCTCTGGGGGATTTCCCCCAACCTGCACGCGAACAGGGGAAGTGAATGAGTCGTTGAACATAGAATTCGCGACGAGCCCGCAAGGGTAATACGGGACCCCACTCGCCCCCGCCAACGGCGCGCAATCGTTCGATCCGTCCAGGTCTTCGTAACTCCTCGCCTCGCCTTTCAACTGCTTCTCGTCAAGCGAAATCACGTAACGACGGTGATTCTGGTAGAAGTTCGTGAGGCGGTAGTACATTAACACCGGGGCCTTCATCTCGTTTGGTATGGTGAATTCGATCGTGCAGACTCTTTCCACCTCGTTCGGGTCGTAGGGCGCGGGGTGGGTGCTCATCGACCATCTTGGCAGGTCTTTGGGGTCAAGCGGTGTCGTGAAGGAGGATTTCACAGCCGAGCGTGGGACAGTAGTTAGCTCTTTGCCAGTAGATTCTATGCATCTTGTGTAGTCGATTACGAGTTCTTGGACTTGGGCGCTTGCCCAGAGGAGGAGTCCGCCGATCGGGCCAAAGACGATGCCTACGGCGAAGAAGAGGGGGAGGACGGTTCGGGGCGTTAGGATAGGGCTATAAGGGGGTATTGTAAGTCACTTGAAGGCTAGGTACAGTGCGTAGGAGGGGGGAGAGGGGGGTAACAAACTGCCAGGCTTTCAACCGTTGCTGTCTAAAGGGAGTGTCTACATCACCAGGTCCAGTCAGCCTCATATCCCAACGACGACAAACCAGGATAAAAGGAGGGACAAAATCTGTACCTGCAGGCTTTCTATTCTTCTCCTTCTTCCTCTTTGGCGCCTCCGGTTCCCGGTCATCTACCGAGCTCGCCATTCCGAAAGATCTATCGTGCCAGGACTGGGGTAAGCTAAGATGTTGATCGTCGTAGAGAAAAAAATATGGCACGCTAACGTGGTAGCGTACTCCGTTAGAACAAGTGAACCCCGTGGACTGGCCCTGCTGCTTTACGGAGAAAGTAGAGAGTGCGTTATGGTGTGCGGAGCTGTGGTTTCGGTGCGGCGGCAGTAGGTTCACGTCCGGCGGAGGGTTATTAGGTTGGGTGGTTTGATCGGTGCATTTGTCGGAGAATAGAAACACCAAGGGCTTTACGAGTAGGTTTCAGCTTAGTTAAGGCAATTTTACCCCGGAGCCCGGATGGCTCGAGATTCTGGCTGAGGGTGGCTGAGGCGCTGCTCAGCTCGTATCACACCTTCTCACCACTGATGCTATAATACGACAATGTTTTCAACTGTGTTTTCTCGCAACATATCTCCAGATCAAGATTCCCCTATTATCGCAACTAAAAGCTACTTGAAATAGAAAAAGAAAAGGAGAACGGCATATTTTATTGGCTGGGGGCCAGCAGTATGCAACACAACAGCTACCATTTAGTACCATACAGCACATCACAGCGACAAAGACAGTAAACAACGCCCAAAGCAATGCAGTTCACCCACAAATATAGTCGCCAAGTTAGAGTACACACCCCATGAGAGAAAGCACAAGATAATGAGAAAAACAAAAAGCAAACTCCTATTTCCTCTTTGCCCGTCTCCTCGTGACAGACGTAGTAGTGACTTCAACATCCACCGCAGTCCCAATACGTCCTACAGGTTTCGGGCTTTCCACAGGATTACCACTAAGTTTTGCTCGAACGGTTCTCCTCTCCCTCTCCGCCTCGGGATCTGTGTATGTAATAGCTTGGCTAGGCATAGGAGGCTCCACCTCATGTCTGCTAGGACTGCTGTAATCAAAATCACCACGCCTAGCGCCCTCACCCTGTGAGCCACCGGCGCTGTTGTTACTGTATGAAGATAAGTTCGATGAAGCCCTTCCTTGAAGCTTGCCACGCGGTCTCTTGCGTCTACTCATCACGCTTGTTATTGTGTCTTTTCCAAGCTTACCTAGGAGTTCGCCAACGAGATTCCTTCTCTCTACATCAGCTTGTTCGGCAGGCGATAGAGCACTGGTGGACGCTTGGGAAACATGCACGGATTGATTGTGTAGCTCGTCCAGGGGAAGATGAGAAACTGTATCCAAGGACGAAAGGGTCTTTCCATTGTTTCCCAAACCTTCCCCCCTGCGGAGCCCTTGCTCGTCGCTTGGGGGAGGCATAAGCTCCGAATCAAACCCCTGGCTAGGAGCACGGACAATTGCGCTGTCAAGGCTGCTTAACGAAGAACTCTTGCCAAAATCCATCTCCAACCCCCTACCACGTGGTTGTATTAGAGAGTATGCCTTCTCATCAGCCCTCCTCCCATGCTTTTCGCTATTATACAACCAATCGGCAGAGACTATGTGGCAATTGTCAATCTCCCTCGCTGCCTCAAAATCCTTAGTCGACTTCCGAGTGACCTCGGGAGTGTCAATAAAATGCGTGATTGGAGTTAGGTCCTCTGAGGAGAAGGAGCCTACGACATCAGCACCCATAGACTTGGCAATCGAATCCAAATCAGCACGACGACCCTACAATTTGACCAATTAGTCAATATATACAGTTATCAAGAATCATCCGCTACCTTTAATCCCGAGCTAATGCCAATGATGCAGCCATGGAGAATACGCTGTTTCTTCTCATTAGAGCAAGCTACATCATCTACGACAATTTCATCCAGGTCGTGCTTCGCCCCGCCCCGAGCCTTAGCTCCGATGCCACCAGCTCCGGGCAGATCAGGCTTTGTAATTGAATCAGCCGGTGACCTTTCGCCGGGTGACCTCTTCTTGAATCGATCCCCCAGAGGTGGCAATTTCTTAGTCGGAGTCTTCTTACCCTTCGAGTCCTCCGCCGGTCGAAGCCTTTTGGGATCCTCAGCCACATTTCGAGTCTCTGATGGCGCACGCTTCTTTGTCTCGCCCTCCCCTGGTGGGCTAACCATACTGCGCTCTCGACTCTCCAGCCTCTGGCCCTGGATAAGGTAATCCTTAAAGGTTACTACTCTCTTCTCCTTGACACATGCTTCCAGCCAATCGTCCGAGACTACAGGGATATTGTACCGAAGTGCAAACTGGAATTTGTCACCAGTTGCTGGCCTGTTGGAGATGAGCAAGGTTCGTTCTTTTCTGAGCACAGCGTGAAAGCTTCCCCCTACGCCCTCTGGGTCAGTCTTACTCTATTCGAGTTTTTCTTAGAAATAGAGTGTACCTAGTAAGGTGATCAGTTTTTGATAATGCAGCAACCTGATCCCAGTAAAGCGCGTGAGACAAATATCCATCCTTCCGAGCCCTAAAACAGATGTTAGTCTCTAATACCAGACAGTGAGACTCCGACATCCGCAAGAACACACCTGCCAAGGGGAATTCCTCGAAAGGTACATTTGTAAAGTGCTCAGATGGCTCCGCAAACCGGGACTCGTGTAGACAAGTTTCGAGCCACCATTCTGTGACAACCTCCGCTCCAGGAAACTCGGGGCAATTCGGTTTGGAAATCGTGTGGGAAACTATGATGATAAGCCTCGAAGATTCCCGATATGATTCAAGATCCTCAATTTTGGGGACTATCGCAGCGTCATAGGATAACAATACACTACGAACAGTTTTTTCCTGGAGGATATATGAGTTCATGTTTTCTCATTAGAAAGGCGAGCAGGGTAAATGTGATCAGACGAACATGCTTATCCCTGAAACCATGAATATAGAAGGCAGCAGCAGACATTATGCCCTTTGCTTTACCTCCAGCAGTCTCAGCAGGCCTCCTTTCCTGGGGCTTTGGCGGTGGGTGGTCCAGCATGATCACATCATCTCCCGGATCATCCCCCCATTCGTCCCGTTTCTTCGGCTTTGGATTGGCAGCTTGTCCCATGATATCACTCCAAATATGCTGGCTTCCACTTCCCAGCGCATCCTCTGCTCTCTTGCGTATCTTGCGCTTTCCTGAAACCTCGACACTCTGCACTCAAAGATCAGCTTTTCTAACCACAAGGTAGAAACGAAGAACTTGGCCAACTTACCCCCCTAGACGGTACCGCTGCCGAAGGTTTGGCGCCGACACCAATCTTCTCCCGAGGCAGTTCCGGGTCGTAGAAGCTCTCGTCCAACGCCATCCCTCGCTCCAAGCTATCGTACAGCCATTCAAATGTAACAATGTTGATGCCAGTATTTCTAGCAAAGTCGTACTTGCTCCCCTCGGGGACCGCGGCAATGAGGTGTGATACCGACTTTGTTAGATCGGGACGGTATGAAGCCCCATGCAACTTCACAATGTTTCCCACCTTTTCCCGATCGCTCGCTGTGGTAACCAGAATAAAAAGGTCAGTCAGATAATACACCCCCGCCATAAAAAAACCCCCCAACCCAACACATATTCCAATCGAAAAGTAAAACTTACAGTCCTGAATCCCAGTCAAGGAGATAGCCAACCCCTGGAACGTAGGGAACTTGTATTTCTCGTTGAAATCTAGAGGGTTGATGTCCTCGCCATTAATCCACAAATCGTACATCGCGTCCACCCACTCCACCCCCACGACTTGCACATCAGCTCTCATCCTTGCAACATACTTATATTTCGGCGTGGCAAGGTCGGCACAAATGAGGTGGGTAACATCGGAGGTTAGATCTAGAACATGCCGAGCTCCCATATCCACAGCCTTCTTCGCTAAAGCCGTCTGTCGCAAAGTGTCAGCTAAGGCAAGGGAGGGAAGAGAGAAAAGAAAATTGGAGGTAAAATACTCACACGGAGCTCGGCAGGCACAGAGGTGCAGCATATCACAGCATCGCTGAGCGGATGAGAGTGTCGGGTGATATCAGCCTGATCGGCCATAGCGGAGCTCTCAGAGAAAAAAACGCGTATGAAGATCCCACTACCTTCCTTTGAGACGTAGTTGATCGGGAGTGGTGAAAAGACTGAGAACCGAAAGTCATGGGTTTTCGCGTTCCCACTCGGAAAGTGTAAGGCCACCCGGGGAGAGACATTGTGTCACATCGACAGAGCGTTGGCTTGGCGGATATCGGATAAGACGAAAATTAATTGCGATAAGACGCTAATAATTCGTCATTATCGAATGGCCCATGGCATGTTAAAGCTCTGTGATTCACACCCTACCAGCATCATACCAACGGCAGCCTCATAGCCAGACTCGCCTACTGCACTTGTATGATATCTTTCATTTACAGTAATTCGCAAATGTTTTGTCCAAGGGATAGGAGCGGAGCTTCTTCATCTATTGAACACAAGTGGAATAGACTATTAGGCACCATTCAACTGTAGTAAGAGTATAGGTGCTTGGAAAATTGAGGCGAGAGAGGGGGGGGGGGGGTATGTGGGCATCGTAAGTAGGGTCCTCAGGCTGATGAAGAAACGAATACAAGTGGCTGGTTACTTTTAGTACGGCTTGCAAGAATGTATTGATCTGGTGTTGGAAGCCCGTGGGATATCGCCCGGGAAAGAGTGCTTTCATGTTGGAACTTGGCCGATGTGATTTTGTGCTACTGTTGGAGATGGTGTGAGAGCAGGTGTCTGACAAGACTGACATATAAGTTAGTGGACAATTCGCGCCCAGTCGTGGCCCTGAGGGCTCATCCAGATCTTCTAAATCAAAAGAACTAAGCACTTCTTCGCCATTCCAAGTTCCCTCTGTCTAATTAACACTTCCCTTATATCATACCTGTCACTTGCTAACGCATTTCTTGTTGATTTCTAGGAACTGGAAATTGAAAAATCGCAAGGTCGAAGGTAAATTCTACGAAAACTTTGACACACACACTCTCTCACCGGATTTATCCCAATACATATGCTCTCACCACAACCAGAATAGTGCAGACTACTCTATCCCACCTGAATTCAGCGAAAAAAATGCTCCTTTCCCATCCGGCAGACAATACATTTGCAAATCGCTCATAACCCCTCCTCAACATGGATAAATACCGAGTGATTTTATATGACTACCTGGCTGTAACCACACGACTGTGTCGATGCTTTCACAAACTATCATAACTACTCGCTCGGACTGAAGCGGGGCACCTAGCACTATCCGTTGCTCTCATTATGATACCTTCCCTGCGGGCCACATCTCCCACAGGATAGCAAGCAAGCAGCCCACGTATCGTGATCCTACGAGGCACTGATACATCCGGATTAGGGTCTCTCCACTGACTAAAGCCCACCCGCTACCCATCTACGGTATCATACACAGCAAGGCCAAACCCAATTCAACAACTCTAACAGATAAGATTACCGGTATGATATATCATATACCAAAAGTTACAAGCAGCTCACCAGGCCTTCACAACCCCCCTCACCCTCCCACAACCCCGGGCCCACCTGCCTATCTATCTATCTATCCATCGACACAAGACTCACTTGCAGGAAGAAAGAGATAAAGAGGGCCCAGAATCTCCACTACAGATCATCCCCAGACCTACGTAACCCCAGCAGCACAAGCATCAGCGACATGCAAGACCCCATCGTACCCGTATTCAGTGGGCCCAAGCCCATCCATCCATTTGTCAGTAGGCACAGCCCCCCACAGTCTGGTGCTTTACTCAACCGCCTTGTGAGGGTCCGCCGGGGCAGGCGAGGATGAGGGTGTTGGACAAGATCATGGAGTTTTGTCCGCGATTTTAAAGTAGGCTATTTGTGTTTTGGGGCGGAGGGGTGGGTTAATCTTTTGTATAATATCGTACGCACAGGATGGGACGGGCGCCCCGGTGAGTGGGAAGGTTTGGGGAGTAAAAATTAGTTGATGGCAAGATAGGGTATACCGGTAGGGATATACGGTAAGCCCCACTCACCGCGCGATGTGCTGTATGCTCGCACTATCATAGCTGAATTATTAAGAGGGTTCTCCGCTTTAGTTTACAATTGTGTAACACTAGCGTATTTCGAATCTCGCCTCTTCTCCTTAGCTAAACCATTGTACGGTATGATACGTTGGTAATGCACTAACCAATTTAAAAAGTATCCGGACGCCTTAGCAAGGATTTGTATGCGTCTTGGCGCTAAGGTGTCCGGATATTAAAAAAAAAATCAGCTATGATAGCACTCGTATCATACTCGAGTACAGTAGCAGGAAGGGTATCAGAATGCAACCAACTAACTCAACAGTCTACAGTAATGGGACTCCAGGTTTGGCCTCTGTCGCTGGCCTCTTCTCCCTGAACACACATGGCGGGCCTGTACGGTGGCTCTTTGTTGTCTGGTTGGTTGGTGGTTTGCTTTCACATTCCTCCTGCCGAACGCTCGACAAAACAACAACACCCCGACTGTATCATAATGCACGTGGCGCTGAGTCTCCAAAACATATCGTTCGCCGGCGGTTTGGAGCTCGGGAGTTTGTCGCGGGGGTGAGCCATTTTTCATGATTGAAACGACTGGTAGTGGAAAAGCACCCGTTCTTCCCCTTTTTCTTTCTTCCCTTTACACTGGTACCAACATATGATACAATTATAACCTATCTGAAGAATCCTATTTCCTTTTGTCTTTGCCCGTGTTTTCTTCTTTATTCCTGTTACCCTAAGGAATACTGCTAGTGGCCTCCCCCTCCTTCCCCCTATCGCTCAAGTGGCGTCAATGCGGTAGGCTTTCCTCCCGTCGGGCTGTCTGTCCACCAGTCTAGCGTTGTCCCGCCAAGCGAAGTATGATAGATGTCATGTCCGCCCGTGCAAGTCCACACAGAGCTGGAGAAGGCCTATCCCATACCGGTCAATCCCGGGCCCTCTGTCGAGAATGCTCGTGTACAAGTACCAACAAGGTTTCGGCCTTGATGTTGGACCCCTAACACGATGATGAGACTAGGGTGAGCGAACCAGAAACAGTGCTAAGCTTTAGAGTTTTCCACATATCTTGCCAAGTTTCTGTCGAGACCACACCTATTACCGGTTGCTCGTTTGCCTGATGTGTCCTAGCGACCTCCAAAGGAGAGAGACAGAAATAGATACCAATGAATATACCTAGATCCGGTTTATTCCCGGGGAGGTTTTTTGGGATTATTAGGGCTGTGTTTTCTAGCTCAGAAGTTGAAGTATTCTTGGCTGTGAGTGAAACATTGTGTTTCTCCTGGCATGAAAACACTACCAGCACCCCCCCCCGGAGAGCGCCCGGGATTGGCTGACGCAGAATTGGATTTCTCCACAAAGCTCGTCTTACTTGTCCCAGGCCATAAGTACCCGAAAATGAAGGGGGATCATTTGTATGGGGGCACAGACACGCACGGATGTTTTGCCATATATTTCTTTAATCCCTGTTTTCGGGTACTTATGGCCTGGGACAAGTATGATATGTTCTGCAGGACACCCGATCATACCGGTGACGGACTTTCAACCGGTGTTATCTCTTGGCTGTTGGATTGGGCGCCCATTGCCCTGGTGCCGCCGGCTCTCGCCAATGTCTCTTTCATTCCTTCCTTTTCCTTCTTATTTTCGGCACTGCTGCCTTTTCGGGGGATGAGGCGCCAGTATGTGGTAGGTACGGCGCAACACAGTTGTGATACAGTACTTTCAAGAGCGGCGGATGTTGGGTTATGGGTTTTGATATGGTAGGGCTGTTTTTTACCTTACATACCGGTACGGAGGGAAGGTAGGTTCGCAGGGTGGATGCAGCGGGAAGGGATGGAACGGCAGGGAGAGGGGGGAATTACAGCGTGAAACAGTGTGTGGTGCGGTGGGGCTCGTTGTCTGATTGGTTGCTGTGCGATGTATGAATCTGCGGTAAGAGTTGAGCGTGGCAACCGCATCCCATCTCGCACATAACTGGATAAGCAAACATTTGGAATACAAATTCCCCTGGGTCGAGACTGGTTGGGCGGGCGCAGTGGTATTGCAGTGGTTGCTGATGGCTTTACAATAAGCCGGAGGATGATAACGAATATGGTAAAGCACTCCCATATGGGTGTCGAGTAAGGCCTTGTGGCATACCGGTATGTAGTATGATAATTCGGTTAACTGCTGCATATTTTTAGGTTTTAGGGCGCATACAGTCTGGGGTAACATGTCTCGTGGTTGTACAGTACTGTAGTGGGGGTGGTGGAAATGAATGAAGCCGTTGCCATATGATGCTGTACAAGTATCAGTACTTGGTAGGTCAGGGAGCTTGATGATACTTGGATGTGCTCAGTAACCGTGTGATTAACTTTTTCAGATTCCGAAACGAAGAGCGAAAAGATGTGATCCCCTCCTGTGCTTGTTCCGTTCGCGTATACCAGTATCATTCTGCAGATGGGGGAGGAAGGAATTGTATACTGTCGGTGCTGGAAGGATGGACTTTCCCTTGCATCCAATTCCTTCCAGATCAGTAAACTGCTCTCGCTGAGGGCCCGACGGGTCTTGCGGCAATTGAAGGACGAGTCATAGCTCTCTCCATTGGGTGGGGAGGACGGAGCTCAGGGCCCCAGTGAACTGCATTTTTTTGCTTTTCTTCTTTTTCCCACGAGCTCTCCGGCTCACGCATATTATTCAGACAAGTTTAGATAATTGTATTCGTGCTGATAGGATAGTGCGAGACGATACGATTCTGTTTGATGCGAGCGTAGTCCATTGGGGATTTATCGCAAGTAAAGCTGTTGGGCGCTCCCTGGCACTGGTCAGAACGCTTGCCATCGGGGTGAGGAGATTTTTATTTTTATTTACTTTTTCCTCACTCGTTGCGGTGTAGATTCTGGAGTGTCGTGCATCGGCTAGAGTAGTCCCGGATTCGGAGTTTTACAAACCACCCTGAGTCGGATCCTTGTGGCCCCCGCAGTGAACTCATTTATCGCTGGGGGGAATGGAAGGAGACGTGAAGCGATCGCATTCTGGGTGAAGGAGCCAAGCAATAAAAAAAGATGTCTTGTGGGGGGAATATGTAATATGTTTGCACTCGAAACCGTACAAAGAGTACCATACCGGTACCGTAATACTCAACGCGAAATGTTTGCGGCACTTTCGGTCCGAGGGAGAGGCGCATTGTATTGGGGAAAGATGTCTTAGATGTTTGAGTTAAAAAATGCTGTCCCAAGGTGTCAGAGCGCCCAAGAAATCGGTCGGAGGGGTCTCAGTTCAGAAATCTATTTCTGGCTAAGGAAGGATACTTTCTAGATCTCGTCATTTTCTTAACCAGATCTCTTGGACACCGGCAGAGCACCGGCCGACTGAGGCAAGGCAAATCGGACAAGCCAGTCCCCGGAAACTGACGTATGACGCTTCTGGGGATCTAATTGTCTCCGCACGGTTTCTCCACGAGGCTCAGGCATGGAGAACAGTAGGATCCGATTTAGGGTCTTGCAACACTGTAAACTTTCTTGCTTGGTCGTCCTTTATTGTGATGCTATTTTATTTTTTATTTTTTTGGGGGTGAGAGGGTGAACGGGACAAAGGAAACCTCTCGTGACTCGGGCCCTAGCCTATTATGTGCCTAGAATGGTGGTCTCGGGGGAGGTTCTGTTCTGCTGGGTTTCCGCAATATGCCAAATACGGTACGCAATCTGTCAAGAGTCTCGGATCTTGGAGTTGTTGGTGAGTGGTGGGTGGCCGGCAGACGAACACACAAGGGGAAGGGCACACATGTCAAGACCCCTACCACACCGTTTATATTGATGCTCGAGTACGAGCAGTCTGCGAATAGTACCGGTAAAGGCGAGAACCCTGGTCGAGTCTTTGCGGGTTCCCTGTTTTTTACTGCTGGTGTCATATTATTGTTTCTCAGTCACTACTCGTACTGAGGACACGGGAGGGAGCAAAGGCGCCAAGAGAAGAGAATCCAGGCCTGGCGGATAGGCTGAGAAAAACGGCCACAGCAAGACACGGCGCCATTTTTATCCACTGAATGTTGAGGAAAACAGATGTCGGGGCATGGTGTGCGCGTAATGTGCAAAAAGATAGAAATGGAACGGCCCTCCGTTTCTGATGTCATGCGCCCCCGGACATAACTGGAAATCAGGGGCGAGGTTATGAAATGGGCGAGAAAGTATTATATTCCGGGGTCAATGAAAACCGGAAAACATAACTCTTGTCTCCATAGAGAATTGTACGGGATCAGCGGAAATGGATTTCCGGTTTTTAATGCCCCCCAAAGCAGGCGAGAGAAACGGAATGCAAGGCCGAGGGGAAGAGGAGGGGAGGGCATCCAACTCCATCCCCACTTTGCAGATCGCGGTTCTCACTCTATCCTAGCGATATTCCTCTATGCTTGCATTTTTGCATCCCGAGTGTGGAGCAGCGAGAAGTGGTCTTGTGGTCCAGAATTGGATGCGCTCTTCCTCCCCTTCGTCATAAAGTCGACATATTGTGGTGACCGTGGACCAGATATTTTCCTCGTGATTTTCCCCTCTAAAATACTGGTATGTCTGTCACCCCCCAAGCCGAGTTGTTGGAGTACCGGTACTGGCTGGGGGGAGAGGGTACATACTCTTGTCGTTTGGCACACTTGGGACAGGACAGAGTATTTTGCTACAAAAGAACCAGAGACAATTACCAAAACGTGCGGATATCTGCGATCCCACATGCTGCTCCGTTTGCAAGCATTATTCCCTGGAAATGGTCCACAACGGAAGGTCTGTGTAGGAGTGTGTGTGTGCCATCCTCGTCATCACATCTATGAGTGCTCACAGAATTGTTGGTCTATTGCAGCTTTGCATACCAGCAGGGAAATTTTGTTTTCTCTCCTTCAAGCCCGGCAAAACATTTCCCTCTTTTACTGAGCCATCCTGGCTCACATGGTAGGGGCTGTATCCAGGCTTCATACTAGTTATTGTGAGTCGGGGTTTTTGCAGAGATTGCCGAATTTTAGTGTCTTTTCACAACGCTGTTTCCACGGCCTGCCTTCATGCGTAGATGTAAATCCTCCCAATACGTTTGGATTTTGACGTTAATGGCAAATGTTGCAATGAACAACTGGTGCTTTTGCTGCGCTGCACCATAACTTGGGGGTATAAAAGTTACCCTAAGTTTCGTAAACTGCGCCCCGGAAGGTTGCCATAGGGTCAGCAGACAGGTAGCTCCTATGCTGGTTTACTTTTCCTCGAATCTGCTGCGGCAGTCCAGCTAGCGAAGGATGAAAGGGTTGATCCACCGAACCTGAAAGCAAAGAGTAAATCCCTCCAAGAGAGAGGCAGGACAGGCCTGGTTACTGCTGTGCCTGCAAGGGATCATTTGGCTGTTCAGGGAATCCTTCTTCTAACCGGCATACTAATCTTGATGGCTAGTCAATCCACATAGGTTCGACACAACACACAACAGCGCAGGGAAGCCAGAGGGAAACCAAAGGCTCGAAAGGAAGCCGCCCATTGTGCCACTTGTGCTCACCTCCCACGCCGCTTCACCTATGCTCAACTAACCTTTCGTTCATCCAGGGCTCACTCACACCCCTTCCCCTCCCTCCATCCTTCTTTTCACCTTCCCACGCCATTTGCTCGGGTGGTTTCTGTTTATATTACAACAACGTCGGTGCCTTGCTTTTCTCGACCAAGTTCGAGACAGAGTTTATATGTAGGCTTGAGCCCTCCCACTCTTCTTGTGCACCCTTCCGCCACGTCTTGTGCCCTCCTCCCTTCCTTCTAGATTTCGTCCGGTCACTCATTCACTTGTTTCCTATACATTTACGCCGAGGGGATTTTGGCATAGGACGTTATTGCTAGTGCTTGTTATTGTTGACTGGCGTTGCAAGAATTCCTCCATTGAAATTTATTGGGGTTTTGAGAGAGCCGTTTACCGACATGATGACATCTGCAGCTCCAGCCCAAGCGGCTCACGCAGTCCAAGGCCCCACCTTGACAGACCACTTTCACCACTGCCCGCCGGCCACCACTACTGCTTCCACACAGCACTCGAATAGACGAAATTGTTCTCGCAGCGCAAACCGTCGAAGAAATAGACTATCCACCCCGGTTATATCATCCCTGCAATCTTCTACATATTCTTCCACGGAGTCTATTGCCCGGAGGATACAGAGAACCCATTCAGCTGTCGCAAAAAGGTTATTCGCCTCGGCAGTATCTTCGCCCTCAAACTTTTCCTCGTGGAAGAGTTCACCTCAACCGCCCACTTCGCCCCCAATGTCTATTGGAATGGAGAGGGTAATTGGTGGAGGAAATTCAGGCATTCCTTCACATCATGTTAGAAATTCGTCCGCAACATTAGCACCACCAAGCTGCCAGGGCGGGCATGGCAACGGTTTGCGGGATGTTAATGGAGATATTGCGCCTCTCACGTCGGAGAAGCCCCAGGCTTCGACGAGTGGAGGAGCAGTCACTATGACGATACAGCTGGCAGAACCAATGCTATTTCTGCAAGGGTTTGACCAAAGCGATCACTCCAATAGGACGCCAGCAATGTTACGTGGGAGTTTGTTACTGAGAATTTCAAAGCCAACAAAGATAAAGGCGGTCAGTCTTACCTTCCAAGGAAGAGCTAGAACCGAATGGCCTGAAGGTATGACCACCTTGATCCCTAGATTCGGGGGATTATTGAAACAGCTGCTAAGCTGTATCCCAGGTATACCACCTAAAAAGGAATATTTTGAGGAGAAGGAGATTATGAAACACACTTGGCCGTTTTTCAACGCACAATTTTCAACAGCAGAATTGGGGCATTGCGCGGACTCGTGCCGGCTCTACAAAAGCTCTTCGGATACCGCGTCGTCTATCACTTCTGCAATAGGGCATTTGGCACGATCGGCTTCCCCTATTGGGATCTCACCAGCCCTAGGCCGTTCTTCTACTGACCGTAGGCTTTCTTTACAGCTCGCCCAATCTCGAAGTTTTAGTAAGGGAGAGTCGCCGAATGGGGTATCGGTTGCTCAACGTGGCTACCGAGTCTTCCAACCCGGTGACTACGTTTACAACTTCGAGTTGCCCATTGAAAGTTGCTTGCCGGAGACCATTGACGTTGATCTTGGGACCGTCAAGTATGAATTGGAGGGCACAATAGAGAGGCCTGGCGCTTTCCGGCCAAATTTGGTTGGGAGGAAGGATGTGATCTTGATCCGATGCCCTGCGGAGGCGAGTCTAGAATGTTCGGAGCCCATTGCTATTACCCGAACCTGGGAGGATCAGTTGCACTATGATATTGTCATATCCGGGAAATCGTTTCCGTTGGGTTCAACAATACCGATAGCATTTAAACTTACACCCTTAGCGAAAGTGCGGTGTCACCGGATCAAAATTTTTATCACGGAGAATATTGGGTACTCTTGCAGGAAAAAGAAGGTTCATAGGCTGGACCCCGTGCGGAAGGTTCAATTGTATGAGAAGAGGGCCGATGGACCGCCGAACTATACCTTCGGTGGATCTTCTGGACAAATACATGTTGGAGGAGGATCTAGTGGAGAACAGGCTTCTGGGAGTAGGAATCTGGGCGGGGGCAATGAGTCGGATAACTTGCTCGGAGATCTTACGCAAGATAATATTGGGCCGACAGAGATGGAGCTTTCAATACAGTTGCCTGGTTGCAATGTGAAGGAAAAAGATCGGATACACTTTGACACGACATGTCAGGATATTCAAGTGCATCATTGGATCAAAGTGAGATTTTCTCCTTCTTTCCCCCTTTTTTTATATCTCTTTCGTAATATATGTTATCACTCATTTGTAATATCTTGGGAATTAACATTTTGATTCTCATATAATAGATTGTGATGCGACTGAGCAAAGCCGATCCTAACGAACCCGGGAAGCGACGTCATTTTGAGATCTCCATCGACTCTCCGTTACACATTCTGTCATGCCGCGCAACAAGTGCAAACACAGCTCTTCCAGCATACAACAGCCCCACACCTGGGGCTGCATCATCCGGCGCCCAGTGCTCGTGCCCTCCACTGACCCGAAGGAATTCGCCAGGGGGCGGGACACCGACATTGAATGTAAATACGCAAGTGGGACGCTTTTCTTCCGGTCAACCAGAACCTCCCAATGAGGTCGCTAGGCCACTCCATCTCATTCGTTACCCATCCCACAACCCTCCTCCGTTTGACTATGACGTAGCTCCGCCACCACTTATCACTCCTCCACCAAAGTACGAGTCGGTAGTATTAGGGGAGGAAGGGCTGGCAGATTACTTCCAGCGTCTGGCAGACGAGACAGCCGGGGATGACGATACAGATGACGAACTTGTGAACGGCGACCACAGACGGCTGATGCCGCCTTTGACACCGGGCGGTCGGATTGCCAGGAGCATGGACGAGAGGCGGACATGGGAGCCTCTTGGGATATCTAACCAAGCGCAATAGACGGACCTCCCATCCAAATGGGCCCCTTTTTCCTACCCCGTTTGTTGTTTCCTTTATCACTCCTTCCTACTCGTTCCCCTACCCTTCTTACGGTGTTTATATTTTCCCGACGCTTTTTGGATATTAGTTCATTCGGTTATTCCCTAAGCCTTAGCTCCCGTCATGGATTTTTCCCTTTTTTTCCCTTCCCCCCATTTCTAGGAGTTCTTTTCACATTTTCCACTACAAATTGGGTGTATTCATATTCTATCTTCTCTCCTTTATTTTATTTCTCAGTTTACTGGCTTTTGGGGGTGGTTCTCGGAGCACAAATTATACGATGTTTATGAATCCCTCTGTTTTTATTTTCTTCTTGTTTTATTTATCCCTTTTGGTTTTATTTGCCCATTCGTTTTGTTTATTTTTTCGATCATTTTTTCTTTTTCTTTTCCTTTAAAGTACAGGGGTTTTCTGCTATTTCATTTCATATTATATTTGGACATCATCAATTATACAGGGCTCTTAGGTGGGGGTTCTTGGTTATTCAGGTTCTTTATATTTGTTGGGAGTGGATTTGGGTTGGGTCGGGAACGGTAGATCGTGGGAAGGATGTTGTCAAAAAGAGAAATATCTCTATCTTAATCTTTATGAGAAATACTAGCACACCTGTGGTGGCGGCGAGGTACGACGCAAATTTCGCGTATTCTTTTTATTTTCCGTATTTACAGAGTTTGCAAGCGTGGTGCTGCACAGTATCATGCTATAACCAAAGTTCGAAAGGAAAAAAAAACGGGCATGAGAGTATCATAATTCGTGCTAGACCCTCAACCCCTGATGGGCTCGCTCCGGAGTATGTGTTCAAGAAGCCGAGAATCGGGTATCTGCATTATATTTTACTATTTACGCCATTGGGAGTCTTCTATCATGGAGTCCGTTGCGAAGAACTTGGAAAGTCTGTCGGAGCGCCTTGAATTTTGTCTCTTGCGGCCCATATGATGAGGTATAGCATCATAATAATATTATCATGCCTATTTCGGGACATCAAAAGTTCACGCAAGCTGCAAGAGCTGCGACCATTCCCCCCCCCCCCAAAAAAAAAAAGAAATTCCCCTCGGATCTCAATATATCATACTTGGCCGATTCAAAAGTATCCGGAAATCTCGGCGCCAAGATATTCGGAATACTGGATCGACCAGCGGAGAGAGAAAAGAACAAGACTAAATGAAGGAGTAGGGTGGATTAAATGAAGATGGAAATGAAGGATAAGGGAAGTTATCCAAAGTACAAATAATTCATGCTTGAAACTTGTTTCCCCCGTCAGTGGCTATATATCATACATAGTATGATACAGTACCATAATATCCGGCAACTTCACAATTTCATGATTGATTTTGCCCCCCGACACTTGGCGCGAATATTTCCGGATACTTTTTGAATTGGCCAAGTATGATACTTCTCACAATCCAGAACATTTCACAAGTCAAAAAAATAAAAAGCTGGATGGGGTTGGATAACCGCGCGGAGGTCCCTGCCAAATTTGCATGTATGTCATGCAGGTATGATAGTTGCAGATATATTTTTATTTGAGAGCTCCTATATTTCGAGCGTCCCCCATCCATACAAATTATGCCTGTTGCACTCCAGGAACGAGAAAATTTCAATTGAGAATTTGGATTCTTCGAGTGAGAAAAAATTAGGTGCCGAATGACTCTAATGCAACAGTATAATATATAACAAGGGCCAAATGTAAAATCCGATACGTCTGGTACTGGGACAATTGGTAAGGCAATGGGGACTGGCTGCTCGAGCTTTAATAGGATTGAATTCGTAATACTATTGAATCTCGACCGTGATCGGAGATAAAAAAGATTTGGGAGAAGAACTACCGTTATTCCTGCATTTCGGAAAGCATACATGGCTCTATGGAATTGGGGCACACACTCTCTCTTGGCACGTGTCTGAGGAGGGAGGCCGTGCTTCTTGCTAAAGCAAGCTTGCAGTGCTATGACCAAATTTCCAGCTGGTATTTGAGTTTTTGGGTGTCGTCGGAGCCGTTAGGCCGCGAGTTCAATATCTTGAAAGTGCAGATCCTGCTGCTGCCTCTTGGCTCTTTTAGACTAATCTATTGAATACTCGAGTACTTGCACGGCCTTGTCGATGCGTGGCAAGGTATGCCGATAAAATTGGAGTTGGCAAACGTCAGGTTGTGGAGCGGGTACAGGGGAATTGGGGGAATAGAGTATAGTTAGAAGGGAAGATAATGCTTAGAAGGAGAAGGCTGAGGAGCCGAAAAGCAGCTTGAGTGAGTGAGTGAGTGAGTGCTGTCGGTATCAGCGGTTGGGAAAAAGAGGACACATAAATTTGTGTAACTTGTATTTCAAATGTTTAAGCAATTTAGCTGAAATTTAAGAGGATGCCTACGGTACCAGTAGGCCACCTAGGGTGGCATTATTGAGAAAATGGACCTTAGGTTCTATGATGTGGAATTCAACCTTGAGCTGAATCGGGAATTGAGGTGTTAGAACTGCTTATCGTATATGATATGTTGTATCAGCTCGGCAGAAACCTTGGCGCTGTTAAACTTCTGGTTGCCTTGTAATATAATAGGTTGGGGAAAGAGCTGGGAGAAAAAAGGCATCGTTGCTGCTGTACCGTGGCAATCAAGTAGGTCACTGAACTGTACTAAGTAACTTGACTACCGCATGTCCCATATCAGATATTGCAGTACCGGTATACGCACCGTGCAGCACAGACCAACGACAAGCAGGCTGGCGGGGCGAGAGGGCATGTGAGATCTCCACTGGCTTGCCTGCCTACCGGCACCCTACGTGCTCGCCATTGCGCATCAAGATCGATCTTTACTACCGCGCTTCCGCAAAAAGCACTTCCTCCCGCTCCCCCCCTCTGGCACAGCACTCCCGGGCACTTGCCTTACCACATAGACTAGCACTCGAGCACCGTGCCTCTGATAGCGACGACTATGATAGCGCCCCCATGCATTTATCGTCGGGGAGATCGCTGACGTGACCGCAGAGATCTACTCCCTACTCGTAAGAAATTACGCGGCGGTTATATCTGGCGCACGAAGGATCCCTCTTGGCTGGGCTAATTACGCTTGGAGTGTGAGCGAGCGAGCGAGTGCATGGCGAAATGATGGGAGCATGTGGTGAGGTGGGATGGAGGCAGGTTTCCTCTGTGCCATTTTTAGGAGTGGAGGTGGGCGGTTAGGTTTATTGGTGGAACCACAGGGTACGTGCCGAAGGCTTCAGGCTGCCGGTACTGTGCGTACCGATAGGGCATGTCACTGGGAAATGTTTGGATGATGGGAGGATGTTCCCCATCAGTACCGCGCATACAGTGCAAAGGCCGCCGAGTACCTAGGGTTAACCAAATATATCCCGGCTTGTTCAGGTCAATGGGCCCCCACTCTTGCTCAAGTCCCCCCTGGGACATGTTTTTGAACGAAACGGGGGTTACTTTGCAGACTAACTCAAATTCACCTCTCAGTGGTCTAACTGACTTTCTGATAGGTACTTGTCCTCGAGTACAACAGTTTTCAAGGGCTACTACAAGCAATGGCTATGGTATGAGGTTGGACGAAGGTTGAGAGCTGACTAAACTGCTTACCGGTATGTGTATACCGTACTTACACGGCGCGTCTGTAACTTTTCACTTGCCCAAGCATGCATTAGGGAGAATTATTTTCCTCTCGCACTCAGGAGGTGTATGGTAGGTGCCGGTATTGTAATGGTATTGTAATGGTACAAGCACGGTAGTCTTCTATCTTCGTTTCATAGGTTCCCGCCCCGTGACAAATGCGGTTTCACGACAGTCGCGGGAATCCTGTCCGTCACTCACTCATTCATTCACCCCCCCGCATTTTGTATGGAGTTGGTCTGGTTTGTTTGTCAGGGTATGTAGCGTGCTGTTGTGAAGGTGAGTTATGCTCCCACTAACTGTCCTGATGGCCAGTGCTGCGATAGTTGCCATTTTACCCGTGCACCCCTTGGGATATGCGCATATCAGTCGCTGGTGTGGGATATTGTAACTTTGAGGGCGGTGTACTGCACTGCGCAGTGCTTGCAGCACAGCATAGTGGGGTGTAGCGTAGACGGCAGGCAGACAGATATTGCGCTGCAGGCGCTTTAAGTTCAAACTTAACTTATTGACCCTATTTTTTATTTCCTGCAGAAAGATTTTTACCTCTCTAGTTTTTATTCCCCTCCTTTTTCTTCTTTCTTTCCTTTCTCCTTCTCATCACCACTTCCTCCTCCTCTTCTCTCCTTCATACCTATCCTCTGTTTTTCTTTTTTTCTTTCTTTCTTTCTTTCTCTCGGCGGGTTCGATCTCCAAAAGACTGGATTCTTTCTTTCTTTCCTTTTCTCTTCTTTTTGGTTCTTCAATTTGAAGCTACATTTTTATATAATACTTTTCAACCCTTCCTTGCTTCATCATCTGCATCATCTTATCTCATCCAATTCCAAGCATAATAAATTCCCGCACGGCCGGACCGTCATACATCCCTCGAACGACCAAACTAGCCAAGAACCAGGTCAGGGGAGAAAATAAGAAAAAAGGGCACATCCAAACAATAGACGAAAGAAAGAAGGGGAAAAAACAAAAAATTGCAGCAGCTTGACTGCTCAGTTCGCCATGCCCATTTCCAAAAAGTTGCGTCTGGCATATGTCGCCGAGTGGCTACTCGCCGTACCAGTATCGGCTGTCCCAGTAGAGCACTCGCCGGTGGTAGCGGAGGGTGGCAGCAGTATGGTTGTGATGCACGAGAAGATAGAGGAGAATCTCGAGTCGCTAAAGAAGATTCTCGGTGATCCGGTTAGGCTAGGTCATGAATTGGTGCGTCGGGACCACCCGGACAAGGGTTCGGGTAGGTCGGGGGATAGTTCCAATAACTCATCGGTTAGTTTGCTCCCGCCTGTTTTGTGCTTTAGGCTTAATTCCTAGTATATTAGTTTCTTTGTTTTTAATTGGTTTTGTTTGGAGAGGAACGTTTGTTTCATGGAAGAGTGATCGGGTGTGATGCTGATATGTCTTAGGTCAATGGAGACAATGGAGGCGATGGAGACGATGGAGAAGTTACTCGGCATGGCGGGCACCGTCAGGATTATCAGGAGTGGGAGAGTCCCGTTAGAGTGGGTCCTTCTATAGTTGCGAAAAATTTGATGATAACTGGGGGAGCAATTGGTATGCTTGCTGCGTGTTTTAGTCTATCGTGATACAATAATTGACTCAATTGGAACTTATAGCTGCATTCATATTGGTAGCAGGAGCAGCCTTCTGGCTGTGCAAGTACAAGACTAAAGGCAGAGCATTCCGGGGAGCCAACTTCCAGCACTGGAAACGCGGCGGTGCACACAGATTCCGCGGTGGAGACACTCTGTATGACGAGAAACCCTCACTATACCCGCAGAGTAAAATCTCACGAATGGGCATGGAATGCAAGTACTCCATCCCCGAAATGCCCTTTCCACCCCCACCGGCAGCGCTAGCACCATCTGACACCTCCCTGGGGAGCCATCAATCCCGCAAACCCCTCTTAATCCGCACCTCCCTCCTCCCGAAAAACCAACCAGTCTCCTCGCCATCCCCAATCTGCGGGCAAGGAACCTTCTATGACGGAGCCTCCGATGTGGACTCCCCCTCCTTCCGGAGACAAGAACAACCGCCCCTCCCACCGCCAGCCTATATGACAGACCACACCCTCCTAAGCCCCTCCCAATCCTCCTCCATCTCAAGCATCAAACCCCGAAACACCGCCACCAATAGCCGACAACCATCGTATGCGAAAATGTACCCCCCACCACCAATCCCCAAGTCCAACACCACCCCGCGCGGCGCGCCTCCCATGGTCTCACGCTTCTCCTGGACAACAACAGCCCCATCGGAGGTTCCCAGCGCAGCAAAAAGCGTCCGCTCCTCGGTCGATAGCGAGCGGAGATTCCGCGGTGTGAATTCCTGGGTCAGTCAGCAGGCCGGAAGACTTGAGCGGGGTGAAAGACTAGCCCAGTTAGAGCTCGAACAGCGGCAGCAGCAGGCACGGGATGTCCAGCTGGGCAGCTCTCCGGGAACGCCTAGCTCGTTCACACATCATCCTGGTGCTCCTGTGAGCTTTTTGGTCGATCGGACATCGAAGGAGTCGGCAGATTTGGATGAACTGTTGCCACAAGGGGGGAGGTAGGTAGGTTTTCTTTATGGTGGGCGTAATTATTGTGGAGTATTGTATGCAAGCGTATATCGCACTTTCGTTTTAGTTCTGTCTTGTTTTTGTTGCTTTTGTTTTTCGTGTCCCATGTACTCTTGTTGTGTATGCTATGTTGTGACTTGTACGGTTAAGTATGGTAATGATAGGACGGGGAGAAGGTAGTAGTATTGGTATGCGGAACGGGAGGAGTGTACTGTACATATCTATAATAATTTAGAGAAAAAGAGAAAGAAGGAGAAAAAAAAGAAAGAAAAAATCATTGTATCGCTGCTTCACCGCCCGGAGCCATCCTACCGCAAATTCGTGATCCAGACCCGAGTGATAGTTCATGGCGCACTATACTTCCTACCCCGACTCACCTCATGCTACTGATGCTGCGTGCAATACTTTCCCGCTTGCGGGACCTCCGATGACGAGGATTTCTTCCTTTCTTCCTTTCTTCCTTCCGTTCCTTCCTGTATTCTTGGCACCAGGAATGGGGCGTGATGGTTTTACCCTTCTTCTCTTCTTTTTATGCTGTTAATATTTTACCAGTTTGGAGTCACAAGTGTTCTAATTTGCTAATAGATGGCGCTTACGGCGTTAGTGTTAGGGCGTGTTGCCTCTGAGTTAGGGTGTGGGTAGTCTTGGACTGATTAATGGTAGATATTTGTATGGGTTATGGAACATGGGCTTGAAAACCCTCCAGCAAATATGCGTAAAATGGTATCATATGAAAATAGTAAATACGTAGCGTATCAGATATTGAGACTTGTGGTTTTGTCCTATCATATATTTTTCTGCACATGTACGCCTAGAGGTGCTCATAATCCATGAGTTTTTTATTACTGCATAATAATATTGTTATCTTTCTTTTGACCTGCCATGATGCATAGGATTCTTCAGTCTTGCTTGAATTTGGCTTTTTGGCATACTGGTATCTTGCTCGTGTTCTTCCGTTCTGCCGGCTTTCCTTCTATCCTGCCTATATTCCTGGCGTTACTTTGCTCGTATAAGAGGCAGGTATTTTCCAATGCTATATATAATACTTGTATGTGGACCATCATATCCAAGGTTTTGGAAAGATTGGAGATTAACGGAACAGATGTTTTAGATATTGTAATCTTGGTTTCAAAAGTCTGGTAGCCTTCACACCTTGGAAGAGTTTTACTATGATACTACCAGTTCTATATCGCCGTAAAATCCCGCTTTTAAACGGACTGGCCTGGACTATGATACGTCAATTTACGAGCGGCCAAGTTTATGGAGTTCACGTGTCTTCCAAAATTCTCAAAAGCTTAGCCTTCTTAGCACCGGATATTTCGAAGAAGCCCTAGTCCAGGCCAGTTCATTAAAAGCGAGACTTTGCGGCTTGTTAATAATTTTATGTCTTTTTGGCTTTTTGATTTACTACGGTATCATACTTGTCTTACAACCTATATAGGACAAATGTTAACCTTTACTGACAATACTGGGGCTCTGATTATTATGAGACCTTGAATCAAGATTAGCTAGTATCTTTACAATGGAAAATTCCTTTCACATTTTGCCAATGTAGAGTTACTCAATTATTATTACAGTCTTGATTTGCCCTATGATGATGATGATATTAGGTTTCTCCTAATTTCCCCGTCCGCTCACTCTAAGGGTATGGGGGAGAAATGGCAGTTCTAGCTTTCCAATTTCCATTGCCTAATCCGGGGGTGCCCTGCTCTGGAAAAGGGCACTCTGAATAATCCGAGGGATAAGGTGCAAAAGCATGGCATCGAAAAGGGGTGCAAATCCTGATAGGAAGGAAAAATACAGGGGAAGAGGCATGTATCACCTCTCCACCAAATCATTAACGACCATATACCGACTGAGTCCAATCCACCCCCACCTAAACCACCTCATCTGGCTAACGTGCGCTTTCACCATGGCACTCCTCGCCTTAAGATACCCCGCCCAAGAACTAACAAACACTACTCTCCGCATTCCCTTCCCCTCTTCCCCCGCCAACCACTGCACCGCGATCGCATCCAGGAAGAAAGCATACTTCCTCCAAATCGGCACGCTGGTCAACGTAAACAGCTTGGCCCTAGACTCCCTTGTAGAAACGTACTCCTCGGCTCCGCGCAACAGCGAGATGTGATTCGGGTGTGAGGAAACGCCGGACTCGTCAAAAGTTATGATTGCAGAGGGGTTGTGTTGTGAGAGGATCTCTGAGATCTTGGTAGGGGGCCAGGTTTTTGTCATGCTATCTTGTAGTTCACTGTTCTCACCCTCGTTGTTAGCTTTTTGCAAGGAGGTGGAGGAAGGGTAGTGAGTACGGATGATCGAACGAGTGAACCCGCGTTCTGTCCACGCCTAATATCTCGCAGCTGGCTGCTAATTCTTTTTCTCGAATTGGACCGAGGTTCTCGGCGTTGCCGGTTGAGAGGCAGAGGACGCTGACGGTATTGTTTAGAGAGGGGGAGGTCAGGGCTAGGAGGGTTGGTGCGAAGAACATTGCCTCGTCGTCCGGGTGTGCTATGAGGAGGTGAATTGTGGTGTTTTGGAGGGAGGGCGGGGGAGTCAGGTTTGAAGTTGTGTAGAGCCTAGGCATTGTCGTTAGTTCGTGGGAATGAGGAAAGAGAAGGGGAGGTATCATACCATAGAGCGGAAATTAGTAGGGGGATAAGTGAGAGGGCGAGGATGGTGATCATTTTTGAAGGCTGTGATTGGAAGGGACTAGGCCCTTGGGGGAGGTTATCAAATGTGTTATTGGGGGAGTGAAGTGTGAACTGGAATTCCTTTAATAGCAAATTTAACGATAAAGCCGTTAAACTTCTGCGAAAGGTGAAGCTTTAAAGTTGCCAAATATAGGAGGGCCAGGGGAAGCTTCCCCACAAATAGAAGTTTCCACTTGAGCCTCAACCCAACCAACCTGCAGGTATGATATGTGCCATCTCTGAAACTCATCACCACCATCACCATCACCACCATCACCATCACCATCATCACCATCACCATCACCATCATCACCATCGCAAAAGAAAACCCCTTCACAATGGCCCGAACAAAAAGAACCCCAACTCGCACCCGCACCCCACCAATAACCTACAACGAGATCCCCCTAGTAACCCCAAACCGCGACGCCCCACCCGGAAAAACCCTAATAGATCTAATAGACACCCACCGTCCACGCGACCCCTCCGGTGCCCCAAATGAAGAAGAGATCTTCGGCCCCGGAATGCAAGCACTCTGTCTCACTGTTCCCTTCTGCATGTTACTGGGCGCCTTCGACTACCTCGTGTACCTCCAATACCGTCAAGAAGTGGACTTGAGAGGGATTATTTGGAAGGTTATTAAATCTTCACCATGTACGACGCCCCCGCCCCCTGCATCCTCCGCTAAGGCGGAGTTGAACATATATCTTTGTCGTGGCTGACCTAAATTAGCGATATTTATCATAAACTACGCTTTCCATTCTAGGAGGAATTGGCTTTCTGCGCAGGCTCTATTGTTCGTTATAAGTGTACTTGCCGGATGCTGGCTTGTCAGGGCAGTTAATCGCACGGGGTATTATGCCATTATGAAAAGGGCGCCGCAAGTCGCGACTTTGTGGATTTGGGCTGCTGTTGAGATGAGTTTGGTGCCGATTTTGGGCAGCTGTTTGCTTGTTGGGGGGTATAGTTGGTATTTTGGGTATAGCTGGACTTAGGTTAGGGTGGGGAGAGAGGAAGGAATATTGGTTAGAGCACAGTTTTAATACCCCGGATTAGCGTTGGTGTTAGCCTTAAAGGTGGATAATATCATACCTCTAGACTCTCTCGTTGCCACCAAAAATCATAAGTGACGGGCTCAAGTTATTAGAGAGTTTGCGCAAGAGGACCTGGGTGGCAGTTAACGGAAAAGAGACCCAGGTCTCTGAATGAGTTTGCGCACGGTCTAGGTGGCTTGGTAGCTGGAAGATGAGAATTGAGTAGGGTAATAC
>Ga0307517_10001214_pt1 | contig 43319 bp, 52 predicted proteins | sample 23_EM_MG_FD_194515 | JGI IMG/M metagenome (GOLD analysis project Ga0307517, IMG submission 194515) | Populus trichocarpa ectomycorrhiza microbial communities from riparian zone in the Pacific Northwest, United States - 23_EM | ecosystem: Host-associated > Plants > Roots > Unclassified | place...
CCTTCGATCGGCGGGAAAGGAGGGAGTCATCGGCAAAGCTCCCCGCCCGACGTTCTGGTCTAGCCAGCGCGGTCTAGACCTGGGTAGACCTGCTATCAGTTAAGGGTATCCATTCATTCTGAGATCATCCGAACACATCGTGATGCCCAAGGCACAGACACCGATCATGAGTCGCGCTCCGAATGAAAAAAGAGTGGCTGGGAGGCGCGCAAGACGGTGCCAAATTTTCGGTTGCTGGCCGGGCTGTGCTGTACAATATACAAGAGGGAGAAAGATTACAGTTGCAGATGTCTCGATTGAAGCAGTGGTTGCGAGTAACGAGGGAAAAGGGGTAGGGAGAAGCGAGAAGACGATGTGAAGAGAGACTGTACAAGTACACAATAATGAACGTACTTGTGGGTCAAAGGGGATCCTGAATTGGTTGAGAAGGGCATGAAGTGAAAAGGAGAGGGGATGTGGGGATGTAATGGGGAGGAACCATAACTGGGCAACGAGCGATCCACCTTGAGAAAGGCGCGAAGAGGGAGGTATGAATCCGTGCTGGCGTATGTGGGACCCCAAGGTCCGGGCGCCATTGGATACGCGTGTGGTCCATCGTTTCCGATGTGCGGACCTTCTTGATTCCATGCCGAAACGACGGATGAGGAAGGAACTCTAATCATCCTCATCTTCCTCGGTTATCCGACCCTGAGCTTTGGCTTCCGAATACCATTTCTTGAGCCAAATCTCGGCCACCTTATATTCTTCTTTGGCCTCTTTCAGGGAGGCAGAAATCTTGGACAACGCGACGTCAGGCGTGAGAACTTTGCCAGTCTTGTTGTCCCTCAAGTCTCCATAGTGCTGTATCGACTCGCACGAGTCTTGCACCTTGGTGACGCCTAATGTGGCAGAAGATCCCTTAAGAAAGTGACCCAAGGAGGACAACTTCGTGCAGTCCCCGCTGGCACTGCGGATCACAGTCGTTCAGTGTCGGAGGTCCGGGGGCGGGCGGGCGTTAGGGGGACTCACATTGCCTCTTCCATCTCTTCAAACGTGGTTTCGGCTTGCTCCATGTACGCCGAGGCCATCTCCCAAGCGAAATCATAAGATTCACCGTCCTCATCCAACTCCAAGATCTGCTGGAAGGTTTCCATATCGATAGGCTGTGGAACCCGAGAGGGGGTCGTGAGCGATCCGTGGCCCCACACGTTGCAACGAAAAAGGCGGGAAGAGGGGAGAGGGAGAGGGAAGGATGGGACCGGAAAATCGGCGTGTGCTCACCTCGGATTCTTCGGATCCATTCTCAGTCTTCTGGTCAAGAGATGGCTGTGGGGGAGTGGATGGACGCTGGGGTGGCGATGACGGAAGAACAGAGCCTGATCTCTGTGGCCTTGGATCAGCGACCCTCGGAGACAGGACGGGTGACCTCTGGACGACCTCGGCGATGGAAGACGGAGGGGGACGCGGTGGTGGGCTGCTCGCTATCGTTGTCGTCGGAGGCATGGCTATTTCGCTGGTCAGTCTGGGCAGGAGGGGGAGAGGGGTGCGGTAGCGTCGGTGATGGGGAGGGAGCAAGGAGCAGGCGGACCTTGGAGTCCACTAGACCCTCGCACCGCACCCTCAGTTTCTTTTCCACGCCTTCATTTTCCAAATCATCAACAACTTCGAGGTTCACCATTAATAATAATACGTTTATCGGATCCGTTGAATAATGATACACGCGTAGATAACACACGGACGGCTGCACGTTACTCTCCCGGCTCAAATCAAGAGGCTTCGGCAGCAACCAGGTGTTGTTCTTCCCGGTGTGCCACCAGAAGGCGGTCCAGCGCCTCCTTCTGTCCCACCGCCAACTCTCCAGACTGGATTCCAGCGTGGTACACCCGCAGCAACGAGTCGACGTCGTCCATCGACTGCGTCCTCACATCTGCGAGTTCCTTGATTTTTGCCGTCGCATCCTTGATCTGGGATAAAATTTTCGAGGGTTACCTATGACGTAATGCTGAAACACAGTGGAGCACGGCACCTCATCGTCGGTCAACTCGAGTCCAAGCTGTTCCACTCGCGACTTGACGGCATTCCAGCCGGTGAGGCGATGGCTATTACAACGACCGTCGGTTAGCACCACGACGTAACAAAGGATCCACCAGAAGCCGGTGACTGACCCAATCGACACATATCTCGTCAACCCAAAGTCTTCTGGCTTCAAAATCTCGTACGTGCTCGGGTTGTTGAGAATAGCTTTTGCGTGGATGCCGGCCTTGTGGGTAAAGGCACAGTAACCGCTTTATGGGTGGACGGCCATCAGGGGATCAGCTGTGGTGCAGGACGGATAAACGCACGTGATGGGATTCATGAAGGGAACATTGACCCCAACGGCCTCCGCAACCAGATTTTCCACCTCTCGTAGCATCGACAGCTTGTACTTGGACTTGACGTAGTCTGGATTAGCGGCATACAAACACGCGACCAGGCCTCCCAGCGGTGTTATTCCAACTCGCTCGCCAATACCCAGGACCGCTGGTGGTTTCATCTCCGTTAGCGTCCATCATGTTGATGATCCCGGGAGTACGAGAAACTCACAAGTATCAATGTGTGTTGCACCAGCTTCGAGCGCGGTGTAGGCATTTGCAATGGCCATACCAGTATCGTTGTGCAGATGGATCTCAATGTCACAGCCGACGACACCTCGGAGCGTCCTCACAAGCTCATAAACTTGGCGAGGGTTAGCGCATCCCACAGTGTCGGCGATTCCCACCCTGTTGACACCAATCTTGTCGACAGTCTGGTAAATCGAGAGCAGATCGACCAGGTCCGAACGGAAAGAATCTTCCGTCGAGAATCGAACCTCGATCCCCTTGGACTTGACGAACTTGATAACTTCGATGGCCGATTTGGTGATGAATTGCATGTCCTTCCCGTGAGAGAATTCACGGAGGAAGGAGGACGTTCCGATGACGACATCAACACCATCAACACCTGGCCCACGCAGGAGGATATAACGTCAATCAATTTTCCCTGTTTCACCCTGACCAATAGCAGAAAGGGGACTGGCCCATACCGGTTTCAACGGCGATTTTAGCATCATCCATATGGCACCTGATGTGCGTGAGGATTTTTGCCTTCAAACCGAGCTTGCAGATAGCCTCACAGTCCTTGCGAGACTGTTCCGATGCAGCGGGTGAAGTGAGTTCGAGGTATTCAACCCCGAAGGCATCCAACGCCTTGGCGATGGCAATTTTGGTTTTGGTATCGAAGAAAGCATTGGCGAACTGCTCTCCCTCTGCTCGAGCGGGTCAGAACAACGGCCGACGTAGATGACTCGGCCAACGGTGTGACGGACCTCTGAGGGTGCTTTCTATGATTTTGAAATTGGAGACATTGTTGAGGAAATCAGAGGCTCTGGGGGCGTAGGGGTTTACGCGTTGGGTGTAGGTGGACGCAGAGCCGTTTGTACTGCCAGGTTCGACGGCAACTGGAGACATGGTAGAAGTTTTGAGAGGGTGCTGATGCCCCAGAAAAAAACTGATCGCTGTTTTAAGAACGGATCGAGTCACAGCCACCCCGCTCCGTGGGAGATGATTTGATGAGTTCGTGTATCACTTCATCATGATCACCGAAAACGACCCGTCACCTCCGGTGGCCTTGGATGTGATGCCTGATGGCCTGGGGCGTGGCCAAGTTCGACGTCTATAACACCCCGACCGTTGGGGAAGGGCATGGATTTTGTAGTAGATATTTCACATGACTTTCTGAAAATTCGCGTTAGGTATAGATGTACCACTGCGCCGCGTGTTATTTCCGTGCATCTAGTCCGACGCTGCTCCTGCTTTAAGTGTGCTTTGGGAAGGGTGGGGAGGTTATCACTAGGAAACAATATCATCAGGGAATAAGTTACAGCCGAAAATCTACCCCCCTCCGCTCTTCCTCAGTAGCTCCTTTGCAATCTCGTCAGTCTCGCCCGATTGATCAGGCAACCAAAACGCCTATAAAACGCGGGGGGTGAGCCATCTCGCCCCTAGTGATCACAAACCAAAACGCTTACCAATTCAGTCCCGGCGGTACAGAGCATAGCAAACCGGGGGCTGAACTTCACGCATCGAGATGGCCCTGGATGTCCTTCCAGTGTTGCAACCGGATTTAGTCTCAGCGGTGATCCTTTAGAGTCCATTTCCTCCACGCGTGTTGACAAACCCTGGACGTCCCAAACGCAGACCTTGCCATCTAAACTCCCACCCACTACATATTTGCTGTCAGGGGTCCACGACACCTCTTCACCGCTACAGCCCTTTGATGGTTGGAAGTCGGCCGGCGGCCCCATCATCCGCCGTTCCAACCCGACAAACCCTTCCAGCTTAGCAAGCAGGTGACCCTCGAAAGAATCGAGGATATAATGGGCATCCCCTGAACACCCAACCAGGATGTATTTTCCATTTGATGAAAAGGACAGTGACGTCATGTAAATTGGTCTCGGTGGGAATGAGACTAGTTTCAGCGTTGGGTCTTCGAGCGTGATGACCAGGAACGGGGCACTGTCGAAATTCGCGAGGTCGTAGAGGAGAATCCGGGAATAGTGATTGACCGCGACGGCGATGACGAGCCCGGAGGAGTCGTACGCAACGATTGGTGTCTGGGGAAGGTTCAACAGACCGCGACAATGGGGAGTTCGAAGATCCCACAGGCGAACGGTCCGGTCCATCGATCCGGAGATGAAACCATCGTCTACCGGAGAAACTTCCAGCGATATTACGCGGTCTTTGTGACCTTTGAAATACTGGAGATACTTGTTGTCGTGTAGAGAGTGGTAGCGAATCGTGTCGTCTTCTTTAGTAGAAGCATGGAGGATGGTAGAATTCTTGTGCGTAAACCGCGGCAGGTCGATCCCGTATTTCTTGGAGTACAGCGTTTTCGAGTGCCTGAAGCGTCGGAAAGGGACGTAAGTCGGTCGTGTGGAGCGGTACGGTGAATGGATGAACGCACTTGCCGGTCTTACAGTTGTACAGTCTGAACGTCTCATCGTCAGCAGCGGTCAAGACGAACTCCCCCCTATCGTCAAAACTAACACCAGTGATATGTCTCTGCCCTTGCACTGGTCCTCGTGTGGCGCCAAACGAAGATGAGGATGGGAGCGGGCCAGGTTCCACAGCGCTTTTGAAAATCTTCGCTGGCTTCAGCTTGGTCTATCCCGTTTCCAAGTCAGCCAAAACGCGACTTCCAATCTCACAAACAGCGCGTCCACCTTACCATAAGAGCATTCGTGAGCGCGAGCGTGGATGGTGGCTCATTCGTGGCCGGCATCGGAGTTGGTAGCAGCGGACGTAAGGCTCGGTTCTTTCCGTTTCTTCCTCCGATCCTCATCCCTCTTCCGTTTCTCTCACCAACAGCTCGCGTCACTGATCCACGATGGCTGAGGAAGAGTCTGCTAGGCTGTGGCAGGTCAACAGGACGATCCACGAGATGGTCAAAGACAGAGTCAGCACACGATAATGCGCCCCAAATTCGATTGCGATTTAAGCTTGTGAACGTTTCTTTTTGTTCACCCCAGGGATTCCAAGTCTCGGACGAAGAAATCGAGATGGACCTCTCGCAGTTCAGGCAGCTTTATGCGAATCAGATGGGCATCATTGAGTACCTTCGATTCCTGTTCGTTCTTTCCGCGAAATGTTGACTGGGCTCGTCCTCTTCTGCTCCTCAGTCGGAACCAACTCAACTTCTTTACGGCAGCCAACGATGACCCATCTGACCAAATTTTCGTCTTTTTTACCGATGAGCGGAGCGTTGGCGTGAAGACCATGAGGAAGTAGGTGGATACCCCAAACCTAGCGAATATTTGGACTCACACATCCTCCCAACCCACAGACTTCTCAGCATCTTGGAAGAGAAGAGCATAAAACGGGGTATCATCATCTTTCCAGGAAATATGACCCCCTCGGCTCGCAAGGTTAGCTGCCCCTGCCGTGTCTCCCGCTCGAATAATCTGGAAGACCGCGCCAAAATAGGTTATTGTGGCAATGTCAAACCAGTTCCGACTGGAGGAGTTTTCTGAGGCCGACCTCTTGGTGAATATCACTCATCATACACTGGTGCCAATGCACCAAGTTTTGACGACAGAGGAAAAGAAAACCCTCTTAGAAAAATAGTTCGTGCACTTCCTGCACCCTCGAGAATCCATGACTCACCGCACGTGTGGGATTCTTCTCTTTGACAGCCGAATGAAGGAGACCCAACTGCCTCGAATGCAACTTGCTGACCCTGTGGCGAGGTATTACGGTTTACGAAGAGGCCAGGTCGTAAAAATCACACGACCCAGTGAAACCGCCGGGCGATACGCGAGTTATCGAATCTGCTTCTGACCTTCGGGTTCCTGCTCTCTCGCATCGTTGATTGTTATCCATTCATGCTATACACCATGTTACAACAGCCACTCTCGTCGGAGCCCGCGCCGTGATTATTGGAACTACCGTCAATGTATCGTCAAGAAATGGGTATCCGATCGTATATGAAAGGTATCTCTAAATCTGTCACAGCGTCCAGAGATGCAATGTCATCTGCCCGGTTGCGACATGGGTCTAGAGAGGGCGTCAGATAATTGCACTAGAAACTCGTAGGTTTGGCTTCCACCACTCACATTGAACATGAGCAGGTTATCCTCGGAGATAGCCCAACTTGTGGTACCAACTTTCTTCACCACACGTCCCGCATTCACGATAAGGTCTCGTACCGGAGGCCTATCGGGGTGTCTTCCGCCTCTAGCGCCAGGACTGAAGTCGTAAATCCGCAAGAGGGTCGCGTATGTCGTGTACGAAACCCCTCTCACTACGGCGAAGAACCGGGATCCCGAAATACAGGCAACCGTGGTAATCGCCAAGTTTATCCTCACAATTGTTGTGGACGATTGCCATTTCTCCCAACGTATTCTATGGTCTCCTGCGTTCTGAGTCGACGCGTGCGCACATAAATCGGCAATGCTAACGATTATCATATAATCGTCGTCGAGGCGGGTGCCTCCGTATGATCCCTGGCAAATTATCCCAACGATCCCCTGGTTCGGGTCTGCGCGGTGTAGTCCTATACCGCTTTGAACAGACGCGGACCTCATGAACCGTTCTGGCACGTAGGCGATGTCGAGCCTATTCCAAGCCATTTCGAATACCCATTGTCGTGCCTGCGGTCCGGATGTATCCCATAAGACCAACAACGCTTGGTTAACGAACCCGGACAGCTTTATGATCCCCAGTGTCCGATAGTCATCGATCACTTGAGCCTCAGTTACACAAACTCCAGAGGATTTCTTGTTCCGTCAAGTCAGTTCATCAGTCTCCTTGCGGGAGTGAAGGCACCCACGAGTATCTTATGACCACTTCGCCAGTCCCATATCAAAATGCCATCATCTTTCTTGCGGAGATCCTTGCGAATGGCCACCACGAGCACCAGTCTATGTTCGCTGATCAGGACTGTGAGTTTCGTTATCGCCTTCTGTTGCCCATAGTCAATGTGGAATGCAGTCTGGTCAACCGCCGCAAGAGGATGCGGTCGCCCATCGGATAGCCGTAACAGGTGTATCTGGAAAGCACTTCCGACCAAATAGTTAGACTCCGCAATACACCGCAGTAGAGGACGCCGTAACCTACCGCCCGCCATTGAGTATCTCAGGCACGACCAACATATCCACCTTTGGATACATCTTCAGGTCAGAACCATTCTTCGGTAACCCCCGCACGGTCCACTGCTTTCTCTGTATCCCCCTCGAAACCGACGGAAGCCGCACGAAACTAACATCAATCCTGTTACGCGCGGTTTCCTGGATACACGCCAGCACTTCCCCATCGATCACCCGTTGGGTGTGAGGCGGAAGCTCGACAGATGATAGCCTCGCTTGGTCACACCGGTCCCATCTCGAGCGGTATCCCTCTAATCGTGCGCGGCGGTCCGCTACCATTAGCGACGCGCCCCTAGGATCATCTTCCAAAGCGGCCGAGAAAAGGTCCACGCGGTATTGGACGGCCGGGGAGGCGTCAATGAGGTCGCAAAACGTGCGATTCAGCTAAAAAATTATGAGAAGGAACGAGGGTAGGGGTAAATATGCAATCTGCGAAACCACAAGAACAAGTGAAACCACATTACAATCCTCAGCCTCAGAATCTCCTGAGCGCATAACAGCAGAACCACATTCTCCAAGATTTCGATAGGTAAACCCAGGAGACCGAGCGGGGGGTCGCCAGTGGTCATCCAGGCGAGAGGGTGGCCGGTAATTTCCGATGGACAGAAATGGGTTCACCACCCCAAGTAGCTAATTCTCTCCGTCAACATTATGAGCGTGCTATCTCCCACGTCTCCCGCGTATACCCGCATCTGTACACCCGTCCATTAGTTATCTATGGCTATATGCTATCGAATCACAGGACGAAACTCCTAACTTCTGAGAGCAAGCTTGAAACGCGATATCAAACGTCGGGAGTGTCTCCCGCTGGAAGGTGTTACGGGAGTGTGTGGGTCAGACGAGCCGCGGCGCCTCCATCTCTAAACAGTCCACAACAGCAATGACTTGGATTTATCCGCCATTTCCTATGGGTAAGTTATATCAGCCTGCGAATGATTCGCGCCAACGTGGCACTCACAACCAAGGCAAGGATACTATCTTCCGCGAAAAGAAAGTCATCCAATAACAAACTGTTTGCACTTAACAGAAACTCCCGTAGCGTATACGGCGGGAGGAGACCTGGATTGGCTTCGTCTCGCGCCTGTTGCTTCCGCGAGTGGATTGTGAAATCGTAGACACGTAGAAGAGAGTCTCCGAGGTTCTCACATATTACCAAGAGATGGGAGCGTAAAAGTCCAAGTTCTCGAACACCTGGTTCGAACCCTATTGGAATAATGAAGTTTCTCCACCTCTCCCATTTGATCCATGAACCACCCCCGATCTGGGAAGTACATTTCGCAAGGTCCCCATAGCGGATTACCAGGAGGGTACTGCGATGCCTGGTGGGGGATCTTGGGACGACGTGGATGCCGACCAACTGCCTCGAAGCGCCCTCATGGAATGGGGCGTTGTGACTCGATCCCAGGTTGAAGTAAAACGGATTCCCCAGTGTGGAGCTGATCTTGTAGTCCGGCCCGAGCCCAAACGCAACACGGTGCGCGGCAATGACTGAGGTGTCCCACAGTTCTGGCGTTGTCACCCAGTCGGCTACTGAAGTAAGGAGGCGGTATTCATCGATGAATTTCGCCCATACGCAGTATGAATCCATAATTTCCTGCGGATTAGGACAATAGTATCGAGTTGTCGTAAGGTAGAAGCAAACAACAGAAACACACCATACATTTCCCTCCTGTCCTCCAATCCCAGACGATGAGATGTTCGGATCCACCCCGGGGAAGTTCAAGAAGCACAACTCTAGCAGCGAGTCTGCAACTGGTTAGTTGCAGCTCTCCCTCGATAATCTCCGTGCCGTAAGGGAACGTCGGGCCGGTAATAATGGGGTCGGCGGCCTCTGGATGTGGTCTCCCATCGTTCATCTGCAGCAGGTGAATTTGAATCGATCTAACCATCGGCTTAGCACTGTAATTACCGCACAATAGTATGTTCATACTGACCTCCCTTCATCAACTATCTGGGGTACAGCCAGGAGGTTGGACGGCGGATGAATGGCACGTTGGCCGCATGCACTCCCTGGAATCCCACGAATGGCCCATTCTTTCTGTGATGCACCAGTCGAGCCAGATGGTTCCCGCACGAAGTGGAGATTCTCGGTCCCAAGTCCCGACCTCGTGTTATAAGTAATGTGTCCGAATTGCATCGCGGGTTCCGGATCACCGAAAAGCGACCGCACCAGGGGTTTCTTCTCGGCCTGGTCGAAGCGGTTCCACCGAGAGCAATAGGACTTCAGGAGTTTCCGGCGGTGGTTAAGCGGTGTTGAGGCATCTATAGTCCCTTCTTCCATCTCGAACAAACAGAGGTCGATTTGGTATCGGACAGCGGGAGAGGAGTCGATAATGTCACGGAACTCGCGGTTCAACTAGCATTGAAGGGAAACGGATCGTCAGCGTGGCATCCGTCCCCGGAGAGAAAGCTCGCTTACAAGCCTCAGAGGCACGATCTCTTGTGGTGCAAATCCCAACAATACGTTCTCCCAAAGTTCAGTAGGTAGATAAGCATGGTGGGATGAAGGGGGTGTTTTCATGATGGTTGGTAGTTGAGGTACGAGGGGGAGTGCTGTCGACCTCCTATTCGCGGAGAACTTTCGTATCGTGCCGAGGTCCATTGCAGATGTCACTCCACCACGTCTCTGTCTTAGTGTCCGTACCTGATCACTGCCACCTCACAAAATCGCATTAATCCGTCCAATCTGTCTGTAGTAGACAGTGAGCGGTCCCCGGCTGACCAGAAATACAACTGACGCAGATGTTAAAGTCCACCTCCCCGAACCTTGCCTCGATCGTGATGCGATTGACGATCACATTGGAATCACATCAACGGCTTCCTGCGAATCATGTCGTTCCTTTTGATGTTCCTCGTGAACGTTGTACATCAGGGCACGGAAAATAAGATGCCTTGAGAATCTTGGTGAACAAACACGCGAGGAACGGGCGGTAAGTAGACGTTGAAACGCACAACAAACCTTGACATATCAAACTAAACGTTGACGTTGACATCGTTTTGAGGACCTTGGCGGAATGGCCAAGGCGAGAACTAGTTGGTCTTCCACTAGTGGAAGGCCTCAACGTTTTTCCAGCCACATTGGTTCATTTCCTTTGCAATGGTTGAGCGTTGGAGACTGGCCACCTCCCTCTGTTCTCTCCACGGTAACAACCCGGGGTCCCGAGATCCAACCGCCGGCCCCCGCCGTCATCAGCATCCCCAGCGATTTCGTAGCGGACTCCCCTAACAAATCGCTGCTACTTCTAAGGTACGATCTGTGCTAGCCTCCACGCGTAAACGAGCCAAAGTCCATGCACTGCCGTCAGCGGCACCCCAACGATCAGCAGCAGATGTATGGGCGGCGGCCAGGCTCGCGGCGCAACTCATGATCAAAGAATATCCCAGGTACAATATCCCAGGTACATCATGTCAACGCTGGCCGTGACACATCCATCCTGCTGACTTCAACCAGAAGGCCGGTCAAGCCCGGGATTAGCCCCCTACACGAGCAAGAGACAGATCAAATCAGTGACAATGAGGAACTTGAGCAAAAGTAGACCGGGCCCCGGGGCATGCAAGCTCGGGAGCACGGTGCGGAATGTTCGGCGATTGCCGCTCCACGCTGGGCAGGCTACGACAACGAAGGCCTCAGCAGATGCCCAGTGAATACACATTATGAGAATGAGACATGATTACCACCCACAGTGCCTGACTCACAACAAACTCTGCCTCACGTTGGAGAGTTGAAAGATTGGGAGATAAAAAGGTTGTGAGACGGATTTAAGTCTTGGACGTTGGACGGGGAGCCACTGGAACACCCTCAACGCTATTCATCCATTTCGAGGACACAGAAGACGGAAATTAACCCAATAGCTCACCACGCGTTAAAAGCGAGGTACTAGTCTCTGGGCGAACTCGAGAAACCAGCTCATATCCGACTTTTGCCGCCTCAGGCTTCGGTAGCCACGTGCCGATCCCGCCCCAAGCCGCCGACCGGGTCCTCCGTTCCTACTCCGAGTCCGACCCCTCAAACCCACCATGCCCATCGACGAAACCAAATCCGCCCTCATCGAAGGTAAAGGACAACCCGGTCGTCTCCCACACCCAACCGGTCTCCTTCCGCTTCGCTGACCACTACTTCCTACCTCCCGGGTTTCTTCGGTAACCACAACAGCAAAACTCAAAGCTCGCGGAGAACACATCCGCGAAACATGGGTCAAGGCCATGGAGGCTCGTATCGTCCGAGACAACCTCTCCAAATGTCAAAAGGTCGAGGGAGTGAACCACTACGAGAGGTGTAAAGACCTGGCTGAGAGGTATGCCGATATGCTGAAGGAGAACAGGGTGCGTGTTTTCCACTTTTTTACCCTCCCTCGGTCTCCATTTCGACTTTGGCGCTCAAGCCGCTTGGTTCTGCGTGGATGTATGCTGACGGTTTTGGCTTTTTCTAGGTCAAGGGTTACAAGACGGTTGATGTATAGTCTACCCGCATTACTCTTCCGAACCATTCATTATGTGCATGCATCATATAGACCCACTCTCCACGCCTGGACTTCGCTTCTACGTGCCATAAACCTCGCGTTGTGATTACCCTCTTAGCCCGGAAGAGCATGGTTCTCCCTGTTCCGACTTATTCCATGGCCTCCACGTCAAAACATACACAACATCCCGCACACGTCACGCACGAGTACGCGGTCCAGTGAGATTTCAACAAGATGGAACCATAAATTGAGGGGACACGGAAAATCTATGTCTAACTAAACCTGTGAACTACCAGGAACCCTGGAAAGGCACACAGCCAACAAATGAGGGGATGGGTAATGAGTGTAGGAGATACGAGAGGGAGGGTGACATTGCAAAAGCACTCAACAGAATGCGAACCCGACAGCGACCTCACCATTTCCGAGTACCGCGTATCCCTGAAATAAATTCCGAATGTCCCTCTATGAAATCTTATCCAAGCATCGATAACGACGGCGACTTCTCGTAAAAGGCAAAAAAGCGACAAGGCCCGGTTGGCGACCTCGAGGCCGGGATTTGTAGAGGGGACGGGTAGAATGCGGGACGGTGTGATCTCCTGCCAGTCGATGTGTGGGGCGAAGACGGGGCTTGAAAAGAGTGAGGCTGAGCGTTGAATGGGGTAAATTTCAGGCGCAAAAAAATGCAGCAAGTAGTCGGCATTGCTTGCCGGGCATTTTCGTTTCTTTGGAGTGGGAGGAAGCTTTCCAGTGTTTCCTTGGCCTCGGTAGCCAAATTCTAAGGGAAGGCACGGGTGACCGACGGGCAAACTAGGTGGCGCTGAAATTTGCGCCCTATCATATCGTATTGAAATCGTGGGAGTGATGCCGAATGAATTCCCCACTTTGAAACCGTCGACGCGTCGCACCAAAATCGATTTGTTGCCCACGAACGCATATCTGGAATCAGAGATGAAAGACGGGTGATGAGAAAATTTGTTTGAACACAATCATACACATAGAAAAAGAAAAATAGAGGGAGGGAAGCACAACATGTTTGCAAGTGAATGGGAGGGGGTGGGGGTGGGGGGGGACAGGGGGATCCACTTCATGCCAGGAAGAGTTGGGACGGGAAACGAATAAAGATTCTGTATGTGCAACAAAAATAAAAAGAGGAAAATGTGACTGGTGAGAATTAAAAGAGGAAGTCAATAAAAACCTGTACAAATTAGCTCGCCAACCTGACGAGGTTTGCTACGAGGATGCGGGGGTGTGATTGAATAGCGGAGACGGTGAGCTGATGATGATCTGAACGGAACATGCGATTCCAGGAAGCACTGACAAACCAGCAAAGCTTGAAAACAACTGAGAGCGAAACGACGACAAAGCAAGGACCGCGAACCAGCCGCCTTATCAGGACTCGTCTGGGATGCTCAGCTGGAAGTAAGGGTGATTCAATGCTTCTCGAACGGTGATCCGCTGTGTTGGGTCAAAAGTCAACAACTTGCGCACGAGATCCACGAAGTGCTTGTTGATGACATCCGTGGGAGCGATAATTTCCTGGCGCAGACATGTGAAAAATGCGGGTAAGGCGGAGAACGGGTGTATACTCACAGCCAATGGGCGGCATGCGCGGACATCTTTCTTGCTCTGCCTGCTAGCCTTGGGCTTTGGCCAATCCAATCGGGGTCCCTCCTTGAAGTATTCAGGTTTCGAACGGGCACCCTGGCGACCGAAACGCTCGGGCATTCGCCCCATGACGATTTCCATCATAGCCAGATGGTCGAGGTTGTCGTGAGTCTGGAATAGGGCGACGCCGGTATAAAATTCAACCAAGATGCAACCAAGTGAGAAGGCGTCACAGGGATATGACCACCCAAGTCCTTGAAAAAACTGTCAGGAGTATTTTCACTGACATTACGTACGGAAGCGTACCTAGGATGATCTCCGGCGCACGGTAGTGACGGGTAGATACGACACTCGAGTGGTATTCTTCCTCAAACGTAGCAGATCCGAAATCGATAAGCCTAATATCCGTGGATTCTAGAATCTTCTTATGCCGAGACTGAGGGGTTCGCTATCGGTCCGAGGGCGTTGGTGAAACGAAGAAAACGGGGCGAAGGGTGAAGCACATACCTTTCCCGGGATGGGAACCTGCTTGACGATGGACTCATTGTGAACAAGTAAGATATTTTCTGGTTTTAGATCTGTGTGAATGAGATGGAGGTCGTGGAGGACTGGAGTAGATAAGAATCAGTGACGCCTTGGACGGGGCTAGATGGGTCAGGGGCACTCACAAGCAACACTGCCCAGCAGTTGACGGGCAAACGACTGGATGTGATGACGGGGAAATGGAGCAAAGTCGTTCTCCTTCAAGAAATCGTACACACACATCCCCAGTAACTCAGAAACTATACAGATGTGGTTGCGATGGTCAAACCACTGTAATAGGTGTATACATTTGCTGAGGTGATTGTGAGTCATCTGCGATCAAGGTTACGGTCGCAAGGGGAACCTACTTGCGGTTCAATGGATCCCTCTCCTTGAGTTTCTGGAGGACCCTAACTTCAATCTTACTCGCGTCCCGGTATTTGGGGATTGCACGGATGATCTTGATGGCAACCCTCTTGTTGGTTTGAGTGTCAATGGCTTCCACGACCTTGCCGAATGTTCCCTGGCCCAGGAGTCGCACGGTCCGGTCTGATTCGATGGGCGTCAATAGGAAGCGGGACGTGGCAAAAGGTCTCAAAACTCACATCGACGCGCAATCATGTCGTCTGGGACAATGATGTAGTGACCTTCCTTGTCATCGCAAGAAGGGTGGTCGTTGGGAGACTGTGGCCGAGGAAAATACGCGCCAGTGAGTAAAGATTGGGCGATGACGTCGATACACGATGGCCACATACATCCTTTGAGACGGCGCCGTTTGTCGATGCCCATTGCTTCGAGGTTGCAGAGGTAGGCACGCCGTTTGTGATTGGTTTTTTGGCAGAGCGAGGCGTCTCGTCGACGAGCTCCCTCTTGCGCTTCTTGGGTGGAGGAGGGAGGATTGCTGTTGACGTGCTTGCAGATAAGTTGCCCTGAGCTTCTGCGGCGGCCCTGGCCCTGGTTCGGACTGGGGCGGAATAGACAGGCGGCTGATAAGAGGTGGAGTAGGCGTTGGTTCGCGATGTCGCTGGGGATGCGGTTGAAGGTGGGGGAGTGTCCTCGATGACGATGACTTCTCGGGTTACGCCTTCGCGATCTACCTCCTGGACCTCGCTGTAGCTGACGGTGTACTGATGGGCTCGCTTGCGTTTGCGGGAGGCCACAGGAGGGGTGGGGAGGGCGTTCGAGGTTGGAACGCCGTTCATTGGCTGGCGGGCGTACGAGGACAACATTGGCGGCAGGAGTGGGGACTGCAGGAGTGTGGCAGTCTGCATAATCCTCGATGGGGGAGGTGGTGGTGGTGGGGGACGAAGAGATGAATACACGTCCAATCTGCGATACCCAGGCCGAGGCTGAGGGCCAGTGGGGGAGAGAACGGCTATTGTTTGGCTGTGTTTGGCCCTCCCAAATGTGCCACCTCGGCCACGCCTCTCCCAGGGCCACAAGGACTACGTAAGGGAAGAGAAGAACAATCCCCAGAATTCTCAGATTTTATTTTCTCGACGCCGTAGCTACACTCCGAAACTCGAGAGCCCCCGCCGTTCGCAGCGCACCCACGGACATCCCGCTGATCACCGGCCGTCACAACCGAGTCCTTACGGAAGCTGCCGCCGCTCCAGGCTCCGGTGGCGGTCTGCTTGGTAAATCGAACGTACTAATGGCGTCCTGATACAGATCCGCCTTGAGAGTCGCTTGTCAGTTATGCGGGATGCGAGTTATCGAAGATCGTTTTACCCACCTTGATGAGACCCCATGCACCCCCCTTTGCGAGGGAGTCGACTGACTCAGCCAGCTCACGCGCCCTGCTGAGGACCGCCTCCGCCGAATCCCCAGGAACAATCTGATCCACAAGCCCCGCAGCCAATGCCTCCCTCGGCGTGAACCTGTGGCCCTCCAGAGCAATCTTCCGGTGCAGGTTGGCATCACCGACCTTCACTCGGAGGGTGTTCACGAAAGATACCGGCCAAGTTGAACCCAGGTGGATCTGGACCCAAGTTTAGGATACCGGTGCGGTCCCCGAAGGGGTAGGGTTGGGGGCGCACGGACCTCGTTCATACACATCCATGTGTTACGTTTCTCCCCATCACTCATCACCCGGTAGTCGCAGCACAGCGCGAGCATCATGCCACCTGCAAAACAGTGTCCATTGATCGCGGCCACCGTCGGCACTGATTCGGGAGCGAGGAGAATGTCAGTCAATCTTTGCACCCGAATGATGAAAGCCCGTACTCGGGAAGGTAAGCAACTGCTTCATCATCAGGCTATACCCTCCTGCGGACCGATTTCTGAGCATGCCTGCGCGCCATGGTGACGAAAGACGACTTACCAACGAAGAACGGCACAGGGTCACGGATAGCGTTAGCAAAATCGATCCCTGTGTTGTACTCTTCAGTGAAGCCCCGAGGACATGGATAAATTGGCCTTGCCGTTGCTGAAGAACTTGTTTTGGTCGCGCTTTCCGATAATGATGAGGGCACCCTTGCCCTCGTCAGGCGAGGCGGACTTTCCCTTAGCCTTGGCGGCTTTGAGCGACTCTCTCCACTCCCTTTCAACAACATCCAATGCGGGGCGAATCGCGTCATTTATGAACCCCAAAGTCAACACATTGTGCACCCCGTTATGGAGCTCGATCACCCAGAGCTTCGGCGTCGCTGCAACAGCTTCATCAGTCCTGGAGAGATCATGAATAGAACCTTCATACGCCGCGTCAAAGTTAGCATAGGCTCTTTGACCCCAGCTGGAAAGTGGGTTGGGTTAGCAGACATGGCGGTGCGTTGCAAAGCGTCCGACGGCCCTCGCTGGAGTGTAACCGGAGAGCAACATTGACGCTGGGCAACGTGGTCGGTGATTGCGGATCAAGTCAGAATGATCGGAGGACAAAGCCCTTTCTCCCAGTTCCCCAGGTAAACCTGCCCCCCTAAACCGAGGCGCGTTCCAAAAAGCCCGCGGACCAGCCTTGGTAGATGGGGCATTTCGAGAACATATCACCCTGACAGAAACCTAGCGCCCCGAATCGCCCCTAGAGGGATGGTTAGGATACCTTGTATCGGATGCGTCGGTTGTCCAAAGTACACGGAAACAAAGATACGCTTACTCTTCCGACCAGTTAAAACACCTGAACAAGAAATCGCGTTTTTCTGATCATATCCACGTCGGCCCTCACCACAAACTCCACGCGTTCATCGTTCACGGCGCCACGGACCCATCCCTCCGAGATATTAGAATTCCGGCTGCCCGGCTGAGGACGAAAACGTGACGGGCCGACGCACAACTCCGCATCTTCGCCCGAGATTACGCAGGTAAGTAACCAACGGTAACAAGCTAGCCAACACAATTGAACGGAGATTCCCCCCAGCGGCCGTGGACCACAAAATAGATTTTTGATTGCTGAATTTTGGCTCCAAACGAATCCTTCGCCCCTACCGATAGCCAAACATCAATCTCTCTTCAAGTCCGCCTTCCCCAAGCCCAGGAAGGTCCCAAGAACCCCACCGAGCAACCACACGAGAATCCTTCCGAATATCTTCGGCAAAAAGTTGAACTTTGGAACGAAGTTGCCGCTCTGGTACCAGCAAGTATACTTCTTCAACGTACTAAGCTGGTTCTAAAGGTCGTGCCGAACGTAATCAGCACACCGATATCCCGCAAATAAGACTTGTGTGCGCTCACCGTCTCGACAAGCGTAAACATCTGAATCAAGAAGTCTCGTTCCTCAACTGGATCATGGTCCCCCCTAATCTTGAACTCCGCGTGCTCCCCTTTGGGCGAAAACACCTCGTGTACAGCCCCGCGGGGAATGACGAAATTGTCCCCACTCTGAACGATGTACTCTTTACCGTCGACCTTGAAATGCATCTTCCCCCCCGTGATCGTGAAATATTCGGTAGACTTGGGGTGAAAGTGCGGCTCGATGGAAAAGCCTGACGCCTCCTCCAAAATCGCACTACGGAAGAACGAAAGCAGAAGTAAACACGAGGACGTCAGAACAGCCAGTTGGGAAAACCCCTGAGGGTACGAAACACCAAGCTGAATGAAACGCACGCAGAGAGATACGTGTTCTCCGTGACCCCGCCCTCCGGTACGTCCGCAAACCAGAAGGACATTCCCTCCCCTGGCTCGACTTTACGTTTCACGTGGGTGTCAGCGTCGAACGGGCAGTGAGTCATGGCGATGGGAGTTTTACAGAACCAAAGCCCCTGGTTCCGGGGGAGCATCCATTATATATGTCCCCCCATGACCCTTTGCGGGGTCAGTGGGGCTCCAGGAGTTTAGGGACGAGCTAAGACGGTCCGATACCCCTCAGTTTTAGCGATAAGTTTCAAGATCAGCGCGATCCGTGGAACGAGATGACGAGAGCTAGGGGGTCGGCAAAACTAAGGAGGACAAGCGACACATTTGCCAGCGCGAAGCATACTTGTGTCAACGACCAGAATAAAGAGCAACGAGGTCCTGTGCCATCGTCTCAGCATTTTTGCGTAAATCAGGTACACCTGAATCCTACAGATTGAATCTTGGCCGTCGAAGATGAGTGGGAATCGTTGTCATTACGTCCTGGGCCGAAAATCCGGGTGGTGATCGGCAATTCTGCACTCACCACCGGACACGGTTCCAGTCCGATGCATCTACTACTTTGTCCGGAAGGGGAACATGACAGAGGGAGGGAGAGAATGTGGACGTCTGGGAGAGCGAAACAGAGAACGGAATGGAGGAACAAGCGAGAAAACGAGGTAACGATGATAAATTACAACCATTGCACGTATCGAAGAACGTTGGGGTGGGCTACATCATTGAGAGGGGGGAGAGAACGGAAAAACGGTAAAGAGAATGGGTAGGAGTTAGCTGAAAACGGTTATTTGTAGTGATTGTAGATGATAGTGGGTGAATATGTAAGCGAAGTGGACAAGGGGATAGCGATGGAAGCTGGAAGAGTTATCGAAAACAGCGGCCAAGGGAAAGCAAAACAATACAAACTTGGGAGGAGCGATGAGAAACGGTGGAATATATAAATGACGCACAGAGCCAAGATCGTCGCAACCGGCTCTACCCCGGTTTCTTCGACGGGTGTGGCCATGACCATTCATGGGACTCCGAGCTTTCTGAACATTTCATCCAATGTCTTGAAAGCGACTGGTTTGACCAAGCTATGGTTTATGTCAGCAACGACCGGACACAAACACGGAAGTACGACGCACTATCCATCCACACCTGCTTCGAAGGCTCTGCGCTTATCTTCTAGGGTCGACATCCCAGTAAGAGCCAGGATACGCGTACCCTTGCCATTTGGGTCTGTTGACTCGATCCTTCGTATTTCCTTCGTGGCGCCAACACCGTCGAGTTCCGGCATCGACATGTCGAGGAGCACGATACTGATGTTTGACGGTCAGAACGAGGAACCGGGATCGATAAGCTTATTCAGGAACGCACTCGAATCGTCCTTCAGTCTCGAACATCCGTACGCCATCACGTCCGTCAACGGCTCCAATTGCGTCATATCCCTGATATCAAACGAACAAGATCAGAGGTCACGTAACCCCCAGGGAAGACAGCGAGCGCCGACCTTGGTCTTGAGCCATTTCATTCTGAGAAAACGCCGCCCAGTCAGATTGGATCACCGTTGCTAGGAAGAGGATGCGCTCACAATAGATCGCGAAGGATACGATTATCCTCGACAACCAGGACCCGTGCCCTCAGTGTGGAGTCGACGGTACCGATAGAGGCTTTCAATAGGATACCGCCTGTTCCAACGGGGACGGTTGGACTGTTGCGCCCATCTGGACTGGGAGAGGGAGTTCTGGGGGAGTCCGGTGGCGGGTTTTGGATCACTATTCTCGATATGTCTCCCGACATCGTCCCTAGCCGCGGCTCGAGGGTGATGGATCGAGGACCCAGGGAAGGCCTTGAGTCACTAGGGCCATCGAAGTCCGAGTTGTGTCTCTTGGGCCCGTTGGTCATAAGCGGGGCAATATTCTCCACCTGTGTGCGTGACAAGTTCCCGCGCATGGAGGGAACCCTTGACCGTTGACCGATCAACAACGAACGGATGCAGAGCTTCAATCCGGAATGTAACCGTGAGGGTCCTCCCGGCTTGTACAACACTCGGCAGAACCCCCCAACGTTCTCAAAGTCGGTGACGATCGACATGAGGTGAGGATCCCCACGGACCGAGGACAACAAGATCATCGGCCGAGATGTGTCTCTTCTAGCGACTGCCTCTTCGACGTAACTTGGATCCTCGTTCGCGATGATGATATCTCCAAGCTCGTCGCTCCCATCCGGCAGGACCACCAAGTTCCACCAAGCCTGTAGATACCCTTCCAGGACATTCCGCAGCAGCTCAATCCCGCGGTGGGCGATGTTGAAGCCGACAAGAGAGACCGAAGGAGGCCGCGCAAAGTCATCCTTTCTCCACAGCTCAGAGAGAACAGGAGACTCCTCTGTGTCCTCAACGGCCTCGGCCATGAAGCTTATTTTGATGTCCGTCCCAACACTCTCCGAGCTCCACACGTCGACCTTGCCTTCAACGCTGCTGGAGCGAATAATGCTGTTGACGATCGCTAGGCCCAGACCCGTTCCTGTTTGAAGGGGGTTTTCTTGGGTAAACGGGTGGAACAACTGATTTTTCAGGAAGTCTTGGCTGATGCCTTTTCCGGTATCCGCCACGCTCATCTCGATCTTCACTTTCCCTGGCGGAAACTCAGGCGACGATATCTTCCGGACCAAGACATGCACGTAGCCATTCTATTAAGATAAAACCAGTAAGCGATTTCAGCGCCGTGTCCCGGCGAGTACTCACTGAGGTAAACTTGAGACTATTTCCAAACAAGTTCATCAACACCCTCCTGATGCCACCCTTCTCGAAAACCAGCGCCCAATCCTGCAGGTCCGGCCCAATATCCACCACCGTCTCCACATGACAGTCCCTTCCCAAAGAAGGCCTCCCGGACTTTTCGGGTGGAGAGTACACACTGCCGATCTCAGAGGTGAATAGCCTCGCCCTATGCCCAATCCAACATCCCTCCACTGCCTCCTCGACTAGTTGCATCAGGTCACAGCGCGTAGGAGGGATAACCTGGTCAACACCACCCGACCGAGCATTCCCGCTTAGCTTGGTGAAGTCTAGGACATGGTTCACGGTTTCCACTAGAGATGTTCCGCATGCCTGGACTGTTTGGAGGAAGGAAGCCTGGGCGTGGCTGAGCGGCGTGTCGCCCAGTAGTTCCGCTGACGCCAGAATCTAGACTAATATTAGACAGCCAGCGGGAGCTCCGTCGAGAACTGTACTTACTCCGTGTAGTGGTGTGCGTAGTTCGTGCGAGATACTACTCCATGAGTTAGCATCCGATACACCAGAAGAAGGTCCCAAGCATACTTAGAGATGAACAAACTTTTGGCCTTGTCTGCCAACATCATCCTCCGTTTGAGAACCGCAGAAAGAATGATAACACCTAACCGTAATCATGAACCCACTGTCTTCCCAGAATTATGAAAGAAACTCACCGATGGCACGTAAGTACGATAACTCGTGACCCTCCAACTGAAGAACATTAGTGATGTGTCGCCTGGGATTAAATCTACCCTTACAAATGGCGTAGTATGATCTCCGGCATTGTACGCACACAGCAACGCGAATGGACGCTTATCGACGTTGAAGATCGGCACGGCTGAGGAGCGCGTTCAGAACACAACTCACGGAGAGACATCATAATGCGACCTACTTAAGGCATACCGGCAATGTGTAGGCAAGAATGGCCGGCAAGGACCGGGGACAATCCCCTCTGAGATCTTACCGTCCGGATACCTCTTGAAGAATTCAGTCAGCCTGGCAAATTCTTCCCCACTTAACACCCTCGTGGTCGTTCCGACGTCTGGATCCGCATCATGTAAGACCACCGCAGCCGTACTCTCAGAGCTCACGTTGTCAAGGACTTGAACGTGGGAGACATCCATGACAACTGAACCTTCAACGTCCAGAGTACGCTCGATCAGCTTGGCGGCTCGCTCGTAAATCTGGTCCATAGGCGTCGCCAGTGCTAGGCTCTGCCCGCTATTGTCGCCGTTGTCTTTGTCAATCTCTAGGCATTCTCGGGTGAATTGTTCCATCTAAGCGATCAAACAAGGGATTCGTTAGTATCTGGAGGACGTCGGGAATGGAAGCTGCCTCACAGAGGTCTGAATGCGGTCTCGAATCCGAAGTTGGATCTAGTTCGAGGGGGGAATTTCAAGTTAGCAGCCGGTGGTTCCTGACGTATCAATGGAAGCCAGCAGGAGCAAGGTTCAAGCGGGGTGACCTACGAACCTTATCCCGCCATAGCTCCATCTCCCGCATCGCGATAGTCTGACGATCCGGGGTCAGGCCCGGAACAAAACTTCTGGTAGATCATGATGCGCGACAACTCCGACTCACAGCGAACTCCTTGAGGGTATGCCGCTGGCGCGGGCTGAATTCCGAACGCGGGGAGTCGTCAATGATGGATAGTCTGTTCACAAGATCAGGAAAAATCGACAATTGCTCAATCCCGTAACACAACACGCGAAGAGAGGATCGCTCGTCGCTATGTGGAATCATTGCACGTACGTTCCAACATTGTATCCGTCAGAAGTCTTCAGAGGCGCTCCTGCATAAAACCGAATATTTGGTCCACCGGTGACCAACGGCTGAAAAGGAGGGAAACAATCGAACTCGCTCAACAAACCTCCACGGGATAATGCCAGAACCGAAGAGGATTCGGGCGACATAGACTGGCTGTTGGACGTACATTTTTGGTAAATCTCCAGTCCTCAAATGTGTCAAGGATAACCAGGGGTTCATCTCCCCTATAAGAAGGTAGTGTTTGATCAGCTCAATTTTCCTGCCAGAAAATAACAACAACGAAGCAAAGATGGGCTTCGGTATTGTACCACCAACCGTTGTAAGACTGCATGTGAACAGAATGTAGAGTTACGAGGGAGAGATCGCTTCTGCAAACCCACTACATGGACCAACCGTCAGCGTCCTGGGACAGCGAGAGAAATAAACAGGTTGTAATTACATTCAGTCTTGAACCATCTTGAAGAGCGTGTCAGCGGTGTCATTAGATGGGAACCATGATGAAAAGCTCACTCTTCGTTCTCGTCAATGAGGGAAATGGCAACGATCTTGGTATTGAAAACCAATTTAACGAGGTATGCAATCCGCTGGAAGCTGGGATCGGGACCGGTATTCCAGATGTTGAACCTAAGAACGAGATTAAGAGCTCATGCATCTCTATATTTGGGTGGACTATGACGGTGGACGCACCTATACAACGCCCTCCGTCGTTCGATTTCGTCCGGCGGGTATGGTGCAACCAGATAACCAAGTTCATAAAACATCGATTCCTCCTTCACGGAACGAGGACCAAATCCAGAACTCTCCGAAGATGATCTGACAGTCCTGTGATGGCGGAAAGTTCGATCCGAAAAGGCCGGGAGAGGCGAAGAGGTTTGTCGCGTCAGACATATTCTTCTCGTCACAGCAGGGACGGATGAAACCGAATCAATCGAGGGCAGCTCAGAAGCCGAAGACATTGGCGGAGGACATGCATCCCCAAAGTAATCGCCGGTTTCAGACCCGACAGATGCCATGAGTGGCGCGGACGCAGGTGGGATGACAGACAAAGAAGCAGAAGAACCGTCCTCCGTTATGGAAGTTTCCAAATCTTCCAGTGATGTAGGTCCGAGGTTGGGGCTCCCGTCAACGGTCGGCAAAGTCTGCTCAACGGTTCCCTCCCAGAAGCTAGCCAGCCTAGGTCTCCGGCCAGGAGAAATGAGCCCTCCCTCCCTCTCTGGAGTCAGAGGTCCTGAAAAACCATGAGCCGGATGCACCCCGGGAATAGCGGCGTTCACACCACGCATAGGGTCTGTGAGCTCGTGCTCTGGGGATGGCAATGCAAGAGGTGCCACTGAGATCCTCGCCCCAGCCCATCTGATCGTCGCAGCATTGGCCAAGACGTCCGGGTTCAATGAGTGATGTGAGTGATCATCCAGATTGAGCGGGGAGCTACCTGAGGACAACCTCGTATCGGCGAAGGACTTCCGTAGCCGGTGGGATACACTGACGTTCAACGACTGTGTCCGATCCGGCTTCGAGATCCGGGGGTCGGTTATAGGTGGCTTCGGTGGTGTGGGAGTTGAGGGTGGAGGTGTGGTAGAGTTAGCGAGTGTCTGGGTGAGCTCGTGGTGTGTATCGATCGGCAGCTGAGGAGAGGTATCCTCGTCCACGGATGATAGGTCTGAAGTACTCGTCGTCCCTTGGACAGTGGGGCTGCATTGAGTGGTCTGTCTTGACTGATGGGTTGGATGGGACAAGGCGGAACGGGGGAACTGAGGTGTCTTATGGGGATCCCATTTACCGGTGGCATACGCTTTGATGAATGTTGACCATTCGTATGTCGGCTCGAGGGCAGTCCTGTCTGCGGCAGACAATACATCGCTGTGGGTATCGTCCATTTGGAAAGTGTCTGGGGAAGCGGGAGCCGCCTGTAATCGATCTGTGGAAACCCGGTTCGACTCAGCGGGTGAACAAACATCCGTCGGCGAGGACAAACGCACCCGTGAGGAAACGACCGTGATCGTAAACAAAGGCAGACTCTGCGGTGGTATCTGGGAGGGGAATTCCGATCTCAGCGTTAGGTTTATCGTCGGTGACTGATTCACCAGGTAGTGGATCGGGACTCGTACTGGGCCAACTTGGGTCGTTATCGGTCGCGGGGGTACCAACGGGGCTGCTGTCGGTGAGCGAGCCTGGGCTGGGACTAGTCGGCAAAAGGTTCCGTCGCTCGTCGAGGATGGACGCGGTCGATGGTCTTGACAATTTCCGGGACACGCGCTTCGGGGGTAGAGGAACACGAGGCAATGGTGATAATACCGCAATTTCGTGTTCGGACGAACGAGAGAACGAAAAAGCGAGATCGGCCAGTTCGAGGGGCGGGTCAGTGTGGGCTGGCCAGGTCGTCTGTGTCTGTTGTTGAGACTCTGCCGGCTGTGGCTCCTTCCCGTCTTCTTGGTCTTTCATTTGGCTTGGTGGGTGGAGGAAACGATTAGTCACGAACCAACCGACAGCTACTGGGATTGCAGTAATCAAGAGGGCATGGAAAGCAGAGCGAACGACGTCGAGAGCCAGGGCGTGGGTATGGTGGGGAATACAGACAGAAAGTGAGGAAAAGAATAACGGAGGGGGAGAATGTGGGGAACAGTGAGTGGATGCCCGATTCAGAATTCCAACTCCGGTTCCCAACGACAAACACGCAACACATCTCCCTCGCCCGCCCACCGTCCCGCCAAGGGACCACTGACGTCATCGCCCGCAACTTTAAATCTCCGACCCCTGCCGAAAGTCCCTACACCACAGCCAGCGCAACCATGCTCCAGAGATACACGGGCAATATTAGATTGTCATTCTGCGCAGAGAACGCCTCCAGCAACGAGGAGAGAGCGACCACAGTGGTGTACCTAAAAATCTAACATCACTTCCATCAGAAGAGTGGAGCTTCAACGAGAAAACCGGACCATGCACCATGCTACAGGTCCGGGGACGGAGGATACTCACCGGGAACTCCTCCGTCAAGCCTAGCAACCTCAGGAAGAGGGCCGACAACGTCACTGAGAGGGTGAACGCGATACTTCCCTCTCCCGTCTTCGGATTCGAAAGGGACCATCGGTTTCGACCCAGGCGCTTACCAACCACAGATGCCTACCGGGTAAAATACGTCAGCAAGGTGAATTAGGTGAATAGCCCGGCTTCTACACGCCGATTCAACGCGCGGACGGGGAGCCGCACTCACCAGGGCATCGCCGACCCCCAGCGCCAAGAGTCCTGTGAGATGGAGTAGTTGTGATGGCCTGTGGATTAAAGTACGTCAGCAAAACCAGGAATACCCCTTTCCCGGCGCAGCACGAGAACTCAGTCTAATTTTGGTGGACTTACCCTTCAAACCACACGGAGTTGGCACACCCCGTGAGCAAATAAAAGTGACTGAGGATTGCTGTCCCGGTGTCCTTGTTATCCAAGAACTCGCTCATGAAGACGTGTACTGATGCTCCGAACGGGTACAGTGCAAAGTATCGCACATACTCCGCAAATATGAACAGCGCAAATGCAGCGCTGAATGCCAAATGGGTGAATGCCGGCTTTGTGTTTCGACGTTAGCATTCGAAATGAAATCAACGAAATAAAAAATAAAGGTAATCATCGGGTCACCCACAGACGGCCCGACACTCACATCAAATGCAATCCCAGGGAGGAACATCAGCACGGCGACTCCGTGGAATGACTTGCGCTTCGCGTTCAAGGTCAAGGTAGGTACCCTCTTGTCTGCGGCATCTAGGAGCTCCGTCGCAGCGAGAGACATCTGAACTCCATTTGGCAAGTTGGGGAAGGAGATCATGCTGGGGACGGTGGGCGTGGGGGGCGCGCTTGGGTCGCTTGACGTGGGTGGGCGAGTCTCCGTCGGGGCGGAGGGCGCTGCGAGCTGTGGGGTTGTCTCGGGGTTCCCGATTGCCCGGGGGCGATACTTCCTCGAGCGCGCCAACTGTCGATTCCACGCAGCGACACTCACGATTCCGATCAATGCCCAGTACATGAGTAGAACCGGTCGACTCCACGTCTTCCTCCCCTCCAATAGATAGAATATCGCATACACCCATGGGTCCCTTCCTCCTAAGCACCACTTTGTCCACATGCCGATTAACCCTCCGACGATAAGGGCGGCGCCGGAATAGAAACCCAGGGCTAACAGACGTCTATGAACTTCTTTCTCCAGGGGGAACCGTAACCGACGGACGGGACGCCTGGCGATGTGTCTTGACAGGAACAGGAGAGGGGAGAGGAGTATGCCCGTCAACATCGACCCTGGAATCAAGGCGATTTGGTACAATAACAAAGGTGTGGGTAGGCGATAGGTTCGGATATAGGACGTCTCAGCCGGCCATATCTATAGTAAAGAATTAGTACGCTTCCTGGGATGACGATGGTAAGTTACAAGCTCACCCTTGCCACGGTGATATTGAAACCTTCCATAAACAATACACTAGCTCCAAATATCACGACTCCCAGTTCACCAAGGGTGAATCCTTGGTGGGCCAGCCTAATAGCGAGGTACAGGGCAGCCTGATAAAACAACGAACACACCAAGAGTTCAATGAAGCTCATGTCTAATCGAGTGAGATAACCGATTGCAGTTAGCGTCGGAATTCACGAGCTAGTGCGGCGAACGGACAGACTTTGCCATATTCCCCAACCCAGTTCACGGAATCCAGCCCGCATCGCGACCACCGCAAGGCTCACAGCGAGGCCGAATACAATATACAACCTTAACCTTCTCATCTCACTCCTAGGCACAGACGCCCTCTCAGTCTCAGGGAGACCATCCTTCCGCACTTGGGCTTCCTTCCACCAGGAAGCGCACACATGTATGAGGAGTATCGTCGAGCATATGGTCGCCAAGTCAACCAGAGCCCGCCTAGAAATGACGAGGGCTTCTGCTTGAGTAAGCTTAGGGTCCGATAGCGGAAAGATGGTCGAGTCCACGCGCCATTCGGGAGGCAATAGCGGCCTACCCGTTGAGACGCTTTTCAGGGAGGTGTACAGTTCGGCTGATGCGATAAGGGGTCCGATCAGGAGCCCGGATAAAATTCCGTCATCGGGTGAATTCCTTAAGATAATAAGAGCGAGCCCAGTTTAGTACTACGACCCCATGGACTGCCGGATTTTCGCGGATACGTGGGACCAACGCACCTATAATTTTTGGGTACAGTCATCCAGACGAAACCATCATTTTTCATCGGTGGCAATGGCGGGCGTCGCTGATCGAATAGCCTGGGGGAGGCGGGTCTATTGGAAAGTACGGTCGGTGTTGTTGGGACGGATTGGCTGGCTTGCTGATTTACTGTGCTTGTCGATAAATGGGACCAAATGAAGTAGAATAATGAGAGAATAGTGATGGTGCAGATTTCTACTTATCATAGTTCAGGTGGAAACACCAACGGTTGCCAAACGAGACCCGATGGACAGTGAATGAGTGCGTGGTGTTTCGTTGAGATCAGCGAGCCAGAGCAGGTTCGAGGGACAACCCACCTACTGGTGTCCATATTTCGGAATTGTGCCGGGATAAGCTTTTGGCAGCAAAGATCATAGATCCGAGCAGGAGCATGGCCTCGCAGGCTTTACTTGAATCAATTTGGAATCTGCGGACCTTTTCTGAAAACGGGGCCCGGAAACTGAGATAGAATGCCGGTGGGAGAATGTGCTGGTAGCTTATCCCTTGCTTGATGCGGGACGGTATTGGTGAGGCTGTTCGAAACGAGGGTGAGGCGTCGTTTCCGTTTACAGCTTGCGTTGGAGGTAACGGTGACCTCGAGCGGGTAAATGAGACCCTCATGGGTTGCAGGTGGTGACGACCAGAACTACCGGAGGTAGATGAAACGCTGCCGCGACGTGTTTTGGCGGCCTCTGTAGCTAAAGGCTTGACAGTAGGGTTGTGTCTGTTGGGTCTTGAGTGCGAAATCGGTCGACCACGCAAGGTCGCACGATCATCGTCGGTGTCGGTGCTGGTGTCCCCATCGTCTGTACTCGTCGAGGAGGCAGTGCTGGAGTGCAAATAACGTGAGTCGAGTGAAGTGGCGGAGGTATATGCGGTGACTTGCCCCGATGACCCAGCTTGGTAACTCGTGCTCCAATCGTAAGTGGGGGTGGCCGCTATGCTCGGCCGCCTGGTTCGCTGGACCGGCACCGTCCGCCTAGCATCTCGTTGGCTGCCTGACCGCTGAGATGGAGGGGGAGAAGGAGAGGACCGTGACCGAGGCAGCTTGGCGGATGTACCTGTCCAATTCTCAATCGAAGATTTCGGAACGGCAACCACGAGCCGGAAGGATTCGGATATTCCAAAAGCAAGGGAAATTCCAGCTGTTCTCTAAGAGTATCTGAGCTCACTTCAATCCAACCAGACGCAGCCCGGAGCGGTACGCACAGGAAAATGGATCACAGGGGCTGACACCCTCGGACTGCGGGACCAGTAAGGTTTTCCAGCTCAACGTCGCTTGTCACGTGGTCACGCTTCTGTTACGCGTGCGATAATTATGGACAGTGGCCGCGAACGCGCCAGACACTTCTCCGTCGCACTTTCCCTCCGTCCCGCGCGTCGCTATGTCTGGAGCCGATTCTGACCAAGAGGTTTACTATGAGGACCTTATCAGCCCTCCCACAAAAGCTGAACGGCCTGTGGCTAGCCCCAAGGTCAAGGAAACGGAGGTAAAGGCTGCTTCGGCTAGCACCCCCGTTCCGCACAAGGTCCCCGTACAGGAGAACCCCGCCCCAAACTCGCTGAAGAGACAACGGACCCTCATGGACATGTTCGGCGGCTCGTCTGCGAAGAAAACCAAAATCAATGGACCGTCCTCCGGCGCTGTCTCGAAGACCCTGACTTTGAACTCCATGCCATTCAATCTGGATGGGTTTATTAACTCTTTGACCGAAGAACAACGTGACCTCCTCGGTCTCGAAATCGAGACCATGGGAAAGAGCTGGTCAGTACTTATCTACATCACCACACCCTCTCCCAGAACACCGTTTCAATACCACATTGATCCACTCCCTCCGATCAATCATCCCGCGTGGAACTGAACCTTCTTTATATCGCCCAGGCTGAAGCTCCTACATGATGAGATTAAACAGCCCTACTTCATTAACCTGAAGAAGTTCCTCCGTGAGGAGGGTGTCAGGGGTGCCAATGACACATCGCAGTCTTGCAAAGTGTACCCACTCCGTTAGTCACGCCTGAGCCTCTATTTCGCTTTCGTTTGCCCAATCCTGGCTAATGGCTGATCGCCAACCTGATTGACTCCAACAGCTAAGGACATTTATTCGTGGTCAAACTATACCCCTCTCGGGAGGGTCAAGGTGGTAATTGTCGGGCAAGACCCGTACTTCGGGCCTAAGCAAGCTCACGGTACGTTCCGTTAATGTGCCAGATGCCCTTCCCTTCCCTGTCCTTCCCCTTTCTATTTTCTCAACGCGCGAGTGCCGATTTGGGGGTCTATTCTCTCAACATAGTGTGTTCCTGTGATGTCTGATACAAGGTCCGTCCAGGCCTCTGTTTTTCTGTCCCCAAAGGGATCCCTGTTCCTCCGTCATTGGTCAACGTATGCACTGCCCCCTTCATTCAATCGTGTTCGTGACTGAGATGATATCCAACCTTAACCCCCTCGCGATTTTTCACCTGTCGTGCTCTAAAACATTTATGCTGGGCCGTGCGGCAACATTTCTACCTTGTTTCTATAGATATACACCGAGATCAAATCGGAGTATCCAGAATTTGTGATTCCAAAACATGGGTACGTCGATGGGCCCCCTCGCGATGCACCGTGCGTTCATAACGCTGTTACTGACGTTGTGTCAATGTCAGGAACCTTATTGGTTGGGCCAAGAACGGTGTCCTCATGCTCAATACTTGCTTGACTGTCAAGGCCGGATCACCGGGCTCTCACTCGAACAGAGGCTGGGAAAAATTCACAGACAAGGTCATCGCGGTCATCGACAAATGGGGAGGAGCTAACCTGCCGACGGCCGACACCAACTCTACGACTAGGGTCGGAGTTGGCCGGGGGATCGTATTTATGGCTTGGGGCTCATGGGCGCAGAAACGAGTGGCTGGTCTCAATCGGGTAAGTCGAGGTCACGATTCCCTTACGATTACACCAGGCAGCGTCCCGCTGTTCAATGGACCCTGGCCGGGGTTATGGTGTTTGCGATCCTTCACTTCATTTAACGGGATTTCCGTTCATTATCGACCCTTCAACGGCTTTGGTTCCCCGACTCTAACCTTTTCTCTCCGTCCTTTAGCACAAGCATCTGGTTTTGACGAGCGCGGTAAGTTATCACTTGTATCACTCACGCGCCGTGTCGTGGTACCCGCAAAGATTGATGGCTAACCGATGGAACAATTATTTTTTTTCCGTGTTTTCGTTTGGCATTCCTACAGCACCCTTCCCCACGTGTGACCAAGGGTTTTTTGGGCAACGGCCACTTCAAGAGCGCCAACGACTGGCTTGAAGAGAAGTACGGGCCCGACGGCAAGGTCGATTGGTGCAGGCTAGAGGTAGACGCCGAAGCGGCCTAGTCGGACACCGTCATCGGAGACCATGGGGACTCAGACGCTGCTCGCCGGCGGTGGAAGATCCGTCACGGTCTCGTAACCCGACTGAGTTTCCGGATGAAATTATTGCAGAGGAACTGTGGAAGACGTTCACACCTTCAAGGCATTTGATGATGTGGATCGACGGCGATCCTACATTCTTGTTTTCCTTTCCCACTGACCCCCCACAACGCCAACTCCGACGGAGCCCCTCGTACCGCTTGTATTGATTTCCCGCCAAAGCTACATTGTTGAAAACCTCACATCATCCTTCCTCTTCTCATTCAACCATCTTTACATTCCCATAACGCGCCCCTTGCGCTGCACTACAACCACGTTGTCGTATCTCCTTCTGGAATTTATTGTTTGTGGGTACCTACTTACCGCTTCCTGTAGTAAATCGCCTTCCGAAAGTCTGATCAAATTGCAACCGATGAGAACACATGTGGGATCCGACTCCCCGACTCGCATCTCCAGGCTATCGAGTGTGATGGTGAGAGCGGGTAAAGTATGGATTCCCCTCCCCCCTCACCCTGGATGCTGAAGCGCCCACGCTAGGGATGTCCGGGGTTTCCATTGCGGCGGGTGTCGGCCATGACAGAAATCTGCCGTACCATCGGATCGGGGCGTTAGTCTGTGACGGGTTCCAATAACATGTGATCCTCTTTTTTGTGACACGAGGAGAGGTATGGACGCAAGTGGTCGTGCCGACGCCACCGTCCCGTGGCATACGCCAGGACTCCGGGTGGGAGTCTCAGAAGATTCCTAAATAGGTAAGGTCGTAATAGTCTGTTGAAGGTTTGCCTCTGGGATTCGTGTCGCTGGGTTAACTGCTCACGCTCCTACGTCAAGTCAGACCCTGATCCTCACCCGGCTATGAGATGTGAGTACGTGTACGAGCAATTATACAAACCCTGTCAGAGAAAAATCTCCACCCGCATTCACCGGCTGTGCCGATGGGTATTACTTGGTGACCACCGGTCGGGTCTGCAGGTCCAAGTTTGGAACATAGCTTTGGATCTGACCTGGCCGATCCAGTCGATCAGATCACTGACAAAGAAAGTCTGCGATATGATTCGACCACGACTTGCACCCTTCCTTAGGCTGGAATCCATATTCCCCCGACATGGAAGGGAGGAACTCGGCTTCCACCCCATGCATCCCTTCCGCCAACTGATCCTCCTTCGCTCGCCAACCGAAATGCGCATCAGGGTACCACGTGAACCGGTCCCAGCTCACCACGGAACCCGTACAAGAATGGACTCGCACGAGTGGCAGTGAGCTTGGACGACCCCGGACCGCATGGGTCCCCTAGGATGGACTCACGCGTTGGGCCCGTTTCGCCCGCGATCGGGCACCGTGCAGCGCTTTTTTCGAGCTGTTACACGTTCCACAGATCCAGCCAGTTTTCCTCACATGCGAGAGAGCTGAGGGGAGGGGGTTTTGCACCCGGGCCACGGAAACACGCGGCCCCACGTACCGCGCGGATGCAGTATGGGTTTTGAATTCAGGTGCACGACACGTCACCAGGAAAAACCCGGTTAGGTGCGAGAGACCACGTCGAAGACTGATGAGCGCGCGGGAAGAGAATTTTCAGATATTAACGGCATATCCGTTCTACAGATATCGTGTAATTCTTGATCGACGGTTCACCGCCCTGATAGAGTCTCCCGTTCCCCCGACTGAATTGGATATATGCTCTGGCCCTCTGGTCAGGGGTGTAAAGCAGTTGAGATCTCTCTACTCAACGTTGAACCCGTTATATCTTAGGATTCATAAATGGCAGGGTCGCTCTCGCCCGCCTCTACGCCGCCTTACCTCTCCCGCGCCTTCTTTCCGGGGTTTATGTGATTAAAATAAGGGAGAATGCGACCCCGCTCATCGAGAAACACCTGTTTTATCGGATCCTCGAAATACTGTGATCAACCGAGCGCTTGGGGCTGCCATACCAGCCCTGGGATTGGCCGGAAAAAGTCGTCCGGTCGAAGACGGATGGGGTTGCCCTCACAACAAACAGTCATGGTATTTTTGTTTGCAGAAAAAGCTTCACGAGTCTAATCCCGCTGCCACTTATCTCCAGGTGTTTGGGGTCGGACAGAGGTGGTCTCCTGAAACACTCAGGGAGCAACAGCCTCCGCTCTCCCCCTTCCCACTGCACAACCTGTTGTTGTTCACCATAAGCCGTTCTGTTCCTTGTTTCTTGCATTGATGACGCCGTCTCGAAACCCTCAGGCGCCTCGATACCTGCGGCATTCAGTTGGTTAATCTACTCTGCCCTCCGGTCTGGACGGTGTTCCGAATGAGGTCGCAATTCAATATTCAATGGTGATGATACCAGACACAATAGGCGGCTTATATGAGGAGAAGGTTCGGGTCAAGGGTGCGGGAGAATACAATCTTACTTTGAGGTCTCCAGAACCCCACGGTGACCGTCGGGGTTGAAAAATATCTATATTATGATTCCCGCCTGCTTTACAACTCTATAATCTGTGCTCTGTAGCGTAGTTTAATAGATAGAATGATCTGAAACCGGAAGCAAACGGGGGAGGAACGGCAGGGACGAAAAGTAACCAGATACAAGGGAGAGAGAGAAGGGTCGAAGTCAGCGTTCGAAAACAGGCGGAAACGATTGAGAAGTAGCGTAGTAAACAGCCACCGACACATACGTCGTACATAACGATACATGGTAGATTTGAGGAGGGAATAGGATAGGATTCGGAACGTGTGCGGCGTGCGATGCGCGTGCTTGTGAGGGGACGGGTTCTGGGGGAGAGAATGTCCACAACGCTTGGGAAAGATGGGAACGGGAACGGGATAAAGTAGGAAAGGATGAGGTACGGATACGATCGGGCGAGGGAAAAAAAAAAACAAAGCAAAAACGACAAGATAGGTTTACGTTCAACGTTCAACAAGTTTGAGGCTAGAACCTTGATAGGAGCTCCAAGAGGGAAAACGAGGGACGGACCGATCAGATCATTCGACGAGACTCATGTCCGCCGTATCCCGAACGGGCACCGTTCGGATCTGCCACTTTTTGGGGAGGGGGTAGGCGTAGGGGGTAATCAGGCTGTTGGGAATGTTGGGAATGAGTTTGGGGACTAGGTAAATGAGGGAATGTGTTGATGATCCCTCGGAAACCCTGGGGCTCGGTAATCGACCTTCGATGCGCGAATGACTGCTGCTGTTGCTGCTGCTGTTGCTGTTGTTGCTGCTGCTGAGCCGAGTTCATTTGATCCCGGTGCTGAGACATGGCCAAGGAATTCATCTGGGATGTGTCGTGGGGGACTGGAGAATGAAGTGATCCGTCATGTGGAGAGGGAAAGGAGGGTTGGGAAAACGAATAGTGCTGTCTTTCCTCTCGGACATCACGTAATACAAAGTGGGGTTCGCTGTACTGCTCGCGTACGGGCTGCGGTCGATCTGGGGGAGGTGGAGGGGGGAGGCTTTGCGAAGGGTGAGACATATACATTGCGTTGGATTGGGTGGATCGCGAGGGCATGGGTTCGCTATAGCCAAAGGTCGTTAGCTGGGGCTGTGTAGAGTGATGCCCAGGGTTCAACGTGTAGGAAACGGCGCGAGGGGAAGTGTGGGGGTTGGCACTCTGTTGCTGTTCCTTGGGCATCACCATATTCGTATGGTGATCCCACGAGGAACCAGTCTCGAGCCCGGGCAAAGTGGGAGGAGTCTTCCTGAACGCTTGATTGGGGATGGACATGGAATTGGAAGGGGAGAGCGAGTGAGTCCGAGCCGACGATGAAGAGGGAGACTCTGATGGGCTGGGCCGTGATTTCGGATTGTTGGCGGGGACGGAGGTGGTCAGTGATGGAAGCGTCGTGTTGGTGCTCTGGGTGGAATTTGTGGAGCTGGACGGACGAGAGCTGTACGGTGGTTTGGGCTTGTCCTTCCCCGTCGGACCCTTGCCCAAGGCGGGGCGACTGGAGGGGGGAAGACTGAGGGCCTGGCGATACTGCTCGTTCTCCTCTTCGAGTTCAGCCACCCGTTGCTCCAAGGCCTAGCAGCGACGGAGGGGGCGGGGTCAGAGGTGGGCAAAAGGAGGATAGCAGCTGGGACTGACCTGCAGATGAGCAGCCCGGCGAGCGCGGAAGGCGCGCTGGACGTCCCTGGCCCTGTTCGGGGGGAGATTGTCGTTTCTCTTTCTGCCGCGCTTAGAAGACATCTTTGGTTGCGGGAACGGACAGGGCAAGTCGGGAGAGCAGATGGAGGAGGTGGTGGGGGAGAGATGAGCGTATAAAGGTGATTGCGGAGGCGGAGGATTAGACCATCGCGTTCTTGAGCGTGTCAATCGGTAAACATCCTTAGCGGACGTGACCCAGACCGAGAAAGAGCGAGAAGGGAAAGGTTTGAAAATAAAATCCTAAAAAATCCCAAAACGAGGGGCCAAATCCAAGAGCGAATCCAAAAAGCCGGTCGCCATGGTCTTGGTCCAGGATGCCGTTTCATCGCCCAAAGCGCGTGGCGAAGTCTGGCCACGATTGGATTTCCCTATTACCTCCGCAATTCTCAAGGGACTCCCGCTATCACCTTCCTGATGATTCGCATTCCAAAGCCCACCATACATACAGGGAAGAAAAACGGTGCGCAAAATATTATAGGGGATCGACCCGGCTGATCATGGGACGAAACGAGCATGTTCCGGCAGACCGTTTTGTGAAACCCCTCAAGCGTCTCCGTCGGAACCCTATTCTGATTCCAGAGCAACCAATCGACCACCCACGGCTTAGGCACAACGTCCACCTGTTACAGGACCATCACGCCGTGCATCACCTGCTCCAATATTCCACCTCCGCCCTTTCGATCAACTGCCCACCTTCCTCGCCGCTGCGCGCTCCTTGTCCCGTTTCACGAACGCCTGATGCCGCGGGGGGGCCGACCCCGCAGCTCGCCCGAGCTTCTTGTTCGCCGACTTGTTCTGCTCGATGTACGACATGTGCTGCCCCCCGCTAAGCGCAGCCAGCGAGCCCGTCGTCCGTTGGGCGCCAGGGGTCTTAGTTGGGAACCCGAACGACTTGGATGTCACCGTCCCGGCCAGGTCTCCTTCCCCTCCCCGCACATCTGTTCCGAGATCGGCCTCGTGCTCGTTCGCAAGGAGCACAGATGACAGGAGCTCAATCTGCTCGTCCCGCGTCTTGTACACGAGCTCCCCCATGTTCTCCATCCCGTCAAGGTGGGTGATCACCTTGAACGCATAGCCCTGATCGATCAAAAACTGTTGTCGCTTGGTTGAATAGAACATCTCCTGTGTGTCTTTCGAAACCAGGGAATAGAAAAACGCATTAAATCCCTCGTCGTTTCGCCTCTTTGCGCGTAGGATCCGACCTGTGGAACCATCATCAGCGCGCTTGAGCGCTCAGAAATCCGGCGACCAGCATCATACCAAGCCTCTGAGCCTCCTGCCTCCGTGATCCAAAGTGCGATGATATTTGGATAAGGCATGTCGCTTCCGGTAAATCGATCGAGGTGTCACCGACCTGAAAACCAAAATTTCACATCGGAATTTCAGCTCCCCCATTCCAAATTGCCGGCCGGAGGGAAAATTAGAGGATTGACCTTTGATAGGAAGATCGTAGAGACCTCTGGATGGTGTTGGAATAGTTGTAGGATCCTCATCCGTTCCACCTGCCCAGTCCCTCCATGGATAAACAACTTTCCCAGTTTCTTGGCGTACGCCTACACATACGACAACAAGGTCAGCAATAGGTACCGGTGATGCGGTCTCCAAGTGAGATGGCAAAAATAAAAACGAGGGGAACTCCCCCAATCGGTGCAACCCTTACGTATCGGGGGAGGTGGATCTGCATCACGCACCTCGAGTGCATAAACGTTATCCGAGAAGACGATTATCTTATCCCCTCGCTCCTCGTGATACTTGATGAGGAACTGGCAAGCCTGGAACTTCTTTGGATTCATGCAGTACAACAACATCCGCTTCCGGGATTGCTCTCGCAAGTATTCGCGGTAAAATTCCGGAGTCATGGGGCACCACACTTCCGCGCACTGTTCGGACATTCCAATGGCATCAGCGAAGATCCCGGTACCGCATGTGAATTTAAATTCCATCTGCAGACGAGGCTTAGACTTACCTGGACATTTGCAATATGCCCTTTGGCAGCCAGGTCCATCCAATTTGCCTCGTACAGCTTAGGACCAATCATATAATTGAGGTCTTCGATCTTGTCATCTTCTCGGACGAGTGTAGCTAAAATCCCGGATGATCGTACGTGCAAATCCGTCAGTGGCGCACCACCGTGCCACAAACGCCGCCCGGACGTACCAGTCAGTCCCAGTTTGGAGTGTGCTTTGATCGTGGTTACAACCCTTCTAAACATATTCGCCGGGACGACGTGCACCTCGTCCAGGAGGATGAAACCCCACTCGCGGGACGTTAAGAAGTCCATCATCTTCTTTGCTTCGTGTGATCGATTCGTCGTGTTGGCTACCATGGAGTATGTTGAGATGACGATACCACTTTCTCCAGCAAACTACAAAGTTCGGGTGCAATCGGTCAATCCGGTGCCGCCAAAGCCTGATGGCTGCAGGGTCGATGAGTTCCACCCGCTTTTTCGATCGTACCTTTTCTTTCTGATCAGCAGTGAATACGGCAACCTGCTTGTCGGTAACGTTAGACCACTGCATGAATTGCTGTCTCCATTGCATAACTGAGACTCTGTAACGAACAGTTTCAGCTATCAAATAGTAAATCACAACACGCTATAGACTTACGAGGAGGTACAGAGTACAAGACACGACTTCTTGATCGTACAGGCCGCAGTTATGCCCACAAGTGTTTTGCCCGCCCCACAGGGCAATACAATAATGCCGGAGCGCGCACGCCTAGAACGTTCTTCAGCCCAATCCATGCCGATTGGCCGGTGATGCCTTTCACCTACCCGTTTCCGAACATCTTACTCAAGCTGGTCTCCTGGTAGGGTCGAATGACCGTTGCCGGCTTGAGATCAATATCCAGATTGGCGTTTACGGTATCATTTCGGAAGTCATATTCCTCGAGCATTGGATATTCCAGCAAGACACAGCGTTTCTTCACATCCTAAGGTTCGGCAGTCCCGATGGATCGATTGATGACTATTAACCCATCGCACTCAAAATTAACGTAAGAACTCACGTCAATCTTTCCATCGTCAATCTGGAATGCGTGAACTTGATCATCATCCTCCTCGACCTCGTCTAAATGAAAGACAATCACAGGAGTGGTTAGCAGCCAGGTTACAAGCAAAGGGAACAGAAAACTTTACCCGCATCAACTCCAACCACCGATGTGAACAAATCGGTGTCAGTGGTTCCGTTTACGCCAGGGGTAGATGATGCGCCACTGGTTGTGTCAGTCTTCTTCTTGTCGCCTTGTTTCGTCCCAGGGATGATAAGTACACCCTTCGCGGGAACCTTTCCAGTTGTGAAGGTCGCCGCCTTGATGCTATTGTCTACAGCCTGAGTGTGAACGCGGGCCGATCGGATGACGTCGTCCTTCAGGAGGGTTTGGAGGGTCTCAGGATGACTCGACTCCACGTAGTACTTGTTGTGTTTCAAGACTAGTTTGACTTTGCCATACGAGAGGGTGCGTTCGCGGATAAAGTTCGTGATAGATTCAGGTACCGGAACCTTTGACATGCGGTTCAGAACCTGGATGGCACCAGTTTCAGTCTCGGTCAGCCAAAACGGGGCAGAAGAGAGACAGACTTCGATGATGTCCTCTGTTTGCAAACCAACCGACACGGCAGCATAGAGCGAATAAGATGTGAGCTTGTACTCGTGAATGAATGCAGGTCTGATTCCAATCGTATTCGAATATGTACATCGGTGTGGTAAAAAAGACATTTGCGTACCTGCTAACAGGCTCACTGATCGCCACCAGGAAATCCTGGGCCTGTTCCGCAATTGGGGAGAAGGCCTCAAGGATAATATGGCCGTCCTCAGGGCTTATCCATATGGGCCGAGCGGAGTGGTCGGCCTTCAGGTGGAGCCACGAAAAATCGCTGTCCTTGAAGATGTGCGAGATGAGCTTGTCCTGCTGCTTTCGATGGGCAATCACGGAGCCCAGTTCTCTGCCCTTCTTTCCCTGGTCAAGCTTTCGAGTTAGAGCGCTGAGCCTGATCGTTGCGCCTCTCGGTACGAGCTGAGAAGCTGGGGGAGGTGAAGGTGGATCCTCGACGTCTACATATTCGACATCTCCTTCAACCGAATCATCTCCAAATTTCTGTCGTTTGTGGGCGAGTACCGGTGTGTCTGCGGAAGTGATGAGGATCAACGCAATTATTGGCGATATTTCGTGGGCCATACCCTCACTGTATCGTTTACTGGACATGAAAGTGTGTGACAAAGAACTGGGGGGGGGGTGAGAGCCACGGATGCGGGGATGACTCTCGTCCGGCAAGTCGCGGAGTTGGTCACGCTTTGTTCAGCACAGTCATCTCCTCCCATTTTATCTTTCCTCTCCCGTCCTTCTGACATCCTCTGCTGCACGCTATGTGGAGACCAGCTACCCGTGAAGTTTCCGGTACCAACGACAGTACGTATTTCGTGCAATTTTTTGAAACCAAGTATCTGACGGAAGCCCCTGTGTTCAGCGCCGTTGGGGAGCCGAAGAAGATTTGGGCCAGCCCCAGTCGAAGACAACACCCCGCCACAACTCGCTCAACCTTCGCCGACGACTTTTTCCAGACCGTACGGAAACGACAGTCCACCCAAGTCTCGGGAAGAGTCGCCCTCGACCCCTACACCCGGTAAGTAGAACACGTTCACAAAACCATCACTAGCACGCGAACGATTCCTCGCACATCGTGGTGTATCGGGAGAAATCTCTTTGCAACGTTGGTGATATTACCTTTCGTTCCTGTCTTCTCCACCTTCGCGTGCACAATCTACTCATCCATACTGACCATTACTAACCGTGATTTTCGTGACCTATTTCCTCTCACATCTATCTAGCTGATTCCAACGCCCCGCGTAAGCGACGCAGTCGTTGGGGCGAGGCCAAGGCCGAACTTCCTGGGCTGCCCACTGCGATTTCCGCCAACGGCGTGTCTCAGGCTCAGCTTGACAACTATGCCATCCACCTTAGGTTGGAGGAGATCAATCGCAAACTCAGGCTTAACGACTTCATTCCCCCGGAGCGCGAGAGGTGAGCCCTACGCCACGTTTTCCCTGTAGACCGGTTGCTGACTAAGCTGATGTAGGTCACCATCACCACCCCCCACTTACGACAATCACGGTCGCAGGACTAACACTCGGGAGGTCCGCTACCGCAAAAAGCTCGAAGAAGAGCGCATCAAACTAGTCGACCGTGCTATGAAGAATGACCCTAACTTCCGACCGCCCGTCGAATATCAGCAACAGAAACGTTCTCACCGCCCGTCGGAGAAGGTCTACATCCCCGTCAAGGAATTCCCCGAGATTAACTTCTTCGGTTTGCTCGTTGGTCCTCGCGGTAACAGCTTGAAGAAGATGGAGAGAGACAGTGGTGCCAAGATCAGCATCCGAGGGAAGGGCAGCGTTAAAGAAGGCAAGGCCAGGCCGGATCAGTACGCCGAAGACGCGGAGGAAGATCTCCATTGTCTTGTTACTGCTGACACTGAGGAAAAGGTTGCTTCCTGCGTGAGATTGATCAACAGGGTTATCGAAACCGTGAGTTAGGCCTTACCTCCGCAATTTCAACTCTTTGCTCATCTTTTGAAATTAGGCCGCTTCCACACCCGAAGGCCAGAACGATCATAAACGCAATCAGCTCCGCGAACTCGCTGCCCTTAATGGAACCCTTCGAGACGATGAAAATCAAGTCTGTCAGAATTGCGGCAACGTCGGTCACAGGAAGTATGAGTGTCCCGAGCAGCGCAACTTTACTGCTAACATCATCTGCCGTGTTTGCGGGAGCGCCGGACACATGGCTCGTGACTGCCCGGTCAACAGGGATCCTACGGCTGTTGTGCAGAGCCAGAGCCCGACCGTGGGCAAGAGTGGGTTCGACTCGGAGTACGCTAACCTTATGGCGGAGCTAGGAGAGAGTGGGAAGGGACCCGGAGATGGAGCGAAGCCCTGGGCCGGAGGTGCCGGACACGATATTACCGCTGGAGGAACCAACATCCCCCCCTGGCGTCGACCTGAGATGTGGCAGACGAACATCCCACAGTCACAGTCGCAGTCGCAGCCTCAACAGTTCCGACCCCCTGGCCCTGATGCGGGATACGCTGGTATGCAAGGAGGCTATGGAGGCGCTAACCAATGGGGTCAACCACAGCAGGGCGGCTACCAAGGGTACCAGCAGCAGCAAGGATACGGCGACAACTACGCATCATATTATCAGGGCCAATACACGCAGCAACAGCAAAACGCCCCTACTCCCGCTCACTAAAGCTCTTGATAAGATCCCGATGCTAACAAGCAACCGATTCGCCTTTCTCACCTCCCAGCAATCACAACTATCTGGACCAACCGAACGCTCACTTCTTTCCAGATCGTCCACCTCCTTTGTCCTGCTCATATAACCAGCCGACTACCTTTTCCCTAGTGTTCAGTGGTGCCTCGACAGTCTCTTACATGGTATTTCTTTTTGGTGGTTTGTCAGAACGTTCACAGTATGCAGATGGTATAACCTTCCTCCTTTTGCATTGTGGCTGACCCCCCGACTGCACACGAACGTATTCCTCCTTAACACACTAGCCACGAACATTTTCTCCTTCAGTACTGGGTCGTCGAACTTGTAGCCCTCGAATCTATCTCTGTGCCGTATGCTACTCCCGCGTGATCAGCAACCTTGAATGCACCCTCAACAAAGTTCATGAGGTACCCCTGAGTCTGGACTCAGGTTGACGTGAACTTCGTTTTCCTCTTCTGTCGGCTCCGTTTCCGCCCACCCGCATCCTTCTCCATATGGATAACGCCTTCACCGCGTTCCCCGGTCTCCCCCTCATAGATTTCGTCTCTTACGGAAGGTCGACTCCGTTTCCCCAATTTTGTCAATTCCCCTTGAGATTGGCGCACGAAGCAGGAAACGAAGAAGCCGTTCGTTGCATCTTCCCCCGGGGAACACCTAACCACGCAATCTGCATCACCTGCTCGAAGTTACAGACGACCGCCACCAATTGACATACATTTCTCTCGTGGAGGGCAACGAACAAACGTACCGGAGATCATCTCCTTAGGGATACCCCGTCGGTGCCAACTTGGTAACACCTGGGACCGCGGGGCGAGCTTAAAACCATTCAGCTTCGCTTCGCTCGATTCGAGTGCCTCCGAGACGACACGTTCGTTTTCGGTTGGGTGAATGCTACATGTTGAGTAGACGATCTTTTTCACGGAGGGGACTACAGTATATGCGTCGGATCAGTGTCAGAGATCGCGAATGTTCACGGACTGATGGACGAGTAGCTTCTGAAAGTTCGAAGGGTAGACCCGAGAAAAGGGTAAAAGAGGCGATCCGAATCTCAGGATAGGAGCGGGAGAGGGCTGGGCAACAGACTGAAACATCGGGTGGAAATGACACTCCTGCCGACGACGTCGCTGATACGGAGGTCCGCACCATGAACGACGACCGTACGTCATACTTGGAAAACACATCGGAACGAACCGGGAGGGGGGTTTTCGAGATAGAAAGTGAACTGAATAAGGGTGGACCGCAATGCTCACACTTCATCGCGTGCCTGATCATCATGAGCTGAAAGGATGCAAGTTTGTCGAGTCTTTCTTGCCCAGAAGAGTCGTCTCCGTCTTCCTTGTCTGTTTCCCCCCCCCAGTTTGCGCCCAACCGGTTAAAAATAATAAGGTTCATTAGCGAACGATCGCCAGGCGTCGGTGTTCGTGGGGACGAAAAGGTCGGGGGACGTACCCTGTTCGGTGAGGTGGTCAAGGCGGTTAACGATTCCTGATCCGCTACACGAAGGATCCAGCAGGCTTGTTCCCATGGTTCCAGGGGTGAGAACG
>Ga0307517_10001215_pt1 | contig 43319 bp, 54 predicted proteins | sample 23_EM_MG_FD_194515 | JGI IMG/M metagenome (GOLD analysis project Ga0307517, IMG submission 194515) | Populus trichocarpa ectomycorrhiza microbial communities from riparian zone in the Pacific Northwest, United States - 23_EM | ecosystem: Host-associated > Plants > Roots > Unclassified | place...
CAACGCGATGAGGTGTATTTGCAAAAGGGAACATTTCACTGAGGCCATTTTTATGTCTGAAAGAAAGAAAAACGCGTAGACTGCGATCAGCCCTTCCAATTTGGGACTTGTCCAACCCCGGGCCGCATTCTTCTTCCCGAGTCAGTGTCCATGCTGGACACTCCACAGCTGGAGCCAATATATTATTATAACCGTCCAAACAGATGTAAGAGAAATATATTTCAACATCCGTACCAGTCCTGGAAATAGTGATCGACGCTCCGGATTACTTGCGTTCAACGTTAACGGGCCGTACTTTCCGGGGGTACGCCTTTGACGGCCACACACAATACTACTCACGACAGGCATGCATATTATGACACTACGAGCGCTCTCTTCGGCTGAGCCGCTCTGTACAACATTTTTGCTAACTGCAAACTTTTTAGGGATAATCTCATAGCCTGCATGCACAGCCGGCGCGCGCTGAGAGAAAGTTTGACAGAGACGTCACAGTTGAATAATCTGTTGGAGCCGGAGCACTAAAGTTCTACCGCCGACTCGGAAAATGCCCCCCCAAGCCAGCTCGAAATAGTATGAGGTAGGATATTCCACCGTATTCCCGAACTCTGGCTGGGAGCTCCACTTACTTCGATGACAAAACTTGATAAACCCAAGATCTTATCCACTGCTATCTACAATACATAATGCAACCCAGGTCCCATCTCTATGGAATCATTTAAACTTTCCAGATTTCCTGAATCGCACCAGAGACAGTCTGTTTAGTCCAACTTTGGAGTGCTTACTGCCACATCATGCATTCTCATTCTCATTCTACGACATAATCCATCCCGACCCCGACAGCTCAGGTTTTTTAACCGTGAAAATAAATTTTTACATACCAGCTTGACAAGAACTCCACTGGTCCACGTCGAACCAACTGGTCTATATTTGGATGCCTCTCTTCCAACCACCACGGAATCAATTCTGTGGGGAGGATTTAGATTTTCATGCAAGTTTTTTCAACAAGCGCCCCGCCCTCCACGGCTCCGTGCATTCTCTGGCAAAAATTGTGTATGGTCAATAAGATTTTCCGATATGTTGGAACCTTTTTTCGAGGTCAACTGCTACTGGCACTCCTATCATAATCTTATGTAGTAGCCTGTGCCCACTGCCCACTGACACATCGTGACTCTCTCTGACCCCACTCGGATCATTCTCGACCTCTATGGATGGCAATAATATTTCTCGGCAACTCGGGTAGTTATGAGCATCTAATAGATTTATTGTGATATTGATATATGATATGTATAACAATTGAGGAGAGAGAACATGCAATACCATAGGTCTGTTCTTTAATTTTTAAACCCTGTAGATGCGGGTTGGATGGGATAGCGAGTTACAAGATGCGGACAGGAAACGAAGGAAACTGGGCAAAAAGAAAAAGAGTGATAATCTGATGCAAGATTCGGTTGTGTTGTGGTTCATTAAATTGTCGTTGGATAATCATAGGGCGGTTGCGGTCGGCGGGGGAAAAACTGGGATTTTGCCTTGGTTCCACTTTCCCATGCACAGAGCAAGCTGGCAATGCGATTGCGGTGTTAAGCGATATGTGAGCACGCGTTGGGCAGATAACAACGTGTGTGGCGCAGGTGGAGCGGTGTGAAACCCATGGATATTAGACCTGGGTTTCCAGAGAGAGGGTATGGAAGATGCATGTCAGGGCTCCTGAAATGGAAACCTTGAGGGGTGGAAATTGGGATGTAGACAGGGGAGGAGGCGCGAGAATCCGGATCTCGAGGGGATGGTGCCGTGCGAGAGAGAAAATAAGCGCTTGATCGCTGTGCAGGGGATATTCAGGAAGACAAGATTCACGTGGGATTGTGTACGTGTCAGAGGTGGGGCAGGGGGAAGAGGGGGGACAAGGCGATGGACGGGCGGGTGTTAATGGAGCAGGTCGCTTGTTGCCCTCCTGGGGATGGTGATAGTCAAAAGGGAGCCGTTAAATTCAGCACGGACTCTGGTTAGGTCTGCGTCGTATCCGAACACGATTTTTTTCTCAAAGTGACCTGAGATAGCTGATAAGCAAAGAGAGAGAGAGGGAAGAAAGAAGGTGCAGACCTCCGCCTTCACCCCACTTGTCTGCAACGAGATGGAGGATCCTCCTACGCTTTGTGGCGAGAGTGATGTCCTGAGTGCTGAAACCAGGCAAATTGACGAGAATGAAATAGAGATTGGAATGAGCCTGTATATCGATGTCGCAGTCTGGAGGTGCGTCTGAGGAGGAGAGAAAGGGGATGTAGGGACATGAATTGGAGGAGGAGATGAGAGGGTAGGAGTTGGAGGGGGGCGGTGGCGAGGAGGGGGGGATGTGTGGACAGCAGATTGAGGACGGGATTGGAGGGGAGGACGACGACGACGAGCGGCGTGGAGAGCGGGGAGAGCGGGGAGAGGGGTGGATGCATTCAGAGTTCGGTATACGAGGAGGCATGGTCATTGTCACTGGCGAAGGGACGAGAGGGAACTGATCGCCGCTGATCGTGATGTCATCCAAACCAGCTCAATTCAACAAGGTCATCTGATCTCCTCGTGCCTGGCTCATACCTTGGGCGCCAATCATCTAATCCAGCACGTTGTCTCACCCTCAAAAATGCTAGGTCCCCGCAACATGGGTGCAAATAACGAACGTGAAGACTACTTTTCGTACGCTTCTAGGAGAAATCATCTCGCCGATGACTCTGCCAAACAGCACCGCCCTCAGAACGTCGCTCCTCCCCCGGGTGGCTCTGCAAAAAGGCTGATATCGCAGTACGAGACCATAAGCACTCCTCCGACGGCTCGGTTACCAGCAGGATCATCAGAAGCCTCGGTAAAGGCCCCCAAGTCAACGAAAAGGAGGCAGTACGTTGGTGATCCCCGTGGTAACCTACAGATGCCTCGGCTTAGTGTCACCAAGAAAGAAAAGTCGCCTTTAAGGCAAAGTTTCAGAAATCTGCTTTCCGTCTTCAAAAAGGGAGCCGGAGGGTTGACGAAGAAGAAGGGGGAAGATGAATTCGGTGCGCTTCCGTGCGGGCACGACGCCATCGGAACACTACAGAAGAGGAGAAAAGGTTCCGTGAATGCGGGGGACAAGCTCTCTGGTCCTTTAACGATCAATCTGAATCTGTCCAGGAAACCAAAGTCGTTGTTGGCCTCGCGTCCGAAAACTATCACTGGTTCATTACTCTACCTCACACGCATTCTGCAATCTGGAGAGCTGGATTTTTGCCCAAAACCCGTGGCCCCTTTGGTGGAAAACGCTATTTCCAATGCTAATCTTGCCTGGACCACCTGTAACATCACCCTCGACCCTACTTCACGCAAATTCCACCTTTCCTCTTTCACCTCGGAGCTCGAATTCGTGGTACATGAAATCAATCTGTCTGGTTGTGCGGATATTCGTTCCCTGAGCGCATCACAGCTCTCGGAAAAGGAGTCAAAGTTGCTCGATGAAGCCAGTGTTAGATTGGAGGGTGGATTGGGGAGGCTGAAAGTGTTTGAGATAACTTTTGCAGATGGGAGGCCCAAGGAGAGGTTTGCGGCCAAGTCGGTAAAGGAGAGGGCTGGCTGGATCAGCGCAATTTGGTAAGTTTTCGTGTTTTTTTTGGGAGGGTCAGGCAGTTGTTCATGGAGAAATATAGGGGTGCTATCTTACCAGATGGCGCAGAGATAAACGCAAAGGTTCTCCAGACACCGATGTCACTCTCGGACCCCCAGGCAAGAGAGTCCAGGCCAATAGAAAGTCCTACCCCAGTCCCTTTGCCCCGCATGAGCAGCCTTTTGAGTTCCTCCAAGTCGCAGCGGTCTCTCCCTCCTATACCTACCGAAAAACTCCCTTCGGAGGACACATCTACGACTGCGAAAAAAGCATCCAAAAGACCAGTAAACCTTCATCTCGAGATCCCACATACGAATGCTGTTCTTTCTCCGAGCATATACCTCCCAACATCTCGCGCTTCCTTGCCTCGTACTCCATTACCATCGCTCAGACCACTTCTCTTCTCAAACTCCACAAGTCGAACTTCAACAACGGTCATAAGACCCACACCACTGACCGCAAGCACATATCCAACAGCGGCCTCTCGGCCTCCATCCATCCTGGGTGCCGGTTCTCCACCTGCCAGTCCGTCCATCGCCAATCTTAGTCAACTCTCCATGGTTCGACAACGACTCGCACAAATAGAAAGGAATCATTCTCAGATATCGTCGCGGAGTGGGTATAGCGATGCTGCTGTTGCGCGTCCTTCGACACCAGTGACGCCGGTGACACCTGTTGTGCGGAGAAGTAAGATGCGGGGGATTACTAGCCCTGGATTTTCGGCTGGATCTTTGAAAAGAGGCCCTTTGGAGAAGGGTGGGGATGGTTCAGAGGTACCAGACAAGCCTGAGGTGACCCCAATCGAGACCTCCAAGGCCATGAGTTGCGCTCACAGTACGGATACGGAGAGAATTCCGACACCTCCGTCCTTGAAACGCCAGGGTGAAGAAAGCATTGAGATTCCTTATTCTCCAATTAACGATCCCAAGCAGCGTCAAGTTAAACGGGACGAGAAAGAAATTCCTTCCAAACCCCATCTGACTAAAGAAGACGTCGAAGATCTGTCGAAGCGGATTGCTGAAGTCAAAGGAGCAATTGGGGGCGAGGCCGGATACCCCACAATCCATCAGATAGTCCTCGGGCTTGAAGACCGAACAGAGGACAACAAAAGGTTGTTGAAGACGATCCAAGAGCGGATCGATAAGCTTGGAGGCCGTTTGAAGGATATGCAGCTTTCTACTGCTGCGCTTTCTTCGACTGGCACCGAAGAGATCAAGAATGACGAGACACAGGAGTCCGTTCTTCGGGCCATAGAGGACCTCAAAGCAAAGTTGATATCTGAATTCCCTTCCCTTCGTGACAAAGTAGAAGAGTTACAATCGGCCCAGGCTACATTGTCGGAGAAACTTCTAGAAAACGAGAAACGCAATGTTCCTCCGGCAACAATCCAGAACGTGGTTGATTTGAAACCTGTCCTTGACAAGGTGGATGAGTTAAGCCTCCTGTTACAAGCACCCCATAAGACTCCCGAAGTGCCCGAGGAAGGGTCACAGATCCTTGATGTGAGTGCCAAATTACTTCCTCGACAGCCAACAATGAGGTTGATCCTTTGTCGTGCAAGAAGAACGTCGAAAAGGTTCTGTCCATCGTGCAACAGGAAAGTAGCAAACAGGTTCTATTCTCGCGACAGCAAGCTGACAGCGTGCGCTACCTGAATGAATTGAACAACGTTCGTCCCTTCGATCGAGTTTGTGTGTTGTGTCGTGTGACTGAATGTTTTTTTGTGAAACAGTGGCTAGAGACGTTCGTCAACAACGGGACGTCCCAGATTCAAGGGCTTTCGGTAAATATAGAGCAGCTATGTAGGGCTCTGGGTTGTCAGCCGGGTGCTCCAGGTGCAGGATTTGAAGGAACGAGTCACAATCTGTTGGGTGATATTCGACAGCTTGTTACAGGCATGCAGGCCAGAGATCGGAATTTCGCAGCGTTGCAGGCAGCAGTACACGGTTTACTTGAGGTATTGTCTTCGTCACAAGCCCAAATGGGAGCTGGTGAGTAGTTTTATCAGATCTTGTATGACCTGACCTCGGGGTTTGTGTAGAATCGCAAGCCATTGCAGGTTTGATCACGCGACAGAGGCAAGAGCAGGAAGCTTTGCTGAGAACGTTTACCAGCGGTGGGTATTCGAATTTTCGTACAACTCGAACACCCGCTGATTTTATTAGAAATTTCTGGAGAGATCAAAGGGGAACGTTTGAGGTTCGTGGAGGCCATGAAGGAAGCAACTGCAATCAATGTCCAATGTGAGGTTTCCCGCTTCGAACCCGAGTTGCTGATTGACCATGCCCTTAGTGCATGTTGAACACTTCAAACAAGATTTGAGCCGCGAGGTCATGGCGATGACAGAAGAAGTCGGGCGACTCCACCGAGAAAAGCAAATAATCGAAAACCAAATTTCTGATCTATTCGCATTCTATTCAAAACATAAGCAAAGCACGGTATGTAAAAAAATATTATATGACAATAAAAATACCAATATCGGTGTCCCGGTAGCCACAAACTTATAGCGACACGCACGCCGAGGCTGTCAACCAGGGTCGGGAACGACCCCGTGCAAACATTCCTAGATCCCACCATCGTCCTTTACCATATCCGGGTTCAACATAATTCCTACGATGGATTCTCTTGGTTGATGATGCTTGGGAGTGATTTGGCGTGCAGTGGCTGCAATCCGGAAATTGTTTGGGATAACTGTGTGTCTGTTTTCCGATAGATTAGACCTGTTTCAAATGAAATTAGAATTCATGCTCACTCATAATACTCTTGAACCTCGTTGCCGTCCATGACTAGTATGTCGCCCTGAAAGTCAATTTCAGCGGTTGTCCAAACGTTGAAAAAATGTGAGCTTACGTGGCGTAGGACCACACTCAACAGAACTCCCCTCCGCTCGTACAAGGGATCATGTTTTGCGGCCATTCGGAAATGCATTAAGGCCGGTGATCCCAAAGATAAACTAGCCACAAGGGGACCAAGGCCCACTTCAGCATCACTGTGAAACTGTGAGGGAGTTAACGCAGGAAAGAAATAAACAACACAGGTAACCCACAGCCATTTTCTGCCTCTCCATGTATGCACAACTGATAGAATAAAATGGTGAGCCTACGCAGTAAATAATCACGGAACAATTTACCTGAGAATTTCATTGAACTCGGAAGCCCTGTTGAGCGACTGTCGAATACGGTCCTGGATTAATTGACGAGCATCTGTTACGGCGGGGACTTGCTCAAATGGCACGGTGTTTGCGTCACTACCAACATACTGGGAAGTCTTCAATACCTTGTCCTGATTTTGTTTCGTGAACACATACCTGGTATGGTTCTCCCGCTGGATAATCTTCAATTAATATCATGAATGAATAGATTGACAAGCAGACATACCGTTGTGGGAAAAATAATTCGTCAGCAATGTTCCTCGACCTGCGAGAGTTACCTTAAACACATAATAGCATTGAACATAAATAACATACATTTGTGCTAAAGAACTGGTCGTCAAATTTTTGGAAGCGAAATAGATCCACAATTACTTACGGCTTTCAATGGCCATCTGCGAAATCTCAATGTTCCTGATTTGGCCTGTTCTTGGTAATTCCTGAAAATTTTATTTGCTTGAAGCATTCCTGCGGCACTGGGACTTCGGATGTGATGTATGTGACCCCTAAACATAGTTTAACGAGTAAGATTACAAGTGAATTAACAAATACCGACCGATTATAAGGGAGGGTAAATGTTTGGATGACTCCTCTTCCACTCTCATGTTCGAAACTCCGTATCGGCCCAGGAATGAAATCTGTTAGATAAAATTTGAATAATCACTATGAGTAATTGAATTTGTTAACATGCCTGACACCGCGCTCATTTGGAAGTACTCGTAACTTATGGGCAAACGATCGCACCAGAAGTCCTCCGCACAACGAATGTCGATATCGGCCTTCTTTTTCCACTTGGAGGTATCATGAGAGAGTCTCAAGGGAGCAGTGGTAAAGACGCACCTCGCACGCCCTGCATTCCAGCTGCTCCCACTGGTATCTACAAAAAATTTAGCGGCATCTAGAAATTTGATTTATACGCACCTGCTTGACAATCGACCGCAACGAGGACAGTGTATCCCGCGAGTAAATGCATAAATCGTTGATGTTCCATTCAATGCGCGCGTCATAGTTGTTTCAGGCAAAAGGTTCAATCCAGAGGGGAGGGCCAGCCGTTGCGACATTGCGACGAACTGTTGGTTGTATTCAAGATTGTCAGGAGCAAAATCCAATGTTTCCCGATTCTTCCAAAACATCTGGCAGTTCGGCGTGAGGCAAACCCAGGTAGAGTAAACCTGGTGGGAAGAGCTTCCGCAAAATGAGCAAACTTGCAAATTTGATTTCGGCGGCAAACTACGCAAAAATTAATCGAGAATTAAGCTGTGGATGCGCTACACATACCTTTTGCGAGAATTGCGAGAAAAATCAACCTCCGACACAAGTCCTGCGTCCGCAATAAATTCCAGGACTCATACTCTGGACAATTAGACAACGTACGAGGAACAATGCTTGCCTTCTTATTATCACAACTGAGTTCCTTGAAGACCTGACCATTCTTTTCGGCAAACCGCCACCAGGGAATTCCCTTTTACGAGTTAACGGATTAATATAGGATACAAGTGGAGAGCTAACCTGTTCTTCACACCACCGAAACGCAAATTTATAACGGATAACACGACCAAGTTCATTTTTTGCGGTTTCATACTCGGCTAAAAAGGTCGTCAACATAAATCGATGTTGAATAAGAAATGAAATACCCCAGGCATAAACAATTGAGTAGAAGCCAAGAACGGCGTAAGTTACACCTTTGGACGAAAGATTGTACGGGAAGAGAGCATATTTATCATCCACCATTAACACAAGGGGACGGCCGGAGCGGTAATTATCCAAAAGAGCACGAACAGACTTATCGTCAGCTTGCTGGTCACTTGCTTGATGTGATACGAACAACCCCTTATGAGAGCCAATGCTTTCTGACTTCCCACCTCTGTTTCCAAATAAATAAAATTAATAGAAGAAGATGATATTTGCGCACCCATGTGAGATAATCAACCTTCCATCACTCTCAAATACATCTCGCCTAAGATACATGAAAAATCATTAATGAGAAGTTAACATCAACATAAGAAAACAGACTTTGATGCAAATGCACTCAAGAGGTATCCTTTAACGGTATTATCGGTATGGTATACACCACCCTGATAGCTACGAAACCAATCAAATGCTTCGCAGACCTCCTGGCGAGACTAATGACATGTTCAGTGTTGGCATGACAATCAGAAAGACAAACAAACCTCAGCCCAGATTGGAGGCAACTGGGGCAGCTCGGCCTTCAGTGATGATTGGACAGACAGATCCGAAAAGGCAACAGCTTTAATGAAATTTTAGACAGCCACGTGAGCATGCTAGTGTTATCTGTGAAATTTGAATAAATACCTGCAGTCTTCAACTTTTCAGATTCCTCCATGGATGCATCATTAGCACAGCAAAAGGAAATCCCTCTGGGACCTTCAGAATCAAGCACAGCCATTGATGATTGAGGCTTGCCATCCAGCTGTCTATCTTTAGTGGTAACCAGCTCCAAGTCCTCATTTGTCAGTTGGCTGTCTTGTGCTTGTTGTCTTCCCTCTGATTCCATGATAACAAGATGAACATCATCTGGTATATCCAAGTGATCATGATCGGATGATGGGTGCCAACAAACATCAAGGATCCCACCATCCTGCAGCGGATGGGTTTCTGGACCCACCCTCTTGGGTCGGGAATATCGTGCAGGGCGCTTCCCTTCGGCGTGTTTGTTGGGTCGCTTTTCCGACGAAATGGCGAAGGAGACTCCTCTTGCTTCTCCGTCTGGATTTCCTTGGGGAATACAAGGGACTGCGGTGGAAACCGAAGATGATGGCAGCGAACGCGTCTCACACTGGGCCATTGAGATAGGAAAGTGATTAACTTTAAGGCGCTTAGGTGTCCGACTTGGTTCGTTGGAGGTTACTTGATCAACCTGGCGGATGTGATGATTATAAATTCCCTATTGCAACGAGAGGCCACCTACCAGAGTCTGGTCCATGCATCCTTCGAGACCAGGAAGTCCATCCCCGATATGCGATAATGTTTGAATATCATGTACAACCCCCTTCCGTTTGCCCAAGTTGACCCCTTCGTGACCATTACCCTGAAAACATACATTAATCGCTCGGGTTAATCTTGAATGATATGAAAGCCCACCAGCACCTTCTGCAAGTTGGGTGTCCCCCCGTGGAATTCATCGAAATTCTGGGAGAGCATTTTTTCACGCTCTGACTCAATTTTGGTAGAAAAGATTGTCCCCTCTGATTCCGTGACTGGGATACCCGCCGATTTCTCCGGAACTTCGGCACTGTTGCTTCCTAGTTCATCCAAGGCAACTCCCAAGTTTTGCGGTTGAAACTCCACAGAAGGACGCACAAAGGACGAAGGTCGAATTTGTGTAGTCGCCTTCATTTCATCGTCGTCTGTCTTAATGGAAATATGCGTCGAAGCTGGCGAATCAACATTAACAACAGAACCACATTTCGACTCTAATGTAAATCACCTCTGGCTCTGGCAACAGACCCGCCATTTGCAGCAGGATTCCTCGTAAATCGCACGTTGGGAGCCAGACGCCGTATTGGCGGTGGCACTATCCGGGATTGCGCTGTGTCCAAGAACTGACTGAGATTGAGCCTTCTGCGCTCGTCATTCAAATATCGGAGAGCGTCATCATCATCGATCTTCAGCTTCGAAAAGAAAACAAAATAAATTTTGACTGTTTGGAGGTCCGGTTCTGGTTTCTTAGGTTGAAAAGCGTGTTGGAGCCAAACTCGAACACTGCAAACCTAAATATACTCCACTGAGCAACGGGAAAGGAGGAGAGTCAAACGTCCGTACGTCTCGTTTACACGTCATTATATTCGTAAGAATCCGCAATTCTGCTTTGTTCGTGTCTCCTCCATGCTCGACTGCTTCCCAATCCGCAAGTGCTTTTCTAAACGTACGGTAGGTCAGACCATTTTTGTCATTCCATTTTTTTGCGGTGAATTCAAGACTTGGCATGAGTAACGAAGACTGAAGTAGACCAGAAGTAGACCAAGCCAAGACGCATTCTCAACTTGTGACCGTGTAGTTCACGTGATTCTGTCAGCTCAATCTCGACAACGCTCAACCTCAGTATGTCATTGCTTTACTACGACACCATCTTTCCTTACGTGCTCCAGAATCAGACCAACATTTTCAGAGCGAATCATTGTGTATTCCGAAATGCCAACGAAATACCGTATTATCCAACCGGTTTAGTACGAGAGGTAGGACTGATCGTCGGTATCCATGGAATAGGACGTCCCGTTTGGAAGACCGCTGCTGGGACACCGGCGGAAAGTCTTGGGAACGCGTAGGTACTTGGTGGTGACGGCGGCGTCGATGGGAGTATAGGGGCCACAATGGATGGTACCCTCGGATTGCGAGAACCAGAGTAAGGCTTTACATTATGGTTTTTTGGGAAAGTAGTTAGTCCAGATTTGTCAGTCTTACAGCTTATCTTCGTTTCCTTGGCTGACCGTGTTGATGGATAGGACCCATTTCCATATGCTTGTAACAGATCGGTCTTCTGTATCTAATCGATTCCCTGTCTCTGTGCAGGATGTTTCCCTTTCCAAACTCGCTCGGCCAGCTTAATGGCCTCGTTCTTGTCTATGCCTCTTGTCTCCGACTCGTTTCTTAAGTTACTTGCTCAATTAATCTTGCTGTTCCTTATCGTGGAACCCCAGCCTGACAAGACTGCATTTATGTGTTGGTCGAGGACTCTCTCCATGTTCGCGGGTCCATCGTGATTTGAACGTCACTGTTTCTAGTTTTAGAGTCGTGGGGACTTCCCACCAAAGGTTTCCGATATGTTTTCTATCCGCCATCATAGCCTGAGGTGTTCGTAGGCTTGTTTTTCTTTTCTCTTGGACTTCTGATCAATGCTCCAGAGAATTTCATGGAGTTCATTTTCCAACTCCACACTGAAATTCGGCGCTACTACTGTATGTAAGCAATGCAATACATATCGTGTGTGAATTTTATGTCACCAACCTTGAGCGCTTAATTTCTTTCTTCTGAGCGATGACTTCCTCTGGAAGGGAACCACCGCTGAGGTTACTTGCACTAGGTGAATCTGTCAATTGGTACCATCTCGCAGACAAGTCACTGACTACCGACTGAATAGATGGCGGTGGCATTCGCGGACTTTCAGAGCTACTGGTGATTAAAGGAATTATGCACAGGCTGATGGTAGAGGAGAACAAACGGAAAAAGGATGGCCAAGCACTCAGTATCCTCCCGAAGCCTTGTGATTACTTCGACCTGATCGGCGGTACCAGCACTGGGGGGTAAGCTGCATTCATATCTGCATCTAAATGTAAACTTAATTTGTATATTACAGGATAATTGCATTAATGCTCGGTCGTCTTCGAATGGACGTGGATGCAGCAATCGAACACTACAACAAGCTAGCGAAACGCATCTTCTCTGATCCGAAGCGATGGAGAGGAAATGGAAAGTTCAAGGCGGGAAAACTTGAGGAAGCAATCAAATCTGTGGTGGAGGAAATAACTGGCGATTCGGAATCACCCTTATCAGAGGGCGATGAAGATGGAATCTGTCGAACGTGCGTCTATTATCTTTTCCTTGGATTTTGAATCTTCACGATTCATCAGGTTCGTCTGTGCCATGAATGCCCATGACATGAGCGCAAATATCCCCATGCTTCTCAGGACATACCAGTCTCGCGAAATCCCTTTCGATTGCAAAATCTGGGAAGCTGCTCGGGCAACATCTGCAGCGCCGGCCTTTTTCAAGCGCATTGAAATTGGGAGGAAGCAGCCGTTTATCGACGGTGGACTAGGCCGCAATAACCCCAGTCGCTTGCTACTGGATGAAGCCAAAAGTATATATGGCGATCGTCAAATCGGGTGCTTGGTGAGCATCGGTACTGGCCAGGCCGAGGTAGTCGGTATCAAGAAGCCTGGGATATTCCAACAGACCGTACCAACAGATATGATCATCGATCTCCTGCAGGCAATTGCCACTGATTGTGAGGCTACGCACGAAACCATGTTGGGTCTTTTCGCAAATTCACCCAACACATATTTTCGGCTGAATGTCGAACAAGGAATGCAGAGAATACAACTTTCGGAGTGGGACAAATTAGCCAATGTTGAGGCTCATACAATGCAATATATGAAGAGGAAAGAGGTTGACGAAAGGCTCGACTTGGTGGTGGATGCAATCAGAGCCCCGAGAGCGCAACTAACGATTGAGCAACTCAGTACGTTAGGACCCCTCTTGCCAATCTGAATACTAACTCAATTTAGTTTCTCCTCGGCCTCCCATTGAACCGATTCAACATGTGAAAGAACGCAAACTATGTCCACACCCCGTGGCATCATTTACAGGACGAAATAAAATTCTTGATAAAATGCGGAGATATTTCGACTCGGATGACAAACTTCAACGCGTCTTCGTACTATACGGCCTTGGAGGTTCCGGAAAGAGCCAAGTTGCTTTCAAATTCTTACAAGAATCCCAACAAAACAATCGGTATGGTGGTCAATGATTTTCGTACTATGATTGACTATTTAATTTGTCAGCTTCTCTGACATCTTCTACATTGACGCCACCAACGAGCAGACACTTGAAATGGACATTATGGCTATCACTCCTGGGAATGTTGAGAACTCGGTAGATGCAAGTCTGCGTTGGCTTACGAAACAACATGATGGACACTGGCTACTCTTCTTTGACAACGCAGATGATGTGCAATTAAGGCTGAAGAAATTCTTTCCTGCATGCGCATCTGGAAATGTCCTGGTTACTACACGCAACCAAGAGCTTCGTCATTATGCTACTAGAACTTGTAGAAGCTCGGATGAAAATGTCATGGGCATGGATTCCGAAGACGCAACAACCTTGCTCTTGCATCTGTCTCAGGCGGAAGAGACAGAAGAAAATAAAGTACTAGCAGCACAGATTGTACAGGTATTTTCTTTCTTTCTTTTCATTAGAAATCTGTCTAACAGCATGAATACACTGGCAGGAACTCTATTACTTCGCTTTGGCAGTCTCCCAAGCTGGCGCCTTCATTCACTGCCACTCGTCATTGCGCAGCTATAGAGAACTCTACCAAGTCGAACGTGACAATTTGCTACGGAATGCAGAGGTTCAACACCCGGACTCGTACGGAATGGCAGTATATGCGACGTGGAGGCTGAGCTATGACAAACTTGATGCATCGGCAAGATCTTTCCTGCAAATTTGCTCCCTGCTACATCACGAAGGGATCTCAGAGCAAATGTTTAAACAGGCAGCTTTGTCTCCACTCCGACTTGCGGAATTCAAACTACAGAATGAAGTCACACAGTTGTTGGAGCAGTTGGGGAAACACGATTCACAATGGTGCTCTTGGGAGTTTCTGCAGGTTGTAAAAAGCCTTCGTTCATGTTCATTCATTGAATATGATGATCGGAATTGTATGTACAGTGTGCACCCACTTGTACAACACTGGAGTGGCACCACCATTGGAAACCAAAAGAAAGACATGAAGATATGTGTACTCAGCATTATTGGACTATCAGTTCCATGGACACTCAACAAGGAGTACATACATCAACATACACTTTTGAAACATATCACCAATTGTATGGGGTCACTAAATCCAAAAGAGATTGATCCATTGGTTGCACTCCACTTAGCACTTGTCTTTTATGAACAAGGACACTGGGGGAATGCAGAGGTGCTTCAGATGACGGTGATGGAGAAGAGAATGCAGGCACTTGGAGAGAACCATCCTGATACACTCCAGAGCATGGGAGGTCTTTGCGGTATATACAGGAACTAGGGCCGCTGGAAGGAAGCAGAGGAGCTCGGGGTGGAAGTGATGGAAAAAAGAAGGCAGATGCTAGGAGATGATCATCCCGACACCCTCTCTAGTATGGAAAATGTTGCCATTACATACTGGAACCAGGGCCGCTGGAGGGAAGCAGAGGTGCTAGAGGTGGTGGTGATGAACAAAAGAAAGCAAGTGTTAGAAGACGACCATCTTGACACCCTTTGGAGCATGGAAAATCTTGCCAGTATATACAGGAATCTGGGGTGCTGGAAGGAAGCAGAGATGCTTGGATTGGTGGTGATGGAGAAAAGAAGGCAGATGCTAGGAGAAGATCATCCCGATACCCTTTCAAGCATGGGAAATATTGGTATTACATACTGGAACCAGGGCCGCTGGAAGGAAGCAGAGGTGCTTGCAATGGCAGTGATGGAGAAAAGAAAGCGGGTGCTAGGAGAGGATCATCCTGACACCCTTTGGACCATGGCAAATCTTGCTAGCACACACAAGAACCAGGGCCGCTGGAGGGAAGCGGAGGCACTTGAGGTGGTGGTGATGGAGAAAAGAAAGTGGCTACTGGGAGAGGATCATCCTGACACCCTTTCAATCATGGGAAACCTTGCCAGTACATACAGGAACCAAGACCGTTTGACAGATGCGGTGGTAATTGAGGTGACAGTGATGGAGAAAAAAGAGCAGGTGCTAAGAGAGGATCATCCTGACACCCTCTGGAGCATGGCAAATCTTGCCAGTACATACAGAAGCCAGGGCCACTGGAAGGAGGCTGAGGTGCTTGAGGTGGTGGTGATGGAGAAAAGGAGTCAGATGTTAGGAGAGGACCATCCTGACACTCTTTCAAGCATGGGAAACCTTGCCAATACATACAGGGACCAGGGCCGCTGGACAGAAGCAGAGGAGCTAGAGGTTGTGGTAATGAGGAAAAGAAAGCAGCTGCTGCTAGGAGGGGATCATCCTGATACCCTATGGAGCATGGGGAATATTGCCAGTACGTACAAGAACCAAGGCCGCTGGAAGGAAGCAGAATTGCTTGAGATGGTGGTGATGGAGAAAAGAAAGCTGCTGCTGGGAGATGATCATCCTGATACCCTCTACAGCATGAGAAATCTTGCCAGCACATACAGGAACCAGAGCCGCTGGACAGAAGCAGACGAGCTTGAGGTGGTGGTGATAGATAAGAGAAAGTAGCAGTGAAAGCTTGAAGTGAGGAAGCAAGTACTGGAAACAATTAGTATCCATTACAGTTATAATTACAAGAGAGATTAACGGTTGAAATGTGAATAACCCGAAGGTTATTGTTTTGATTTGAAACTGATGCCTGACGGTTGAGGCCTGAGGCATCAAGCCGAGTCCGACTCTGGTATTGGTCAATGGTCATAATAAGCAATAAAGGGTACAGTGAACCGATGACATGTCTCAGAACACTTAACACACCGTAATAGAAGGGAGTTATATCTAACAGTCTACTTCGCGAGCGCGTGCTGAATGGCTTCATACACATCTGCCGCGATCCGAGCCTCCATCTTTTCTGCATCCGAACCAGCACTCTCTGCGACCTTCAAGGCCTCCTGAAGGTTAGTCCTGACAGCCTGAAGAAAACAAGTTAGCGACGCTGGTTCTTACAAATCTGGAAACAGCCATACCTCAACTGAGAAAGTTTCGAGTGGTGCACCCTCAACCACATTAATCGTCAGTTTGTTGTTAGGGTGGACGGTGGCAAACCCGCTTGAAACTAAAGACCTTTAATTATGCCTCCTGTTCAACATACAGGCGATCACGAACCGAAAAACTTTTGGGTGCCATTGGTTTCTACAACCTCCACGAGACCAGGTCGTAATGGCTCAATAGAGGGGACGTGATTTGCAAGAATGCCCATGTCTCCTGATTCTGCGGGGACATTCACTTGCAATACATCTTGAGAGTGGTAAATGGTCTGAAATTCGCGTCATTTTTTGGAAATTTCAATTGGCAGTCCAAAAACCCCAACCTTGTGTGGTAGGGTCAAGGAAAGGTTTAGTTTGCCGCTGACTTCAGCGTAACCGCGGAGTCCCAACGAAGTCGTTGCTTTGCGAGCGGCAGACCGGAATAGAAGAGAGGACATTGTTGATGCAAATTCAATGTGCGTGCATTTACGGAGCGTTCGGAAATTGCCGTAAGCCAAATATGACCAACATGAAAGCTTCGACTGGGTAATTGCAGTTCAGACCAGCTCAACGTCTGATCCTTTGATGTTCACTGAGTGAATGGTGGACAACTTATGATCGTATTTATTTTATTGGAGATTGAACACATGCATGGATTACATCTCAAATTTCCTTCTCACCAAGCAACCAGAGGGAACTCCTTTTGGCGGGAGACTATTATATGGTCATGATCAACACCATTATTCTACCTTGAAGATGTACTGATTCTGGTACCACAGTCAGCCGTTAGCGCCATTCGTTGCCCACTTCAGGCAAATCTTTAGAGCGAGGAGAACATGGCGCAGTGCTCTTGTCCACGACTCTTCTTGATTAAACTGCAATTTAACCGAAACGTCGCCGATCCTGTCTTTGGAAATCCTAAAAGCGGATGAGTGTCACAGCCATTGAGGGTAAAGAAACTCACTGATGGGGGAAATCCACATTGGAGTCTTGGGCTTTGACGTAGTCCATAAGATGCTTAAGACAGTCTAGGAAAGCCACCATTGCTATGTCAAATCGACGATTGTGTAGAAGACGACCAAAATGCAAATCCCCTGAACCATACAATTCATAATTCGCTTTGTCTCCTGTAGTCTTCTCAATTCTTGAAAATGATCCCATGGGTATTAAACGATAACTGCAAAATAGTCAGTGAATGAACTGGAAATCAGATGACTCACTTCTCGAACGAGTAATCCAGTTTTCTAGCAATAGTGTATAAGAGAAGCAGAGTCTGGCCCCAAGCGGCATTTATTTCGGCCCACTCGACCTGCCGATCGGTGTTCAGTGAGATTCATGAAGAGAGACGACAGACACGCACAGGAACACCTGGTACGCGTCCCAGTCGGAGGCCATTAATTGTACCAAAAACTCCATCATGACCAATACAGAACGCATCGTTGTATACGTTCGTTCTTTCCAATTTCTCCAAAGTGACAAGACCTGATGCATAAGCCGCCCTTAGTGTCGCCAACTGAGATGCTTGTTGCTCGGCCACTAAGAGATGATCATTATATGTTCGCCAAAACCTTGATAACGGTCAAAGGGCAGTGAGCAAAAGGGCCGAAAATGACGATGTGCCAACTGACTCTGCCTCTTCTTGTTCCAATGCCGCTTCATCCGCTGCCATCTGTCGCAGTTCGTTGTCCAACTGCTGTTGCTCTCTCTCGGCCTCTCTTAGCTGCTGCATTACCAATTCTTCCTCAAGTTTCAATTTCTCGATTTTCTTTTCTGTGTCCTCCTTTGAGAATCCCTGTGACTCGCGATCTCTTTCCTTTCTCACCTCCTTCTCGAAAGCGATATATCCATCTCTTTCCTTCTTGGTTTCGTCTAACTGCTTCTGAAGATTGGTTAAAAGGATCTGGGTGCACTCTGCACAGAGAGGATGATCTATTTCTGTGCGACTTGACAGCAGATTGAACAAGCGGGCAGTTGACAGCAGGTGGTGGGATAACGGCGATGGATTGATATCGTCTTCTAGAGCTCGACTTGATTGATCAGCGAGAGTCTCTTGTGTTGACGTGGACCTATTCGCGTTTTTGTCGTAGAAAGCAGGAGCTGGAGACGGGATGTTGCGGACCACACTGTCCTGTAGAAGGACGAATGATTCATTTGGTAGTGGCATGCCATGTTTGTGTGCACGACTTGACAGCGGTAAAGTAGGCTTGCCAGTTGGTCCATGTTTGGACCTTTGCCATGCCGTCTTTGAAACTGACGACATATCAGAAAGTTTATCTGTGGGTTTGGAACGGGTTCCCTGTGAAGGCGGTGAAGGCAGTGAGGCCACTAACATGTCGTATTGAGAAGGGGCCAAATCGACGAGTGAAGCATCTATCTGCCAGAATTTATTCAGGGAGTGAGTAGCAGCAGACAACAGCAAAATACCTGGAGGGGCTCCTTGCACTGCTGGCAGACGGGTCCAAAACTCATGATGGTGGTTTTACTAAAGCCTAATCGTTCGGGGCCCCGGGCCGATCAGGAAAGGGCGTACTAACACAACTCAAAACCCCACCGAATCTTAGCTCCGCCCCTTTAATTGACATCGAGTCGAGTGTCGACGTCTAAAGGCACCAATGAATCCGTTCTTGCTTCAATTTTGACTCCGTAACGTGTTACGCAGGCTCAAATTGCTGCGCGGTGCATTCGTTTGACAGCATGATATGATGTGAAAGAAAGAGGAGTTCCTCTTATTCCCTGGGTGCATCTAACGTGCGCTAGGTTGTTGCGTTTAATGTCCGTGTTTGACTCGTGGGGTGGCACATCTAGCGTGCCCTTTAGCGTGGACGACCACTTTCACACTGGTTATAAAGCTCTACTCTCAGTTTAGCCTGGCTCCATTGGTTTTCCTTCACTGAAGTGCAGCGTACGTTCAATCCTTTAATAAATGCCGCAGCACCTCACTTATTTTAGATGTCAACGCGCATTTTTGCTCTTATTATCGGCATTGACAGTTACAAGTCTGGCAGTATATGGAATCTTCACGGTTGCGTAGAAGATGCCAAAAAAATTAAACGCTGGTTGACGGATAACCTGAACGTCCCTAAGGACCAGATCTGTCTCCTCCTGGATAAGCAGGCGACAAAACAGAATATTGAGGAATATTTCATGCAGCATCTCGTTGCCAATCCTTGTATCGAGAAAGGCGACGCCATTCTCATATATTTTGCGGGTCATGGTAGCTCGCTACGGGCACCTACCGATTGGCATCAAAGAGGATCCAAGGTTGCCACCGTCCAGCTACTGTGTCCATACGACCATGATACCAAATCATCAGGTGGCCGGATTTCTGGTATATCTGATCGATCCTTCCATGCCATGATAAACGATCTTTCGGCTTCCAAAGGCGATAACATCACTCTTTTCCTTGACTGCTGCTTCGCGCCTACGCAGACCTTAGGCGACAGTTTTCGCGATCGAAGCGTCATTCGCTGTACCCCTACTTCCAAGGCAACCTCTGATGACCTTTATCGCGACCTGTGGCCGTCAGCGCGAGGGATAATCCAAGCATCAAAACAAGGTTTCTTTCAACAAGACGTTCGATCCCACGTAACTCTAATTGCCTCCTCGGCCAGAGGCAAAGCTGTGGAAGACAAAGCAGGCGGAAAATTCACCACCGCCTTCTTGCATTCCGTTACAAGCCTTCCATTACACCAAACATCCTACACCCAATTACTTGACCACATCAAACGAGCCTCTACGGAATCACAGCCATACGTCTGTATTGGAAACAACCGGAACCGCGTTGTCTTCAACGAAACACCCTTCATCCCTGACCGCCGACTTTGCCGTGCCACTCTGGATCCAGATACCAAGCTCGTACGAATCGAATTTGGAGAAATTCACGGAATCGTTCCAGGTAGCGAATTGTCTCTTCATCATCATAATCGCCATTACTCTCCCAATCCCCTGTTTGGATCCGTCATTGCGGTCGAAGTCTATTCTTCATGGTCTTTCGCAAGAATCAAGTCACAAACATCTGACGTCCCAAAACAATGTTGGGCAAAAGTTTCCCGATGGAACAACCGCAGACCTTTTCGCGTCTACCTAAAATCTACGTTTTTAACCTTCATCCGTATGTGGAAACTGCGAAACCAGTTTCCGACCAAACCTTTTTCTTCGAATGGCCTTACTGTTATCAGGGTGAAGCACCCGAATCTTGCCGACATCTCTCTTACCGTCGGCCGCGAGTCTGCAATCGTCATTCAACACAATCCTCCCCTTTTGGATCAAGAGCAGAGAGTAGTTCTAATCCACAAGGGCGATGGGGCCCAAATAATAGATGACGCTGCTTTGTTCAATCTGCATCTCCTGAACAGGAACCCCTCATCTCCACTGCAGAATCTGATTCAGATGGAGCTGTACCAGCTGGACTCGTCGACGTGGGGCAAAATTGGTGTCAACACTCTGCACAATTCGACGGCAATGATCCCGTATCACGCTGGTGCCATTTACCAAGTGGTCATCAGAAATCACTCTCAGAGAGACCTATGGCCTTATCTCGCTTATATGGATCCCAGCAGATACAGCATGACGTTACTCTACCATCCAGACACATCCTCAAAGGATGCACCACTGCCCAGCCGCGGGCAACTAGAAATCGGTTCTGGGAAACCAGGTTCAGAAGCTCTTTCCTTCGCTTTATCCGATGAGAACAACGACGACTACGGTTACTTGAAACTTTTCGTATCTTCCATTCCCGTGGACATGCAGATGCTGGGACAAGATGGGGATATGGAAAACGAGAACCCCGTGGAAGAATGTGTTGAAAATATGAAGACCACACCGCCTTTATGGGATACAATGCTCGCATCTCTAATTTTTAGTCGGCCAATGTAATTCTCTTTTCATGATCGTCCATTCTTATTTCCTTGATACTTCTATTTATGTAATTAGTTTTTATTTCATTGCATATTCTTTCGTACTAATATCATTCGTACTACTTATAATTTCCAGCTTGCGACAGTGTGACTCATCATTCTTGTCACACAAAATCTAAAATGCGCCCACTCGCACTGAACATTCTTTCTGAGCGATGAAACCAGGCGAAAATGCCGAACAGGGACCAGGGGGCTCTCAAGCACCTGACAGCCTCCTCCACAGAATGGCTGGACCTTCGTCTGGAAAGGCTGGGCAAGTTGCACTCGCGAATCCCAAACACAATCTCATAGTGACCATACTTAGCCTGGCAAAAGACCAGACAGAAATAAACCATATAATCCTGGAAGCTTCCAAAGGCTCGAAGTTCTATGAAGTACGCGTCTTCGATGGCGGATTTGTCGTTTTCGAGTGACTCATGTCAATCTTCCAGAACGAAAAGAAGAAGGATAAGGAGTTGACCCTGCGGATAGAAAAGATATTGAGGCGACGAGATGAAGTCGTCAAAGGAGTCGATCTCAGCACGTTGCGTTCCCCATACTTTCTGGAGCACCTTCTAACAATGCGACAGATAAAATAGAGGCTTCTGTTGACCATACGGTAAGTGTTGTTCTGTTCCACTAGACTCAATTTAACGCCTCTTCAGCTGAGCCTGCTTGAAACCGAAAGGAACTTGACCCAAATTATTGTGCATGTCGACATGGATGCATTTTATGCAGTCAGTTCGACCTCACCAGTGGTATTTTAATCTATACTGACGAGAGGAGAGCGTGGAATTATTGGATAACCCTCAACTTGAAGGAAAGCCATTTGCTGTATGTTTGCCTCCAGTTCTGTCCCCGATCAAGGTTAATGAAAGATTTAGGTTGGCAGAGGGGTCCTGACCACCGCGTCATATGAAGCACGGAAGTTTGGCGTCCGTTCAGGGATGGCTGGTGAATAGACCCTCTCATCCTCGACCAGTGATTAATATATACAGGATTTATTGCTAAGAAATTATGTCCTGAGCTGATTTTCGTGCCGAATCGGTTTTCGCGATACATGGAAATGTCGGGGCAGATTATGGCCATCTTTCGACGTTATGATCCCGACATGTGTCCCGGTGGGTGCGACGAAGCGTATTTAAAGTTAGTCTGCTATTTCTTGTGTCTCCATTCCCTCCTAACGATAACGATATTTAGTATCACCCGGTACTGTGAAGATAACTCTTTAGTTGGGGAGGATTGCGTTCACCAAATGCGAGAAGAGGTCTTTCGAGAAACGAAGTTAACAGTCAGCGCCGGTATCGCTCCTAACAAGGTGAGTAACTTTACATTGTTCATAGCCTCTGTCATTGAATCCACCGCCCTAGATGCTTGCGAAGGTGGGTATATCCAAGTGCGAACCTGTCACCATCTGAAAAAAAAATCATATAAATTAGATTTGCTCCGATAAGGTGGCTATACTTTTTACCTCTTGATTTTCATTTCCGACTCAGCCAATTCCGGTAGAACAAACCGGACGGACAGTACCAACTTCAATTCGATCTTATATCCATCACATCTTTCATGCACGAACTTCCGATCAGGAAAGTTCCAGGAATTGGCCGTGTGAATGAACGTCTACTCGAGGCTATTGGTGTGAAGGCAAGTCCTACTTTTTTTGCAATCATTTTTTCTCTTGTTTATGAGACTCTAGACTTGTGGCGATATCTATCAACAAAGAGCTACCATTTCTCTGATGGATAAGCAGTTTGGGCTCGTCTTTCTTTTGAGGACATATCTCGGAATTGCTTCAAATACAGTAAGGCCACATGCCCGTGAAGATCGGAAGAGTATAGGCGCAGAAAGGTGTGTTCACACATGCTTGCACATGAAACTTTGTGCCTCATCCATATCTCAGGACATTTGCGCCAATGAGCGACAGGGAACAAATTCTAGAAAAACTCTCAGAAATCTCCGTTGAACTTGAAAAGGACATGATCGAAATGGGCTGGATTGGTCGAACCTTGACCTTGAAATACAAGCTCGATACTTACCAAGGTCAGGGTACATTTTCATTTTTTTTGTGATCATGCAAATGTATTCTTCCTTATGTAGTCTTTACTCGTGCTAAAGCGCTCGACCACTGGGTGAGCAAGAAGGAGGATTTATTTTCCGTACGTGTATTGTTTTTCGGGGGCAACTACAAGACTCACTCATATCTTTAGATTGGCAAAGATTTGCTCCTTTCGGAACTGCCTCTGAAAATTCGGTTAATTGGTTTACGAGTAACTAAACTGAAGGATCTTCGAGCCCCGGAATCAACAACTGGCATCAAACGCGTAGGTGGAATTCGATTAATCATGCCATGTGTTCCACACATTTATCGTTTTATAGTTTTTTGAATCTGTGACGGATAACGATCCACGCAAGAAAGCCAAAAGAGAAGAAGCATATGAGCTGGATGAAGCTATGCCTGGTTACCATGAATTCGACGAGACCGATTGTAAAGCACTTGAGGATGAATTCGAGTTGGACGGGGATCTTTTCGAAGCTGAGGTGAATGCGCCTTCATCACGTCCACCGCACTCCACGAGTGGTGTGAATTCTTTGTCAATTGTTAGGTCAGATACCAGACCACGCAGCCATAGTGAAACGACTCATTCAACAAAACCAACCCAGACGTGTCCTGTCTGTGATAAAAAACTTGTGATGGACAACGCCGATTTGAATGCCCACATCGACTTCTGTCTAAGTCGGGGGACTATCATGCAGGCGCAAAAGGAAGCGGGCAAACCAGCTTCAACCTCCGTCAATAAAGCTGACTCCAAACCTCGTTCCTTTTCAAATAAAAGCGGAGTTCACAAAAGGTAGCATTGATTATTTCAGGAGTTAAGTAGTCTAAGTTGAATTATTATCCGCGATGAGCTCTGAAGGTTGCTTTGACCCCTTTTCCTGCCTTGATATCATTCATGCAACAACTATCAATATCCTTCGCTTTCTTGGCCAATTCGATGACTTGTGCTTGCAATGAATTAGGAACGCAAACGACACCATCTCCATCCGCAATCATCCAATCGCCCGGATGAATTGTAACAGCCGGAAATTTGGCCGCTCCCTCGGGAAAAATGATCAACGGTACATTTATGGATGAAGGTCGGGTGAAAGGAGCTTGACCAAGGGTAGAACGACCCCTGGCAAAAACGGGGAATGCGAGAGAGCGGTGTTCATTGACATCTCTGCAGCGACCAGAAATAATGACCCCGACTGCCCCACGAGCTTGAGCACCTGCGGACATGAGTCCACCCCAAACTGCATTTTTAGACTCTAGCTTTCTAGCTTGAGCAGAAAGATCGGAAGGCACAGTGGCAATAAGAAGAACCTTTAGGGGCCTCAATTACTATGACCGATCCAGCAGGTGCTGTGTCGACAAAATGCTCCGAAAGGCTTGGGGCTTCTTCATCTGAATTTACCATTTTCACGGTGTAAGCTGGGCAGCAGATCCTGAACCCAGCATCCGTTACAGGAGACACCATATGGATATCTGGAATGTGGCCACCACTGGGAACATCCAGCTTGATCAATGCGTCTGAGATTTCACAGGTAGAAAAGTCAGCAAGCATGGAGGTTGATCATGAAGATAAAGTTGTACACGTGATACTTACCTCTCCTTAATGTTCTGTACTTAAACTTAGCTTCAAAAAAGCTCCTTCTCGGGGCCTGAACAATGAACGCCCGCCCGCCACCAGCTCGACCGCATATTGGAATTCACTTGTCTTCATTTCAGAACACAGACTGGGCAGAAGATGATGCCTGGGACAGTACTTCAGACTCAGAGTCTCCTCGACAATCCACTCTACACACAAGACGTAATCCACCTCCCGTAACGGCACCGAAGGCTGTCCCAGATAGAACTTCGTCTAATTCATCGTCGTCAACCCTGGCTTTCTCCTATACCCATTTGCAGGCTCCGAGTCCTGGTTCATACCCACCAAAGGAGGTCGTCGGAGGTTCCAACTCGCCAAAGAATGGCTGGACCATAGTCAGAACTGTTCGTGATCAGAATAGTAACGGGATTCTGCTCAACAAGGAGTCTGGTGAAAAAGACCCTGTGTTAGAACCCGAACTCAATGCCGGCGACGTAGAACTGGAGGGGGATATGATCTTAGGTGACCTTGAACCTGAGATGACTCTCTCTGAAGTTCGAATGCCTATCGTACATCTTCAACCACAACCCAAATACAATGCTGGCGCTGATTCCATACGCAGGGACGCTGATGCGATCGTTACAGGTGGTTACTAATTTATCTGGTATTCATCTAGGTTTGTTGACAACTTAGCTCGTTCATAGACCCTTTGAACGGAATTAAAAACCGCATAATACGAAGGGATACGTCTCCAGGGTTTATAAAGCGTGAAGCTGGCTCCAAGCAAACACCGGAAAGTCCAGAAAAAGAAGAAAAACTCCTGCGAGAGCGATCGATCAAGACTAATCGAAGACAAAAGTTCATTGATTGTTTATCGAGTTCCGATGTTAATATCAGTATGCATACATATCCTTTTCAGACGATGAATCTGATATTGTCCCTCAGGTGAGCTACGAAAGATCGCTTGGGCGGGTATTCCAAGTGATCTTCGACCAATGGCATGGCAACTTCTTCTAGTACGTAAAAATGCCGACTTGCAGCAGCATTCGAACTCATTTGTGTCAGGGATACCTTCCCCTTCCAACAACCCTTCGTTCGAGCACTCTTGCCAGGAAGCGGTCAGAATACCAAAGCATGGTCGATCTTGCCTTCGCCAAAGGACGAGACGGACTAGACCAGCAGATATGGCACCAAATTGAAATTGATGCACCTAGGACGCGGCCAGGTGTCAAGCTGTGGATGTTGGCCGCATCCCAAAGAGTAAGATTATTCCAAAGTTTTTCCTTTACAGTTAGAGTGAAAATGAATGCGCCAGAGCTTGGAACGTATCCTTTATGTATGGGCAATACGACATCCTGCTAGCGGGTATGTGCAAGGAATCAATGACTTGGCTATCCCTTTCTTCCAGGTTTTCCTTGCAGCATACATTGGTGAGTCTTCCTACACCGACCCGACTTATTGGTACCAACGATGCAGCAGACTCAAATCCAGAGGAGTTCGATCCAGCCCTTTTGCCTACTCATGTTCTTCATGCAATCGAAGCCGATTCGTTCTGGTGTCTATCAAGGTTACTGGACGGTATTCAAGACAACTATATCTGTGCACAACCTGGTATTCAGAGAAGCGTACGACGGATGGCGGAGCTTGTGGCTCGCATAGATGGTAAATCTCTTTTCAGAGTTCTGTTATTCTGCTAATTTCGGAATCAGCCCCGCTATTCACTCATCTGGAGTCTCAGAACGTAGAATTCATACAATTTGCTTTTCGGTGGATGAATTGTCTTCTAATGAGGGAGATTACTGTTCAAAACACGATCCGGATGTGGGACACATACCTTGTGAGTTTCATCGAATTTTCTGGTCCTTAGGCTCATCTAACATCGTCTGCTTTAGGCAGAGGGTCCAGACGCTTTCTCCCAGTTTCATCTGTATGTTTGTTCTGCTTTTCTTGTACGGTGGAGTGAACAGCTTCGCAAGATGGATTTCCAGGTTAGTCGTCCGTTGCAATTTAGGTAGGCTTGATTTAATACCCATCATAGGGAATCATCATGTTTCTCCAATCGTTACCAACGCAGGGATGGGGCGACCATGAAATTGAGATGTTACTGAGCGAGGCGTTTGTTCTGAGCTCAGTATGGCACAATGCTCAGAGCCATTTTACAGGAAAATAAGTAACATCGTAGAAAAATATGTACTTTAGATGGCTTTCAAAAATCCGAGAATTGCAGGTAATATTAATGATACGACGGTGCGATTACTCCTTGGCTTTAATTAATTCGATCTCTCGTTCCAATGCCGCTTTGAGTTCACTCGCTTGATCCTCACTCGGCAAGCGGACACAGTAGGTCTGTGAAACACCGTCGGAATGTCCCACAAATGTTAAAGCTTTCTTTGATATCGAAGGTTTCAGGCCATCGTAAATTTTGAAGTTCTGGTCAACAACGATCAGCTGGATAGACAAAAGAGTTTAAATGAAACCTACAATATTGATTTTGCCATTTGTGCTATTACGCATGAGCATTCGCCGCGCATCGGTATCTTTACCCTTTTTCAACCTCAGAATACCTACCGATACAAGGGTCAGAAGAGAGAAAACAAGAAGACAAGATGATACTAACCTATGCCTAACTCAGCCCATCCAGAACCGCCTTGTTCGCCAGCTTTCCTCATTCGGTAGGCCTTCAATTTGACTGCATGTACGGTCTCTTCATTCTCTTCCCCAGCACCCTCTTCGTCGTGGGGGTTTGGTGTTAGGAGTCCTGGTATGGATTCCTTGGGTTCAGTTCCTTCGGATCCTAGTTCCGTAGTGCCATCCTCAGGGGTCGTTTCCTGACTTTGCGAGGCTGCAGGCGACGAAGTGCGTGTACTTGAATTCGTACTTTGTGGACCGCTCCCAAAACCATAGAATACGCCTGTGTTCTTCGCGACAGGTGAAGGAGAACCGAACGTAATCGATGGTGTTAGTTTTTTGTCAGACTTAGAACTATCAGCAAATGCGCTGAACTGTGGTGTTGAGGAGGCATGTGACCCAAATAAATTGGTGGCCGGTGGGCCAAATGGGTTTGAACCAGTTGATGATGAGGAGCCGAAAGAGAACGGTAGCTTTGTTGGCTGAAAGGAAGGAATTGAGGAACCGAACACACTGGATGTCTCTGAGGACGTAGGTGGTTTATCGGTATTTAGACTCTTTGGGATTCCGAATGAAGTGTCAAAGGATGGGGCGGTCGTTATATCTGTGGAAATACTTGAAGGTTTTGGGAAGGAGGAGCCTGGTGTAGGAGGACCAAATATATTTGTTGAGGTTGTCGTGGTTGTAGAGCTCGACAAGTCTGTTGGGGTTGAAGGGCCAAAAAGATTACTGGAAAGTTTGGAGCCCGAACCAAACATGGAGCCAGAAGAAGTCTCTGGTGTCGAAGACGAGTTTGGCATTGACTTCGTACCGAAACCTCCAAAAGGTGACCATGCAGGTAGACCCGAAGCCGATGATTTAGCCTTCTCTTTTTCTTTTTCAGACGATTCGTCGTATTCCTTCTGTATTTGTGTCCGATGGGAATTGTACGACTCCAAGGCGCTGGTCAAGTCAGAGAATGGATCATTTTCAGAGGAATTTTTGATAAAACTCGAAAGCGACAAGTTGAGTGCTCGGAGTTTGGTATAATATTTTGTCAGCGATGATTCGGTAGTTCTATTACTGGCTTTTGAGGTAGTAGTTGCGGGTGGAGAATTCGAAACCGGGTTGGCAAATATATTGGAACCTGAGGTGTTGAGAATCGAGGCAAAAGCTTTCGAAGTATTAGTGGCAGCACCGGAACCTGAGAAAGGGAACGTTGGAGGAGTTAGGGAGAAAGGCCCTGCCTGTAGAGTTTGTCAAACGACTTTACTAAAATCTGCTAGGAACATGCGCTTACCGCAGGTGTGGCATCATGACTTTTATTGAAAGGTTTGGAAAACAGACCAGTCGATGGTAGCTATGAGGAGAACTCAGATGGGTTGAAATTATTGAACCAACAGACATACAGGAATTGAAGTTGGAGCCGTAGTCAAAGCTGAAGAAATCGGAGAGCTGGTATTGCCTGCAAAGAAGGGATTGGAAGTCTAAACAAGCACGTTAAGAAGAATATTTCTGATAACAACGATACATACACTAGGCACTGTAAATCCACCAAGCGCCGGTTTCGGTGTTCCAGCGCCACCTAAACGGGAGGGCAACGGCTTTATTCTTCAATATCGCATAAAATTAGTAAACACAGACGTGCCACAGAAGATACAATACGCACTTTCTAGTAGCCAGGACGCTCTCTGCCGCCTTTTGGAATCCTTGTCCAGGGTTAGACTACCATTGTCAGTAATTGAACCGTAACTTGAATGAAAGGATGGTACAAACATCTTCTGAATCTCCATTTTCCGTGGCATCATCGTCTTTTATAAGTTGAGCTTCTGCACCGCGCTTCATGGTTGAAACACTTCAAGAAGTATTATAATACCAAAAGTTGTGCATCAATCAACAAATTCCACCAAATAGCAAACAAGTCGAAATAAATTAATTACACGGCAGACATTACTTCATGAGTAGGAATACACAGCAACTGGAGATCTAGAATTATACTGTACAAATCAGTACTACAACACCGGGATCCTGACAAAGGGCTGATAAAGAGTTTGGAGTTATTGGCAATTATGTTCGGACATTAGCTTTCGGAGGGAGGACTTGTTTGACGACCTGGAAAACAAGTCGCACACCGTGATGGAAAGCCCATACAATGGACACTAAAGCAACGGGTTAATGATGAGACAAATTGAACTACGATTCTGAAACTCACGTAGCAAGATTGGTAACCAGAATAGCAAAAGCATGAGATCACCTGCACAAATGTGTTTGTCAATGAAGAACCAGAAGAGGAGCGATAAAGAGTTTACGTTTCTTTCGTATTTTACGACCTTGCTTAGCTTGTGGTTGATATGCAAACGATTCCACTACTTCGTCCGGTACGGGTGCAGTGTCATACCCAACGGGACGAGTATCAGGATGCGACCGCCTGCAGGTTGAAGCCAAGGCCTGTTCCTGTAGCTCTACCGATGTACTCTGGACAGTTTGCGCTTGTTCATCTGCTCTTGGTGTATAAACAGGAGGCGGAACATCTTCGGTTTGCTGACGAGCAGTTACTGCCACCACCAGAGCGACCCACTTCTCCCACGTCGCGCGCCATTCTTGTGCAGTACGTAGTGCAATGTTTTTGGTCGCTTCATCAGTATCACTCTCAGGCTTTGCGCCGGCAGACTCCGGTTTTGGGTGGGCTCCTCGGAATGAGGGCCAGTGCATGGGAACGTAGACAGGGAAAACCATTGGGATTTGAGGCAGAGTTCCCCAAGGCACGGAAGACAGATCGGGAAGAGGAAGGTGAGAAATATTTATCCCCGGAGGTGCTGGAAATTGAGCCAGGGTACGCTGCATCTTCTCCATGAAGGATGCAGCCCGCTTCTCATCAGCCAAATCTTTCGTCTCCATGTCCGGTCTTTTCAACTTATCATCAGAGGTCAGTAATGGAGAGAGAGGAGGAGTCGCTGCTCGTGATGGGTTTGCTGACCAGAGTGGCGACACTTTGCCCGATGAATGGTGCGATCGAGTCGCCCTCTCTCTTCGCGATATCCGACGCTGCATTATGTGTCGGAGATCCAAGTCTGCATCATCTTCAGCATCGCCTAAATCAGCATCCTCATCATCCCAACGGTCACTATCGCTGTCTCTGTCCTGATGTTCCTCCATGATAATACTGTTGAAGAACTTCGGTCCAATTTCTTCGGCGGTCTTGCCTCTGGAGCCGACCATTTCCAAATCGGCACCAGCTTGGAACAAGGCGGACGTACATTGACGTGACTGAGCAAGCACAGCAAAGTGTAGTGGGGTAAACCCGGTGCGATCACGAGCATCGAGGTCTGCCCCGTGCTCGATGAGGAATTTCGTGAGCGAACCAAAATCGAGGAAGGCAGCAAGATGAAGAAGTGTCTGTCCACTTGGAGTAGAATACGAGATGACGCTCGACGTACAAAGGGAATCAGGGGCGTGACTTTCCATTGGCGTGTCCAGGACAGACAAAAGATCGATGATACGATTTTCAAAGGGATCCAACTGATCTGCAGGTGTCAACAAGAGGGGCCGAAGGTCGCGTGTAGACGATGACATCTGCACCACCTCAGAAGTAGAAGTGCTGTTACTTGACTCAGAATTGTCGCTTCCAGTATTCCCGACGATGCGCATGGCGACGTTTTTCGCATCCTCGATTTTGCCAGTCATCTTGAGGCCGACTACCTGAAGGGCAAGCTCCATTCTAGAGGGAAGATCAGAGGGAATCCATGTTACATGAGAAAATAACTAACAAAGCTCGGTCAGAGTCATCCGTATATGCGAATAACGGTGCATCGTCCGCTTTCGGGAAACCTTCAAACCAAACGGGAACAAAACCGGCTGTTGCTCTCGCAGGCAAAACACACACTAGAGTATTGTCGCTCCAACGATGTGTTGAGGTTGCTGTCACATCACCGAAAACGCAAGCCAAAGGCATATTTGGATGGAAATTAGCCCCGAGGACTGTCACCTCTATGCCACCAAATGTCGGCCCTGAGTTGGGTATGAGTCTATGAATTATGGGAATATGCATATGTAAAGATTGATTGGCTTGGTTGGGATCCATGGACAAGAAAGGCAGCGAAAGCGCCAAGTTGGCCAAGGATAAATCCGATGGTAAGATATTAACAGGATGAAACAGCGTATTCGGTTGGGTTACAGCGGCCTGGCGCTCAGGCTGAGAATCGTGGATCTCAAATAAGATAGAACGCATGAGGACATCTGGATTATGATCGAGGGGTGTGGCAATTGAATCGGGGGAAGAGGATTCGGATCCAAGAATTGGATAGTGAAGTGGAGGGGGCTGAGAAGCTGAAGGAGAATCTGAAGGTGGGAGTAATGAAGGTGGTGTTGAGGCCCTTGTTGGCGGTACAGGAGAATGCCCAATGGATGGAGATGGTACACTGGATATGCTCCTTTTACGAAGAACTCGGTTGGGTTTTGCTGAGGGATCGTAAGGTTTGTGTCGTTTTTTTGTACCCTTTCCATTAACCTCCACTTCACTCTTGCGCCTCAATGTCGCCCGGGTATCCGAGCAAATCTTGGTTTCGTTAAGGTTGCACCCATCCTTTGACCATTCAGGGATTTCCGAGAATGACAGATTGTGTAACTCGGGAGGTTTATTAGCCGACGTCGTTTTATGGTCGTCGGTGATCATGATGGGTTTCGTCATCCCGATGCCCACAATGCGCCCAAGATGGTCCATCATAGTAAAGTGAACATTAAAGCCGACCTTTTCTCGATGATGACGGCAGTAGCATGTAATACGAAGTGGCAAAACGACTGAGCCAGTAGAGAATTCGAGAATTTCAGCACAATTGAATTGGATAATGCTGGTCGTGTCTTCATGACTCTTGCTCCTCACCTTACCTGTAAGAATGCCGTCGGATTCAGATCCAGAACGAGCCGGTCTCACTCTAGCAGCTAATTTTTTGGCTACTCGTTTCGCCTTCAAAAGTAGTTGAGTAACACTGACGAAATGACAAATGTGCCACTTACTTCACGATTTTGGCAGCTTGAACAGCTAAGAACGGGGTTATGCGGGGGAGTGGAACAAGTGACGACGGCAGTAACGTGCAGGATATCTTCCGGCTCAGGGTCTGAGGGATGATCAAAAAATATCCGGGTAGATTTTGTATGGCTGACCAATTTTCCCCTGTTTCCGTGTCCTCCTTTTCGTTGCGGTGCCATGAGGCAGCTTCAGCCATTTCCACGACCCCACCCTTTCATATTTGTCCGACTCGGAAGGGGGGCAGGATTGGGCAAGATCTACCGTGACTCGGACCTGTGTTTCCACCCTCGATTTTGTGCCTCCTTCGGGAATGCTTGGGAATAGGATGGGTAAGCTGAAAGATGAATGTATGGGACTGAGTTTGCTGTATGATATGAATGAAAAACGAACCTGAAGCAGGCCTCCTTTGGAGGATAAACGACCCTTTGATTAAAGGCCAATAATTCTGGTTTACGGGGTACCGTAGCTATAGCTTTTGATATGGATGCAATAGAATGATGTAGGACCACAACGCTCGAATCATGCTCAATCTGAGTAGCAGGAGGACCTGCAGCAGTGGAATGTGGTATTAGAGATGAAAAAACAGCGGACCGAATCTCAGAGGGCGGTGAACTGTACACGACTCTTCAGGTCAGGATAGGGTGAAGACAGATTCCGACAACGTACTCTTCATATGCGTGTTTTTCAATCAGCTCGTCCAAGCGGAGCATTTGTTCTTCCTCCACCTTATGCGGGGTAGTGTAAATTGCTTGATCTGCTGCCCAGCGCGGGACTGCAGCCTTTGTAGGATACATTGGGAGATGCCAGTCGGAGAATGTCTGGTCGAAATCACTCTGGACTGAAACGGGACCGGGGTAGTCTGATGCTTCGGGAGTCATTGGCGAAGATGAGCGGGAATTGGCTGCTACTGAGGACGTCGTTGACATGGCCGACGTTATCAATGTCGACGACGACCGTCGTGGTGAATTGAGAAGGCCGTGGGAATTTTATCTTCTTGTGAAATAAAAGCAAGTCCGCTGTAATTTTTTCGGAAAGATCTCTGCGCATGCGGTGTCGGCGCAGTTCACCCAATATCTCTCTGTAAAATCATTTATTGAATATGCTTCCTTTTTCGTTTTCAGAGATTTTTCATGTAATTTGCAGCGACACGTGATGCAAGGTCTTCAAGTTCTCCAGAGTCCAAACTTGGTCCAAAGTCCAAACACTGTCTCCTGTGAACTTAGAAGGCATCCATGATAGCATGTTCGGCTTGTCGCCCCACTCGTAAAATTCTTCAAAAAGTTGCCAGACACAGTTTGCGACTCTCAAACACGTACCCGAGTGGGTTTGCAACCTCCTCGGCTTCACAGAATACCACCATTCCTAGTGACTTTCTGTCCCCTAGACAAGAGACTCTGACACTTGTCCACAGAGTATCGAAATTCATTCCTGCTGCCCTTTCCCTAAAGGTAGATTCCGATTCTACGCGGTCTGTAGAGCTCTGGGATAGGATATTATCCCGATTATACCAAGACCTGGATAATGAATATGCAAGACCCATTAACCTCATAGGTTAGTGCACTCGTTATTTCCTTGCCCACAAAAATTGACGGGTCGTCTAGTCTGTCCATTGGATGAATGGTCCGCTTCTCGGGACCTAGTCACAGCTCTCTTGACAGATTTATTTTCTTCTGACGAGAACTACTCCCGGAATCTCAATGACAGATGGAAGCCTTGTGACCAAGAGAAATTGCGCATAATGTATGTTCGTTATCTTTGACCATTCCACCGACCTCATCTATGCCAAAATAGATACGGCCCTCATGCAAAACCAATACCGCCCGCTTCCCTTGCATTACCTTCTACCTATTTGACGCAATTCTCCCAGCCAATCGAGTTGATAGAACTCCGCAGCCCCCCATCGAAACAAGGAAAACCACTTCCAATCTCCCAAATATTTGACCACAGTTTTGTTGCGGAAGCCGATATTTCTATTCTCGTCTGCAACCCACTCGTGACGCCTCTGTCGACTGTCTCCTCCTTTCATCGGCATTCTAACTCCATCCTCGTACTCTCTGCCGGCGTTCCACAACATGAATTAAACGAAATCCTAAAACAGCGCCAATTGCGCTCCCATAGTAAACCCCTGCAGTTCCTCGCAGTCGAACCTAGACGAGCCGCAAACGCTATTCACAACCTTCAAAGAGAACCAAACTCAGTGGGGGCTATCCAGCGCTATCAAGAGGACGTTTTGGGATCTCAAATTTCTCTGATCACCGATGGTATTCGGGGCAAACTCTCTCAACCAGCACATATTCTGGCGCTTCATAGAATCAGTGATGCTCTCAATACATGTCACCACCACTTGCGGAGCATAAAAAGTGATTTGGATGCAACATTCCTTGACTCTTGCATTCTACGAGACCGCATCGAGGAGTGCACTGCCAGGGCTGCAAACGACGTGTTTAAAGGCGAAGACTCCAGCGAGTCGGCCAGCAACAAAGTCACGGCTGCCATCGAACGTGCGCGGAAAGACTTGGTTCAAACTATGGATTTCCTAAGTTGGTGGCAATTGCCTTGGAAGGTGGATGAAATTAGTACACTTGTCACTGCTGCAGTTCAAACAGTGTGGTGTCATGAACTTGAAAAAGAAGTAGGTATGCTCATCATTGATTGAGAGTGTCATTAATAACTCGTTGGCGTCAGTTAATTCTCAAAACAGGAAAACTCTCGGCTCTTCAACGAGAGATGTCCAGCTCTGCATTCGAACTGCTATCCAAACATCCCGTAATCCAAACCGCCATCCTCCAAAACCGGATCTTGCAATTAGAAGCCTCCCCGACATACCAACTATCGTCTGAAAGCCTCACGAAGCCAATACATTCTCGTCGAGACCAGATCATCAGCTATCCAACAACTCGCCTGCATATTGCTGGTCAAAAAGTGGTTCTGGGAATGAGTGGGGGCATTGCCACTGGGGTTGGAGTTGGCTGGGCTGGTTGGTTAGGATGGTTGCTTGGAAGTGGGGAAGGTATGTTCGGCTTCTCGGGTATGGACCCTAGCACCGCCATGGGCGTCAGCATGCTCATTTCCGTGGCGAGCATACGCTGGAGTATTGGAAGTTGGGAAAAGGCAAAACAAAGGTGGTGGCAAGATTGGAAGAGAGTAGGAGAGGGTCTTGAGAGAGACCTCAAGGTTTATCCCGTTTGCCTTCCGTCTAATGCGCTGCTGACATTGGATGCTAGGACACACTTGATAAGACAATGCGTCAACAAGTCGCAGTGCTGGCAATGACTGCTTCTGACGGTGTTTCGGAGTTGGTTGACAAGCACGAGCAAGAAATTGCAGAAGCTCGAAAGCAACTGGATGAGTTGCAGAACTCGTTGGATGATATCACCACCAAATTGTCTCTAGCCACCACAAAATAAGCGGTCTGAGGGTTACACGTTAAACCTTAAACACTTTTTGTGTCCCACACCGTCGAATTCCATTATGAATGAGAAATGACGATACGGGGTGCTAGAGGCTGTGGTCGACTGGTGCTGGCTTCTTGTCTGCCTTCCTCTTCGTCCTCTCCGATTTCGAAAGGTTCCTCTCGTTCGTCCCAAATATCAGTGAGCCGAACCTTGGATTTATTCTGATAAGTCGAGTGGGTAGGAAGCAGCTGCATGTCGTCATCGTCATCTTCATCAATTTCGTACTCGGAAACTGTTGCCGATAATGGTCTATATAGCCGTGAAATCTGGGCCACAATGGAATCAGAGGAAAATGTTAGATGATCGGCAATAATCACCTCGCGCCTGTGTCGATAGTAGCGCTCCAGAGTGAAGCCCACCCAAAGTCCTAGACCCGAACCGAGTAGATTGGCCTGAATATGGTTGAATCAGAAATTCAGAATGTTCAGATGCTGAAACGTACGACGACATCCTCCCATTCAAACCGTTTATACTACAAAATGAGTTAGAAGTGGAAATGACTTAAACTTTATGTAAAGCTCACTGGAAGCGCGGCTTGAATTACTTCACTTAGAATCCCGCCACAAAACATACAACAAAAGATGGTGGACATGAGCGGCAAATACCTCCAGAACCATACTCTCCGAGCGCCTCTGTAAGTGGATACAAGTTTTAATTCGCAAGGATAAGAACATAGGACAACACGTACTCGTCCGCATCCACGATGAAATAGAACACAAATGTTGCGAAACAAAAACACAAGAAATGCAATATTTTGTCATTAATAGGTAGACCATCTTTGAACTTTGTGAAGCCCAAGAATGCGAGCACGACCACAATGATACAAGTGAATATCAGAAACCACTTCACAAGCGATGATTAGTTATTGTTAACTAGCAGATGAAATTACGAACTGGTCGAAATCGAACAGGTACATCGTATTTTCTTATTCGAAGCTTGTGAGACTTCATAATAGTTTTCGTTGCCCTAGATGAATACCTCCGGACGGTTTTCGACAACATGTTGGCTGTGGGCATAGTCATACCCAGGTCATACCAGATCGGAGCATTGTTTGTTAATGTATTACCCAGTGTAATCCAGCGCTTATTTCCAAGCCATCAACTGCTTCCATGCCACATTCTACGACGGGAACGACTAGCTATGTCCTTGTCAAGTACTCTCGTGCGTATCCGACCAAAAGAACCACGCAGAATACCCAGAGCGGTTCTGAACTCGCGTCTGAATGGCAGCATTTCACAAATCCAACCATCCGTCTCATGCTCGATGTGACGCGATCATCAAAGGAAAATATAGAGTCTGTCCGCCTTCGGGTCCTCTGGCAAATAAACAACGAAACAGATATCGGAAACAACAACCAACCAGACGTAGTCTTTGCAAGTCTTTTTTTTTATGACAACTTAAAACATCAGACACTGCTCTACGACCGTTTTTCTGACTCTTGTTCTCAGGAGGACTTGGATCTTTTGTCTTTTTCTCTTGACTCGGTCTCTTTGAATGCCCGGAAACAGACTCTAGAAAGCTTGCCTCTGAAGGCAGTATATCGCGATACTGTGGTTGGAATACGATATCTCCACCCTCGCGATGTGAGTGGGGAAGTGGCTGTAAGAAGCTTTTTGCACTTTTCGTCCAATTAAGACCTTTCTGCTGTATCAGACATACCGCCGCTTCCAAATTTCTTTCCAGTCAGCTGTTGAAGCTTCCGAATTTGTCGGTTCTATCAGGCCGGTTTGCCCTTGCAAAATGAACCCTACTCCGGTCCCGCCAAACTTGAATCCACAACCGCAGTTTATGCCACGACCTGTGAATCCCGTCTCTGTGGCGACAATGCAGAGTGCCAGAAATCCTATGACTATGACCGATCAGCTCACTTTTGTCCATCCATCGACTTCCTCTTATCAACTTCCAGCAGATGCGACTAACAGGTTGCAACCCGTAATTCATTCGTCGACACCGTATATTTTGTCTTCGTCTCCTCCAAAGCACATTAACGCAGACAACCGTTCGATCATCAACAGTAACCCTCCAACCCAAACAACTCCCACTCCAACTGAAATCACCTACCTTGTGCAATCTCAAATACAATCGGACGTTCCCCGAAATTATCATCAAGAAAACAGCACTGGACCAGAACCTATCAACTTACCAGCGTCGTCACTGCCGACTCCGTCATCTGACAGCACTTGTGGCTCAACTCAGAGACCCAGAACAGATACGAGACTGGACACCATTGTGCATCACGAGCCCGCTCAATCAGTTCTTGCGTCACTGAGCGATGCAGCCTCCATATACAATTTACCAACATCCACACTTGAGCGAGTGGTAGGTGAAGTCATTCGAGAGGAAGGGTTTCTTCAGCTGGTAAGCTTTCCCGAACTCAACAGAGTTTCTGGATGAAGAATAACCCGAACTGCATCAGGTCGACAGACTTTCTGAAATGTTCACTATCCGTAGAGTTGCAAATGTTTAGAAAGAATCGTCGAGTTTCAATTGTGGTTTGTTAACCAATATGTATTATAAAGACTGTTGTAATGAGAAAAAAGGCGATATATGTTAAATTATTTGACATTACCAAGCCAAGGAAGGCTGAGTCGTCGAATTTAACCTAGCTTAGCCAAATCGGCGTCGTCCCAACCGTAACGTTTCTTCAATCTGTGAGCAAATACTTTCATATCGACACCATGTAACGTGGGATCAGGGTGTCCTATCAGAAAGTCAGATGGATATTGCATTTCAAAGCTATCGCTTACGTCTGTGGAAAATTATTGGCTGCGGAATGTTGTCAGTCAAGCATTGTTGATTGGATGAAATCCACAAACTGGGTCTCCTTTACTAGGTGGGTCGAATCGAACACTGGATCCCGCAGTGCTGGGTACATAAGTAAAGCCCATATCTTTCATCAGCTGCCTCGAGTAGTGAATTGAGATGAATCAGCCAAATATATTTCGCGCACCTTGACAAAATCGTCCCATTTCATATTTCCGGACTTCTCTTTTGATGTTTTGAGCAACTGGTGCATCAAATCAACCGTCTTTTTTCCAAGTTTAGAGAACCAGCTTTTCTTCGCATCCCCCATCTCCTTTGTCTTGTCTTCGTCTTTGGTCTTCTGCGTAGAGAATTTAGAGAACAGACCCTTCTTTTCCGTTTCAGCATTGGAGAAAATCGATGCGTGATCTGGTCGTGTTTTTATTTTCTTCTCCGATTTGATGTCCAAACTCTGCAGATAAGAGCGTCCAGATTGAGCGGTCGTCTGGCTGATTGGCAAAGAAGTTGTGGATGACATGAATGAAGGAGCATTTCGGGCTGGTGACTGAGGCGACGCAGGTTGGTTCGGAGTCGGGGAAGCTTGCTTTTGGTACGTAGGAGGGGTCTCTACAGGGTCAATGATTGGACTCGTCATAGAGTCTACCACAGAAGCGGGTTTCTTCTTTTTCTTAGGCTTTTTCTTTTTCTTCTTTTTTGAAGGTGAACCGACGTGATCTTCCTCGTCACTGGCGTCCTCGACGGTTGCATTGTATTTCTTCGTGGGTTCCTCTGTCCAAGGAATGAATACGGTGTTATATCAAAGAGGTAATATTTGCCTACCGTGGCCAGGGGCCGTATCTGTTGTTGCCTTGGGCGTTGATAACAAAGGACTTGGCCTCAAGGGTGCTGGAGATGGGACTGGTTTAGGTACGCCAGTGGAAGTCGCTCTGAAAGCTCCACGAGCCGTTCGTAGCTCAGTTTTCAATTTTGGACTCGATGAGAACATACGGCCTATCCGTCAGGAGTAAGAAAATATATAGAAGATGATACAAACAAGTTACCTCTCAAAGAACCTAATAACTTTAGGAAAGGGTTCCCTTTGCGATCATCCTCAAAAGGGTCTATCTCCTTCGGCAAATTAGAGCCAGATAACCAATCCGCTTCGTGGGCCGTGTCCATTGCTTCTCTCAAAAGCTCTCTTATTTCATCCTCTTCTTCAGTGTTGTAACCACTCTCGTCATCATCTTCATCATCGTCATCGTCATCAAGAGACTCATCATCATCGATATCGTCGTCTGAATTGTCTGTACCAGAAAGCGACTGCAGGGCAGGCATGTCTGAATCGGTGGGAACATGACCCGCATTCGTGACGCGCAATGGCTCCTTCGGTTTCTTCTTGTTACCCTTCTTCGTGGCTGATCCAGGACCGGAAGTTTTATCGGTTTCCGCTTTACCTCGCGCAAGACCAGGCACAAAATAAGAAGTCCACTGTGGCGCAAAGTTGAAATAATTTGTCAACTTCCACAACTCGTCGATACCCTTTCCAGAAACCGATAGGTAGTTCTGAAGAACCCTCAGATACCTGAATTGGAAGTAGAAAGGAAACGAACCGAGTCAATTATTTTCCACATTTCATCAAGTTTGGGTTGTTTCGTTGTCTTCTCGAGGGGGAAAATGACGTCTTTGAAGTTGGCAAACCTCTCGGACGCTTCTCTTGAGTTGAACTGCGCATCGATCCAATCGTTGTATTCTTGGGTCATCTTATAGGGTCGCTTCCTCCATTCGTCTCCTTCAGGCCCAAACAGCGGAACATCCAGCATTTCTTTAAGCTCAACTGAAACCTGTAGACGCAAAATCGAAACATGAAGATTATCGTAGAATTATAAATAATGACTTACTGAGAGGTCACCAACGGCGTCCCAGAGTGCTTGCGGAAAACGTTTGGCATCCTTAGGAGATTCAGCTATTGCGTCATGAAGAAGTCGATATAATACGGTTTCAGGATATATCCCACGAGGGAAGCATAGCTCGATGATGATTGAATCGATGAAAGAATTTGCAGCTTGTCGCAGGTCTTTCCAGTCAAAGATGTATTCAGCGTCGCCGGGATCAGTACCTTCAGTTGGTCTGAGTTTGAAGAATCTTGAGTAATGGGCTAAGAATCCGTCAACGGCATTCCCCAGACAGAGAAAAAGATCGATCTACGTGCGGTCGTCGCGAACACAGAAAATTTGTTCTGGCTCAGCTCGACGAGGGTATTCACGATATTGCACACCACGAGGTACTGCTCTCTTAAAATAGGATCGTTTTTAAGCTTGTTTTTGATATTTTCATCCCTGACCCCATTCACGGCAAAACTATCCAGAGTTTCTGAGACAATTTTCCATGCAGAAGCAAGCATGTACGAATTATGCAACCTGAAAAACATGGAAGGATAACCTAATGCATAAATCCTCGAAAAAGGAACGTACCGAGTGGCCACCACTTTCGCCACATATGAAGGATTTTTTCGAATGTTTTCACGATTAGTGGCTTTCCTGGCGACTAATTCTGCTTCTATAATGTGGTGGAAAAATTCTGCTTCTCGCAAATTAGCAATGTCATCAACATAAACTTTCAATCGAAATCAGACAAATCGCCGGCAGACCGATCGACCACCCACCATCACACTGGGATTCAGCAACTTTCAGACACTCCTCGAGTCGAAAGGGACGCAAGACTGCCTTCTTCGATTTCTCGACGAGATCCTCTAGTTGACACATGAAGTCGTGGTTATTTATTAATGCCAACCGTACCTGCAAGCAGATCCAGCTTTTCGCGTCCCATCATACGGCTTGTCAGCATAACCTCTCCGGATCCTCTTGCACCATACTTCCCATTGCGAAGCACCAAAGCTCTGGTAGTGGTCTCCTTCTGAGGGCGATTCAATTTCTCCTTGGCTCTATCCGAGTTTTTGAAGACTTGTCGTGGGCCAGTTGGGATAAGGTCCCTGGCTGCAGAAGAGTTGCTCTCCCTTGGAGGCATTGGATTATCACACGAAGATCAACAGCTTGAAATATTGAAGCCCCGCCAACCATCAATATGGCCGGCCCGGAGCGCACATTCTTTCCGTTGCACGACAACGAAATCAGTGAGCGATCTGGTTGCTGGTTGCTGATAGTAGTAGTCTGATCCGCCTACAGGAACCAGGCTTCTCATGCGCCAGCGATTCCAGCCTTCCCTGTATAATTCTACTGCGAAGGAAAGAACTCTTTACAAACTCCTCAGGCCTTTCGTACAAGGCTGACAATCTGTGGTAGATGAACGTTGATCGTTGAACCGTTGATGAGGTGTAGATCCTTCTGATCGCATGTACTGTTGCTCCTGCTGAAGGCCGAAACTGGGCTGGACGTGTGATCCTAAGCTCCTGATATTCTCAGGTCGAAGTCTGACAGAGTCCGTCTCAGGGGTGAGTATGTGGTTGTACATACCAACTTGATCCATGTCATCATAACTACCACCACTTGCAACGACGTCTTCACTTTTAACACTCCAAACTTTGGCCCATTAGAGACATTACTACTTGCTGATGCAGCGGCCCCCCTGGTTTCTGATGAAGATAACGATACTTTGCACACGAATTGCGAATAGTCCAGTTAGTAGTACGTACAGTATAAATCTTAGCTACTAAGGAACATGTAGCACATGGCACACTAGTGATCGCCAACCGATCCAGATCCACTGATGCCGCTTACAAAACCGTGAGAGAGTTCCGAATTTGGGGTTTTTTGTCAACATGAACCGAAAAAAACCAGCTCAGCTCAGTACGGTGACGAGTAGACCTCGTAGAGACCCTTCCCCTCGTTTTCTTTCCCTTCCTTTTGCAGTTTCTCTTCTTCTTTCTTTTTTTTTTTTTGCGGTGCAGTGCTCCCATTCATTTTCTCTCCTACCTACCTTTCGGATTTCTGGCATGGGCAAGTTCATCTGGCACGACTATGCAAGGCTGACTGCCATCACGGCTACCATTTGTAAGTCGAATGCTCTCATTCTCTTTCCCAATACTCAACGACTTTCAGATGCAGTATGGGCTTCTTTCTTTGGCTTGATATATCGTAAATTTTTCTGGGATTTTGTGGGAGGCACTTTAAGGGATCCTGGAGGTCTTCAGTGTGTATATTTCCTTCCTCAAATGCTATTTATTTAATTTATATTGTCTTTGAACAGGGCATCACCTAGTGCTGCTGCCTTCGTGGCAATTATCGTCAAAGCTCCTTTAATCCCAATTTTTGCAATGATCATCGGAATGATGATTCTTGCCTTGGAAGTCCCTCTTCCCATCATCAAAGACTTTGTCTTCTATCGCAGCTTCGTAGTACGGGTCATCTTACTCTTCGTTCAAGTTGTCTTGAACATACTTTACTACCAAGTAAGTTTGTATTCGGTTGCCATGCCCCCCTTTTCAAACTCATAACGTATCTAGGGAACAAATGCGGCTATTTGGTCTCTCATCGCAGCAGGATGTTACAGTCGGGCCATCATACTCGGGGAAACCATGAAGGAAACGAAGGAAAACCATGTCAAAGAAAGCGCAGTATAGTTGGATGGTGACTTTGAATTTTTTTGGAAGGCAAAATTTTTTTCTGTGGATCAAATGTATTTTATACGTACATATGTATCAGTAGTTTGGTCTCATTGTTATCACATTCTGGGACTCAAATCCAGATATTAATAACTGATTTGCAGGATCTCTCTCTTGCTCTGATTATCATTCTGTGGGCAAAGCACTCATCACCATCGAGATCGGTTACCTG
>Ga0307517_10001216_pt1 | contig 43308 bp, 66 predicted proteins | sample 23_EM_MG_FD_194515 | JGI IMG/M metagenome (GOLD analysis project Ga0307517, IMG submission 194515) | Populus trichocarpa ectomycorrhiza microbial communities from riparian zone in the Pacific Northwest, United States - 23_EM | ecosystem: Host-associated > Plants > Roots > Unclassified | place...
TCCACGGGATTTCCCCCCACGATGTTCCCGCCCACCACCCCCCCTTCTACCCCTCCGTTCTCTCTTTCACCCCCCATGGTGCCCCCCCCGGTTTTTCGTGTTTTTTCGTTGGCTGAGGTATAGGGTCTCTGGGTATTTTTCCTTCGTACTTTTGTAGGCTGTCCTTACTAGACGACTGAGTTGTTGGTTGTACTTTCCTTGTTACATGTGGCCGCTGGCCCGGCGGAGGAGAAACCTGCGCAGAAAAGTGGATATTTAACTGGTGCCGTGACTTTCTTTTGTTTATGTTTTTGATTTATAGGTTTTGTTCTCTCCATAGCTAGCGCTGCATGAGGCTTTTTGTACCTAAAAACAATGAACGCATGATTACAAAAAAAAAAAAAAAAAACAACTAAGAGATAGGACACGAACCTTCTCTCCTCCACCCCCGGCGATTGAAATCTGAACACCAAGGGAAATCATCGTCACTTTCCCCCAACCACCTCTCTTCCCCCATCATGGCTACTGCCTAGGGGTTGACGTTAAGCCATCTACCCTCCTCTCCTGAGGCACACCTGCCTCCCCTCCTTGGGGTTCTTGTTCCCGTTCATCATTGACACCCGCTCATGATGTTTGGTTCTCCCCCTTACCCCGCACTTCCTTCGCACCTAGTTTAGGATTTTGCACCGTCGGAAAGCTTCTCGCTACGGTCACGGTCGGCGTTACGGTGTCGGACTCTCAGTCAAAGTAGGCCCCGGCTTGCTGGGCTTGTACCTCTGATGGGGAAAGCCTCAGTTAGTAACATCACGGTCTCGTCCAGGTCTCGTCCTCGTCCCAAAAGCCTTTGCTATGGCCCGTTTGTCGGTTGTGGCTAGCCCGCTCGCTATCCTACCTCTACCCCCCTCCCGGTTCCGTCCGCTGGCACCGTACTGCCCCATAAGCTGGCACCTTACTGCTAATCCTCCCCACCGGCTGGCACCCTACTGCTCCTCGTCGGCTGGCACCCTACTGCTACTCACCGGCTGGCACCCTACTGCTCATCGTCGTTGGCTGGCACCCCCTCTGCCCGGTGGCCCCGCTCGCCCACCTACCTCTCTCCCTCCGGCGATTTACTCTACGGTCGCAAACCTCGCTTAGGTTACGGTTGATCATGGTATTGCACTGCCTCCTTGGTCTCTCCTAAACGCCGACCCGTCGCCCCCCTCCGGTCAGTCCCGACCGTGATCCGGCATGCCCCTTACGGCAACTAGCCGCGGGGCCTTTTGGTTAGGCATGTTGGCAATAGTAGTTACATCTCGTAATTTCTTTGATTCTTTTCCTAGTGATACCACGGGGCCTGCTGAAGGGTTTGGGTCTCTCTCCTGTACGTTTCTATGAGTTGTTTCCCTACGTGTCTGAGGTGCGAGTCTTAGGTGCTAGGCGGGGGAGGTGTCTTCTATGGTCTTGGGGGGTTTGATTTTTCCTATGATGAGGTGAAGTGGGCGGTTGTTATTGGGCTTATAGGTATTTTTCTCTTCATAGCATAAGGCTTTTTGTACCTAAAACAAATAACGCATGATTACAAAAAAAGAAAAGAAAACGACTAAGAGATAGGACACGCTTCTCGCAAACTTCCTCCCCCCCCCTACATCTCACATACAATCTCAACTTTACCCCACTTTGCGTCCGGAACAAACCCCTCGCCCACTTCTCCTCTTTCATTCGCCCTCATGGCGGATCCCCACCAGATTCCCCCGGGCAACCCTGCCTTTGGCAGGATGTGAGCCCTCAGCTCCCCTGGCCTGTCGAGATCAGGCACCCCCCTGGCCGACTACCCGTTAGCCTTCATGGCGGAACAACTGGCCCAGGCCAGGAGTGCCCTCCGTCTCAACCCCCGAGACCTCCCTGATTTCAGGGCCGCGACGCTGGCCAACACAATTCCCGCCGAATCTACCACGGTCGCTCTCCTGTCCCAGCTCGTCAAAGGGCTTGTCACCATCTCCCATGAGCTGGCTGGGGTATCCCAGAAGCTCGCAACCATCTCCCAGGAAAATGAGGCCATTAGGGAGGAGCTCCACGACGTCTCCTCGCAGCTGGCCAACCTCCCCCCTGCTCAAGACCAAAGCCCCCCCCAAGCCCTGGCTAATCTCCAGGCATCGATTCGTGACCTGTCACATCGTGTGACAGCCCCTGTCCCTGCCCTCCCCCAAGCGCCGGCCCCCACCCATGCGACCCACACCCTCTTCGTCACCCAAGGACCCAGCCCCTCTAGGAAGGGCAAGGAAAGGGCCCGAGCACCACCGACACCAACCCCCACAGCGGCTGAGGACCCTAAATACCTCATACCATTCTACGACATCAAGCTGGGGAAGGCTTTCGGCGACCCCGAGAAGTACGCTAGGCTGTTCCACTACACCTACGAGGCCGGCGAATACAGCAGAGCTGCATATGACGTGTCCTCTTTCACCCGTGGCCACCTTCACCCTGACATTAACCCCGCACCCTGCTATGCTCATGCAGCCTCTGGTTCAGGCTCGGGCGGCAAGGACAGAAGAAAGTCGGCAAGCAACCATCCCCCCAGCAAGTTGCGAGTGCGGTCGCCCCTCCTGTTAAAACGGGGCCACCCTCCCTGCCAGGTGCCCAATGTCGATTCTTTGCCCCTCGCCAGTCCCGCGCCCCTCACCCAGACGCTCCATCCATTGCAGCAACCTTCCCCGACATAGCTGCCCGCGTCCTTCGCAAATCAAACCGCCTCCTCCGGCTTGGTTACTCAGCCACAGTTAACCCATGTCGTGCCATCTCCCTCACTGTCACCGACAATGCAACTCCCGCCGCGTCCTACGCCCCATACTTCGACTCCCTCACTAGGGCTCTAAACCAATCTTTCCGTGTGGGCGAAAACCCCTGGTGCACCTTAGTTCTTGCACCCACAGCTGTACAACTAGCCATTCACGGCCTCCCACTTCGCTTCCTCCCACAAGATCAAGAGGAACTCTTCCCATATATCAGGCAAGCAATCCTCAACGACAAAGCGACCCTGGTTCTCTCAGCCAGGTACCTTAACCCTGACCGAGATTCTGGTGGCACCACGCAGGTCACTTCGGTGGTTGTCACCGTCGACCCTTAGCACATATCGGCCCTCACTTCCGGGGTCTTCATCCGGTCGCCGAAACGCAACGTCGAACTTGCCTTCTCAGCCAAAAGAACCTCCAAGTGTAGAAACTGTTGGAGATACGGACACGTCCATCAACAATGCCCCGCAACCCACCCGACGTGCTCAATTTGTGCGCTTCACCATACTCGCGCGTCTCACAGATGCAAGAATCCCACCTTCCCCAGGAGCGCACACAATAAGCCAGTCACATCCGGTTGTCCGACCTCGCTCCCCCATTGAGGCAACTGCGGTAACGACCACACTGCCACATTCAAGGAATGTCCGGCTCGACCTAGCCCAACTAGCCCCATCAGACCTGCATCCACAGTCCCACCTGGTCAAGCCCCCATGGATATGCCAGTCAATGGCGGCCCTGCACCCTCTACTCCCCCGGCAAGGGCGGGTTCCACTGAGGTGGACCTTGTAACCCCCAGGCAACCACCCCCGGCTGGACCCCCGCGTCCGGGCACCATTCAAGGCTTTGGGGGTCCTCTCCCCCTGAAGGCCCAAAGCCCTTCCCGCGCACCTTCCCACCGTCGGGCTCGTCCCGGTAATGATTAATCACCCCTGCCCAGATCAGATAGGGCCGGCCCCGAATCCCCAACTACTCTCCATCGTTCAAGATAACAGTTTTGGGAGCTGGGATGTTTTTCTTTCTTTATTTGAGTCCTTGCGGGAAGCGACAACCTACCCCTCACTAGTCCTCCTTCAAGACCCGCCTGTCAACCAGGCTCATCTTTGTTCTTTTAATTGATTTAAATCTTTCTTTCCCCCTGGCAGGAAGGTGCGCGTCGCGGCTTACGTTCATGTGTCTTGCCTTGCGTCATTTTCATCGCTCCCAAGGTTCAAAGGGGTGGATGAGATCCTCCCCGTTGATGTCTCCTCCCAGGAACCTCTCTTCAGGACAAACTTTCACTCCTTCCGGCTGATCAACGCCTACTCGAACAACACACGTGACCACCGAGTCCACTCCATCTCCCCTGATACCCTCTTTCCAACCTTGGACGTCCCCCTCCTGGTAGTAGGGGACCTCAATATACACAACCCCCTCTCGGACACCCTGCGGTCTTGTTCGCCTCGGGAAATTGGATCCTCGACCCCCTACTTTGAGAGAGCAGCCAAGGCCGGCATCGCTCTCTGTAACGCGCCCGGGGAATACACTAGGTTCCCCTTGGTCAGTAGGGCTTGGCCCTCGGTTATAGACCTGGCTTTCACAAACCCCCTCCTCCTCCCGTTGTTCAAATCATGGGAGGTCTCCCTCCCCTCGACAGGCTCAGACCATGTGCCAATAACAATGAACCTGGCCCCCCCCACTCTGATCCCGAGCCCTAGGCGCCCTAGGTGGTGCGACACGGATTGGGAAACACTGTCCCCCCTCATCCCAAGTTTCCGGGTACCTCCTGCCCCTGTTTGCCCGTCGCCAGCGCACCTAGACAAGTGGTTGGCCGGGTCTTTAGATATACTCACCGCCCTGCTCAAGGAACACACCCCCGTCTCGAGACCTTCTCACTATACCAAACCCTGGTGGACACCCCACCTACCGACCCTCCGCCGCGAGTTCAACAAAGCCTCAAGGATGGCTAGGGAACACGGCACCCTAGCCCGGCGGGACGTGTCACACATTTCCAAAGCGGGGTACAACAAGGCGATTAAGACCGCCAAAAACAAACACAGGTCTTCTTTTCTGCTAAGCGCCCCCCCCCAGACCCTGTGGACGGCCAAGAAGTTTGCCTATGGCCGAGCCCCTCCCCGCTTTCCCTCCCTCCCCGGGGCTGACACCTGGCAACAGATGAACAACTTCCTGTTGGACCACTTTTTCCCCGCGAAGGAACCATTCTCTCCCCCCCTCAAGTTGCAGCCTGATAAAAAACCGCCACCACTACCGAATAAAGAGATAGCAACGGCTCTCTCCAAGTGCTCACCCACGTCAGCCCCGGGTCCAGACGGGATCCCTTACTCCACCTGGAAACAAGTCAACAGGGAAAACCCCTCCATCCTCATCCAAATCCTCTCCCCGCTAGGCAGCCTGGGATATCACCCCCCCTCCCTGAAAGGGTCAAACCTGATAGTACTCGACAAGCCGGGGAAACCCTTCTACGAGTCCCCCACCTCCTCCGGGATAATTGTCCTAATCCGCATTGTCACGAAAATCCCGGAAAGGATTATTGCGTCCCGCCTCCTCCTAGCAGCCCAATCAAAGGGCATGCTGAACCCCAACCAATGCAGCTCCCTGCCTTGACTGAGCACCTACGATGCGGTCCTGACCCTTTTCAAGATGTGAAAACCCTTCAACGAGCCCGCCTCAAGGTCGCGTCCTTGTTTTTGGAAATCAAAGCAGTGTTTGACAACTTCGACACCTCCAGTCTTGCCCGCATCCTGAGGGAGGGCGGTATCCCCCGCTACCGGGGCTCCTGGGTCTCGTCCTGACTGGGAGAACGCAGCTGCACCCTAGTCTTTCAGGGCGCCCCAGGGACCCCAGCCACCGTAAATGTCGGAGCCACGCAAGGCTTACCGATCTCCCCTCTTCTCTTCCTCCTTTAGGTTTCGCCCCTTCACTTCAAAATCCCTCGTGGCCTGATGATCTCGTACGTTGATGACTTCCCCATCACTGTGGCCTCACCTTCATACAGGGGCAACATCCGCAGCCTACAGAAACTGTACGAGAACCTAGAAGGTAAGGCCCTCCGCCCAGGGGTCTCCTTTTCGGTCGCCAAAACAGAACTCATACACAGGAGGACGCCCAGGCAGAGGAACTCACCAAGGTGCCTCTCCCCCATTCAGATCAAAGGAGAGCTGTTCCGGCTCCGTGACTCGCTTAGGTGGCTCGGGTACCGGGTCACTCCTGCCCTTGACTCCTCCGCCGATTTCTCGCGCCGACTGGCCCTCGCCCAGGGTGCCTTTGCCCTCATCAGACGCCTCAGCCCCCCAGGGGCCGGCCTAGCCTCATACCTATGTCTCAGGCTAGCAACGTCCTTGGTCGCCCCCATCCCACTATATGGGTCGGACCTCTTCACACCCAGCGCAGGCGCCATGGCGCGCCTGAACACCTTTTGGCACCAAGTCCAGAGATGGACTACAAACTGCTTCTCAGCCAACCCTACCGGGATCCTTGCGGTGGAATCTTGCCTCCCCCCGGTCGCTCTCCAAATCTCCCAACGACAAAGACTGGCAGCGCATTGGGTTGTTTGCTGCCCGCCGGAGTTGAACCCAGCAACATCACGCCTCTACACATCCTTTCCCTCGCATTCTGCCCACCGGGCACATGACTTCGCAAGGGCCCTAACAAGAGGGCTCTCGTCTGTGTATCTCCCGCTCCACTGGAAAACTCCGCGGCCCGTTCCCCCCCTGAGGAACCATCTGCCCATAGATGCGGTGGCTCACAAAACCATCCCTTTTACCCACGGGCTGTCTAGGATGCCCATGATCAATTCACACCTTATCTCCACGGCCCCCTCCGCCCTTCCTCGGTCCCTGATGGACTACACCTACTCCGCCCTGAAAAGAAGTATCAGGGAGGCCCTCATTGGAGAGTGGCCAGGCCTCCTCCCGACACCAGGATACTAGCACCACCTCCCCGCCCTGAAGCCGCGGCGCTTTGTGGGCTTGGGCAAGCTCATAGCAGGAAGAATCCACTAGATGAGGGCTGGGAAAAGCTACCTGGCCGCCCACCCAACATGGAGGGCCCCCGATGCCGACACCTCCTACCCCCGTGTGGTCTTGAGCCTGAGACGTTCGAACACGCCATCCTGACATGCCCCTGCAGACAGGGCGCTCGCTCACGCCTACTCCACCGTGTTTCGAGCGTTGGTCCAGACGCTCCCCTTTGGTCCTCCCTCCCACTACTCAAAAGGCTCGCCACCTTCATCAGCGACGCCTCCACCGGATTGCCCCCTTCGATGTTTCCGCCAGACACACCCCCTTCCTCGCCCCCACTGCCCCTCTCACCACTAGCAGTACCCCCTCCGGCCTTTCGTGTTTTTTCGTTGGCCGAGGTTTAGGCCTGTTGGTATTTCTTTCCTGAGACGTTATGTGAGCTTTGCTTATTTGAGTCAAATCTTAGGTACTTTGTATCTTTCCTTTCTACGTGGCCAGAGGCCCGGCGGAGGAGAAACCTTCGCGATAGTGGATATTGAACAGCTGCCGTGACTTTCCTTTGTTATTTGTTTTTGATTTATAGGTTTTGTTCTCTCCATAGCTAGCCCTGCGTGAGGCTTTTTGTACCTTAGAAACAATGAACGCATGATTACAAAAAAGAGAAAAAAAAGAGAAAAAATGAAAACGACTAAGAGATAGGACACGAACCATCCCAACAACACCTCCGGTGATTGAAATCTCAACACCACGAGAAATCATCGCGACTTTGCCCCACCCACCTCTCTTCTCCCGCGATGGCTACTGCCTAGGAGTTGACGTTAAGCCATGTCCGCTCCTCTCCTGTGGCCTCGCGGGCTCGCCTCCTTAGGGTTTTCGTGCTCGTTCTTCGTTGACAGCCGCTCATGGAGTTCAGTTCTCCCCCTTACCCCGCACTTGCTTTGGACCTCGCTTAGCATTTTGCGCCGTCCGAAAGCTTCCGGCCTCGTTCACGGTCGGCATCATGGTGCCGGACTCTCGGTCGCAGTAGGCCTCGACTTGCTGGGCGTGTACCTCTGATGGGGAAAGCTTCGGTTAGTAACATCACGGTCTCGCTCGGTTTCGTCATCATCCCAAAAGCCCTTGCTATGGCCCTTTTGTCGGCTGCGGCTAGCTTGTTTGCGATCCTTCCTCTCGCCTCCTCCCGGTTCTGTCCGCTTGCACCGTACTGCTACCATCCTCTCCCCGGCTGGTATCCTACTGCTCATCATCCGCTGGCACCCTACTGCTACCTACCGGCTGGCACCCTACTGCTACTCACAGGCTGGCACCCTACGGCTCATGGTCTTTGGCGGGCATCCCCTCTGCCCGGTGGCTACGCTCGCCATCTACCCTTCCCATCGGTTGGCCCCTCCTCGGTTACACCTAGTCGTGGTATAGCACTGCCTCCGTGTCTATTGTCCAACGCCTTGGATTGATGTAATGACCTGCCTGACCGTACATCATGGTTTCGGTGGGCCCTGTGTTGCAGTTTTCCTATGTCCCAGATCAACAAACCTCTCCCCGCGGGCAGCGTTTCTGGCCGTTGGAGTCTTTCCTTTTGTTTTGGTGGGCCTGCGGAAGGGTTTGGGTCTCTTTACCTGTACGTTTATATGTATTGTTTCCTTACGCATCGGAGGTTTTATCATAAGTGCTAGGCGAGGGGGACTTTTCCTATGGATTCGGGGTGCTTGATTTTTCCCATGAAGTGGTGAAGCGGGTCGTGGCTTTTGTTTATAGGTTTTGTTCTCTCCATAGCTAGCGCTGCATGAGGCTGTTTGTATCTTAAAACAAATCACGCATGATTACAAAAAAAAAGAAAAAAGAGAAAAAAAAAAGCGACCAAGAGATACGAGACGAACCTTGTCTCCTCCACCTCCGGCCACAGAAATCTCGACACCACGGGCAATGATCGCCACTTTCCCCCACCTACCTCTGTTCTCCCACGATGGCTACTGCCTAGGCGTTGACGTTAAGCCATCTACCCTCCTCTTCTGGGGCCCTTTGGCCTCCCCTCCTTGGGGTTCTTGTTCCTGTTCATCGTTGACTCACTCAGGAAGTTCGGTTCGCCCCCTTACCCCGCACTTGCTCTTCACCTGGCTTAGCATTTTGCAAGGTCGGAAAGCTTCTCGCTTCGTTCACGGTCGGCGTTACTGTGTCGGACTCTCAGTCGAAGTAGGCCTCAACTCGCAGGGCTTGTACCTTTGGTGGGAAAGCTTCGGTTAGTAACATCACAGTCTCGTCTCGGTCTCGTCGTCGTCCCACAAGCCCTTGCTATGGCCTGTTTGTCGGTTGTGGCTAGCCTGTTTGCCATCCTGCCCCCTCGCCCCTCCTGGTTCTGTCCGCTGGCACCGGACTGCCCCCTTAGCTGGCACCTTACTGCTTGAGCCCCCCCCTGGCTGGCACCCTACCGCTCATCACCGGCTGGCACACTACTGCTCCCCGCTGGCTGGCATCCCCTCTGCCGTCTGGCTCAGCTCGCTTCCCTATCCTCCCCGTTCGTCACAGTCCTTCTAGGTTACGCCCAGTCGTGGTATTGCCCTGCCTGCTTGGCTGCCGCCAAGGCCTTGGTCGAACGATGTACTTACAGGCGCGGCCGTTGTCTACCGTTCAGGTGTTGGCCCACATTCCAGTGGTTTCCAAGAAAAGTGCGATCACTATCCACTCCCTCAGGCCAGCATTTCTGTGCCTTAGCGAAACATTCTTTTGTTCGGGGTAGCCTGCCGAAGGGTTTGGGTCTCTCGACCTCTCCGTTTCTATGAATTGTTTCTTTGTGTGTCTGGGGTTTTATTATCTTACGTGCTCGGCAAGGGGGGCTGTTTCTATGGTTTCAGGGTGCTTGATTTTTGCTATAAGGAGGTGAAGCGGGCGGTTGTTGTGACTGATAGGTTGTTTTTCTCTTCATAGCTCTCGCTGCATAAGGCTTTTTGTACATAAAACAAAAAACGCATGATAACAAAAAAAAAAAAAAAAAAAAAAGCGACCAAGAAATACGCACATGAACCATCTCTCCTCCACCTCCGGCCATTTGAATCTCAACACCACGGGAAATCATGGTCACTTTCCCCCACCCACCTCTCCTCTCCCAAGATGGCTACTGCCTCGGCGTTGACGTTAAGCCATCTTCCCTCCTCTTCTGAGGCCTCGGCCTCCCCTCCTTGGGGTTCTTGTCCCTGTCCTTCATTGACTCCAGCTCATGAAGTTCCGTTCTCCCCCTTACCCGGCACTTGCTTTGCACCTCGCTTAGCATTTTGCCCGGTCTGAAATCTTCTCGCCTCGCTCACGGTCGGCGTTACGGTGTCGGACTCTCGGTCGAAGTAGGCCTCGGCTTGCAGGGCTTGTTCCTCTGATGGGGAAATCCTGGGTTAGTAACATCACGGTCCCGCAGGCTTTCATCATCGTCCCAAAAGCGCCTGCCATCGCCAGTTTGTCGGTTGTGGCCAGCCAATTCACGATCCTTACTCACTCCCCCTCCCGGTTCTGTCCGCTAGTACCGTACTACCACTTTCGACTCCATGGCTGGCACCCTACTGCTCATCACCGGCAGGCACCCTAATGCTCCCCGATCGCTTGCAGCCCCTCTGCCCCGTGGCTCCGCTCGCCTCTCAATGGTCCACGATCGTCGCAGTCCTCCTCCATTACGCCCAGTCGTGGTATTGCACTACCTCCGTGGCTGCCACCAACACGGTGGTCGAACGATCTAATTTACAGGCGCGGCCGTTGTCGACGGTTTGTGGGTTGGCCCACTTTCCTGTGGTTTTCAAAGAAAAGCGCGATGACTATCCTGTCCCTCAGGCCCGCCTTTCGAGGCCTTAGCGAAACTTTCTTTTGTTCGGGGTAGCCTGCCGAAGGGTTTGGGGCTCTCTACCTGTAGGTTTCTATGAATTGTTTTCTTACCTGTCTGGAGTATTAGTATCTTAGGTGCTAGGTGAAGGGGGCTTTTCCTATGGTTTCCAGGGTCTTGGATTTTGCCTACACAGGGAAGCGGGCGGTTGTTCTGACTTAGAGGTTTTTTTCTCTTCATAGCTCGCGCTGCATAAGGCTTTTTGTACCTAAAACAAATAACACATGATATCAAAAAAGAAAAAAAAGAAACAGAAAACTGACCACAAATACGCACGAACCATCTCCTCTCCACCTCCACGATTGCAATCTCAACACCACAAGAAATCATGTTCACTTTCCCCCACCCACCTGTCTTCTCCCACAATGGCTTCTGCCTGGGAGTTGCCGTTAAGCCAACCTAGCTCCTCTTCTGAGGCCTGTCGGCCTCCCCTCCTTGGCTTCTCATTCTCGTTCAGCGTTGACTCGCTCATGATGTTCAGTTCTCCCATTTACCCCGCACTTGCTTTGCACCTCGCTTCGCATTTTGCACAGTCGGAAAGCTTCTCGCTTGATTCCCGGTCCGCATAACGGTGTCGGACTCTCGGTCACAGTACACCTCAGCTTGCTGGGTTTGTACCTCTGATGGCGAATGCCTCGGTTCATAACATCTCGGTCTCACCCCGGTTTTGTCATTATCCTAAAAGCCCTTGCTATGGCCTGTTTGTCGGTTGTGGCTAGCGCGTTCGCAATCCTTCCTTTATCCACCTCCCCGGTTCTGTCGCCTTGCACCGTTACTGCTACAGAAGCTGGTACCTTACTGCCTCTCCATCCTGCCCCAATCGTCGTACTCCTCCTCGGTTACGGCCAGTCGTGGTATTGCACTACCTCAGTGCCTGGTGTTCAAGGCCTTGGATCGATGTAATTACCCGTGTGACCATATGGTCACCAATGTCGGCCGACTACACTATTGGTTTTCCCTCATTACGCGATCCCAGTATCCTCCCCCTCGGGCCCTATGGGGCCTTCGCGCCGGAATCATTTCTTTTGTCTTAGGGGCACCTGCGGAAGGGTTTGGGTCTCTCCCCTGTACGTCTCTACGAATTGTTTCCTTACGTGTCTGGAGTCTATTATCTGAGGTGCTAGGCGAGGGGGATTTTTCCTATGGATTCCTGGTGTTTGATTTTTCCCATGAAGAGGTGAAGCAGGCCGTTGTTGGGATTAAGGTTTTGTTCACGCCATAGCTAGCACTGCATGCGAGTTCTTGTACCTAACAAAGAACATAAGATAAAAAAAAAAAAAGAAGAAGAAAAGGAGAGAAAAAAAACCGACCAAGAAATACGACACTAACCATCTCTCCTCCACCTCCAGCGATTGAAATCTCAACACCACGGGAAATCATGGTCACTTTCCCCGACCCAACTCTCTTCTCCCACGATGGCTACTGCCTAGGAGCTGACGTTAAGCCATCTTCCCTCCTCTTCTGAGGCCCTTTGGCCTCCCATGCCCTCGGGTTCTCGTTCCTGTTCGTTGTTGACACGCTCATGAAGTTCAGTTCTCCCCCTTACCTCGCAGTTGCTTTGCACCTCGATTACCATTTTGCACGGTCGGAAAGCTTCTCGCTTGGTTCACGGTCGGGGTTACGGTGTCGGAATCTCGGTCGAACTAGGCCTCGCCTTGCTGGGCTTGTACCTCTGGTGGGGAAAGCCTCGGTTAGTAACATCATGGTCCCGGTCGGTCTCGTCGTCTTCCCAAACCCCTTGCTATGGCCTATTTGTCGGGTGTGGCTAGCCCGCTCGCGATCCTTCCTTCCTCCGTCTCCCGGTTCCGTCTGCTCGTACCGTACTACTCCAATCCTCTCCCTGGCTGGCACCCTCCTGCTCATCACCGGCTGGCACCCTACTGCTCCTCGGTGGCTGGCATCTCCTCTGCCCGGTGGCTCCGCTCGCCTCGCTTTCCTCCCGGATCGTTGCACTCCTCCTCGGTTACGCCCAGTCGTGGTATTGCACTGCCTCGGTGGCGGCCGCCAACGCCTTGGGGCAACCCTTGTAATTACCGGCGCGGCCATTGCTTTTCGGTTCGGTGTCGGCCCACTGTTTCAGGGGTTATCTTTTATGCGTGATCACCATCCTCTCCATCTGTCCCCGAATGGGCCTTAGTTAAAACTTTCTCTTTGTTCAGGCGAGCCTGCCGAAGGCTTTGGGTCTCTCTACCTGTACCTTTCTACGACTTGTTTCCTTACGGGTCTGGGGTCTTAGTACCTTAGGTGCTAGGCGAGGGGGGCTTTTCCTATGGGTTCGGTGTGTTTGATTTTTTCCATGAAGAGGTGAAGCTGGCGGTTTTTGTAACTTATAGGTTTTTTTCTCTTCATAGCTCGCGCTGCATAAGGCTTTTTGTACCTAAAAACAAATAACGCATGATTACAACAAAAGAGAAGGAAAAACAATGACCAAGAAATACGATCTTCACGCAACCATCTAAGTAGTTTCCTACACTTAAGATATTACAATATGATTATGCTTTCCTCTCTTTACATACACCCTTCCTCTACAAAATCACTACCCTCTAAGAACCCTGAGACTATTGTGATAGTCTTGAAGGGCCGCACGAACACACAGCTATTGTGATAGCTCTGTCCAGCACCACAAACCACCCATCTTACTATGTGACAAGACAGTATCCTTCAACAGATCGCTCATGCCACGCACGCCAGTCCCGTACTATCTGAAGAGATAGTATTCGCCTTCTCCCTAAGATATATAAGACGAAGGCTCGTTTAGTACATAGACGAGTGTCGTTGCCTGTTGCCCATACCTCTACAATAGTCTTGTTACAGTCAGCGATTTCCTGGGTTTTGATGCCACAGCGACGTTCTTTATACCGCTGCGTAGCCAGCGTCGAGCCCCACGATCCCCTGCAATCGGATTCAAGATGAAAGCAGTGGTTGTAGAGGAGTCTGCCATCGAGTTGTGGAATCGCCAGAGTCCCTATAAAGTCAACCCCCACAAGGGTCAGCGATTTCCTGTGCTTTGATGCCGCAGAGACGTTCTTTATACCGCCGCGTAGCTGGTGTCGACCCGAACAACCTCCCGCAATCAGGTCCAGGATAGGAGGAGGAGTTATGGAGGAATCAGACATCGAGCTCTGGGAGTGCGATGGTATCTAGAAAGACAACTTTGCGAAGGGTCAGCGATATCCTGCGTTTTGATGCCACAGAGACGCTCTTTATACCGCTGCGTAGCTGGCGTCGTGCCCAACAACCTGCTGCAACCAGATTCACAATCGGAGTAGTAGTTCTGGAGGGATCTGACATCGAGCTCCGCAAGCGCCTCGGGACCTATAAAGACAACCCCCACCATAATGGTCAGCGATAGCATGGGTTTTGATGCGACAGAGACGTCCTTTATACCGCTGCGTAGCTGCCGTCTAGCCCAAAAACCTCTCGCAATCAGATCCAGCATCAGAGCTGTGGTTGTTGAGGAACGTGTTATCGGGTTCTGCGATAGCCAGGACTCAATTCAGCCGTGTAACTTCATGAATAATAGCCCTCAGGGAATGAATCTTATACCGCTGGATAGCTGCCATCGAGCCCAGAAACCTCAATGTGTTGGATTCAGGATCCATTGTGTGCCTGTGGTGGACTGTGGCAGCTGTGGCACCGGAGTGAGGATGTTGCGTGATGTGAGGAAAAGAGTGTCACGTCGCCTCCAGACTGAGGCTAAGTGCCGAGAACCCACTAGGCACTATGCTAGACTTGAGAGTGTTATGGCTATCACTCGCTTTCAGACTGGAGTGAGCTGGCATTTTCGCTTCTTCAAAGATAAAGTTCTGAAAATAGAACTCTAGTAGGGCTTTCGCGCAAATTTAAAATTAAGGGTATGATCCCTTTCTCACAAGGCGCCAGCACTAACTATATTTGCTTTGCCAAGAAATACCCCTTTCTCACATCCGGGCTAGAAGACAAAGAAGGCTGAAAGAACAATCAGGGGTATTGGTGAATCCTGATGTGTGATGGTGTTGAGGTTTAAGTCAGGATGAATTAGAGGCAGTGTTGCTTAGTGGCATGTGTCAGGACGGAACCCAGTGTAGGCAAGGGTCTCCGGACGCAGCAGACGCAACAAGATCTGGCACATGCGTACAGGATGCACAGGACGCACAAAACGCAGAGTTCAGGCCGGGAGAGTCAGGACGCAACACTACTGTATCTGATGCACACTACCTTTTGGCTGATGTCCCACCGACCCCACATGCCCTACCCCGATTATATGGGGCATTTCCCAATCAATCCATGGTGGCTTATGATTCACTACGGTATACATTATTGACTTGACACCTTCTGAGCATGCTGTGGCTACTAGGATAACTTAGCGGATTGTAAAAATGCCTTGTCAATTACCCAGTCAAATTCTATGAGTTTATAATTATCTTACACTAAATTATCATAGTGAAAACAGGATGTGTTCTTTTCTTTCACCCTAGTCGCAGCATGCTTCCTGGGTGCAACTCGAATCGTGGTATGAGTTCCTGTCTGGTCTCTTGGGCAAACACGTAGAACAGGTAGTGAATCAGTGGTTCCCGATAGAGCCTCCTCCTCTGAACAATCCTCTTCCAGGCACCACTTTGAGCCTCCTATGCAGCCGGCACTTTTGTCAACCTGTTGGTGGATACTTTCAAGATTGTCCAGTCCTTCATCTAGAATCTCGACATCACCCTCTGATGATCCTTCCTCCTCATCAGTGTCGGATGCAACATCTATATTGACTTTACTATCCCAGATTCTTTCTTCAGGATCTGATTCCTCAGAGCCTCCCAAGTGATGTACACCTTGGTTTTGAGGTGGTCCAGGCCGTGCATATTGAGATTCAACCAGTTCACACTAAGGTAGTATAGCCTTTGGCTCTCTTTCAAATACTCGCCTGCCATCCTGATCAACAGAAGACCATTGGGTGTCCTTCTTGTGTGATTCGTCATCATTGGAGATAGGGCCATTATGGTTCTCTATACTTTCTTCCTTCATATCAGCCCAATAATGATAATCCTTCGCAGCAGCCATTGCTTCGAGTTTTTCTGCCTCCCGTTCACTATCGTAACCTGCTAGCTCTCATCGTAATTCATCGTTCTCCTAGGATTTCACCTGCATTGAAGATTGAATTGTACTGCTCTTGAGTTGTGAGTCTCGATAGGGAATCACATATCTTGCCATGCTAAACACCCACTCTAGTCCAACACTACACCCTTGAACAGCGAGAATATCCCCAGCCATCCGAGCTAAATTTGGAAATCTTTGCGCATTATCCTTCCACCACTGCAGTATAATTGCCTCATAAAATATCCCACCTGGGCAGGCCTCAGATTAGCGATCTGCAACCCTAGCATCTGGCTCAGGTGGCTCAATCTCAGAATCTGTTTGGTAGTACGCTAGTGCTTTACACAGGATTACTGATCTGTGTTTCAAAGAGTCAAGGTGTTTGGATTAACTGTTCAAACCACTCCGTGGAATAGACATGTCAGGTGCCTGATTATTTATTGGTGCATAGGACAGATCATAATACACTATGATGTGCTTTTTATATGACTTCTCATACTCAGTCCACTGGCATCATGATCACGTTCTCAAAAAAGGTTGAGTTTGCCATAGTGATTTAGGCAAGTTCCAATGCCGGACAGAAGACAGCTTGGACTTTCGGTTTTACCATACTAAGAGGCTGCCTTTAATTTAGCTTTCACTAGGCCCTCACAAATATTAACCTTCCATTGCATCCACTTTTATTCTAACTTGAAAATTTGCATTTCCAAAGGAGCAAAGATATCTTGATACACTTGAAACACTTCATGAATGATGACGCCCACATGTTTTTGACATCCACAAAGTCCAAAATCGTATTAGTTGAATTACCTCCCAGATGTATTCAATCTGCCTCCAGTCCTCTGGGGTTGACCAGAGAGGGATAAACTCGGCATTGGTTTGTTACCCAACCTTGGCGAATGCCGGTAGCCCCACAGAACTCTCCAACATATTTAGGGTTGAGTTCCACTGTGTTTTCACATTATAAAGTAGTCTGGTAGGGACTTAACCTGGTGATTCGGTATCACGATGAAGTGGTGACCCCGTTGAAGTGAAGCACTAACAGCAATACTCATTTTCTGATGCTATCAACCATTATTAGCATTATCTCGGACTAAAGGTAGTATAGGTGGGAATAATGGGGAAAACACTTGGTTCTACTTGCACATTGGCGCGCATTCAGTTTAAAACAATGAATTTGTGCATATATCATACCCTTGTGTGTATGAATTTGTGTGTATGAATTTGTGCATATGAATTTGTGCGTATGAATTTGTGCATATGAATTTGTGCTTATGAATTTGTGCATATCAATTTCTGTTTATGCATTTGTAATATGGGTACTAGGGTATGAGATCTTAGACAGATTACCTTTTCTATGCTTTTGTGAAAGCCATATCCAATCTCATAACCTTCTCAATATAGCCTGCTTTAAAGGCAGACGGCATATGACGATCCTGTGATTTCACCTTAATCGCACTCATAAATGCACCCAGGATCAGCAGAACAAAGTGGGCCATACATGGAATATGATTTTCCAATTGACACCATTGAACCGATTTTAAACCCCAAGCATTGTTTAAAGCTTGGCTGAGCGTTCGGTTATTGCGAGCAGAATCACTGGTGGAACCGGGAATTTTATCCTCAATTCTGTAGGTGGCTAGAACGTCATTAATTATCCCTGCCATATTACTACCTGTACGAGAACCCCTCATTTCCTCAAACCCAATCAGGACCTCCTTAATCTGGCAGCGATCTGAGATCAACTATGCCACAATTGCTAAAAATCGAAGTTTGTTTGGTGAAGTCCATGTATCGGCAGCCAGAGAAATCTTTCCTGCAGCAGGTAGACATGTTCGAATATCATCCACCGTAGACTTTCACAGCGGTTTCAAATGCCGCGTAAATGTCATTGGGCTGCGGATTTTGACTCCAGCACGAATGTAAATGAAGACACTATTAGGTGGTACCTTCTGCTTGAGGCATTCCGAAAGCTAAGACCTTAATCATTTTATATCGGAGAACTCTGTAAGAAGACACGAGTAATGCAGGCTTAGACATAATCGGCTACTTCAGTGTAGATCGTCGAAGTGTTGGTAACGATAAAGTAGAAAAACTTCTTATATTGGTAAGATGTCTTCTCCGTGGTTGTTGATCTCTATCTACTTCGGGCTCTTGCCCGGCGCTTATACCCGCTCCCAGGGTATATCTACCCATCATACTAGTGAAGTACCTTTCCCGCTTCTGCAAGTCTTCGTGAATGTGCGAACACCATTTGACCCTGAATTCTCACATACCAGTTTGGCTCTAATCCTCTATCAGATAATTGCGTCCAATTACCGATTCTCGATCTTTGTGCCATATGAACTTAGTCTGTATATGCAGCCTGGCACACTACCATCAACTACAGGTATATCGGCTTGGGCTGTATCAAGATCCTGTGGACTTGAACCTGATGTAGTTGGAGGTAGGAGTCCCTCAATGTCCTGCCCTTTCTTTTTTTTCTGATGACTCATCAATCTTGCAAGATCCTTTCATCCAGTAGTGTCTAGTTCCAGGCCCACCCAGGAACTCATGTTGAGAATCTGTGTTAGAAGATAAAATCTAGCAGGAGCATCAGGCTATAAAGAAAATTTGTGAAGGCTTCGCTGATGATTATCATGCAGTAGATATTGAACTGGAACATCAGCAATCCAACTCACAGCTAGGCAGCCTAAGCTACCGTGCTAGAACCGGCACCCACAAGAACTATTCTAGCATTTTAAAAGACTACCCGGACAGTCAATATGCCTTTCAGGAGAGTGAACTGTCGTTTGATTACAACCAGTGATTGTTTGACAATGCACTGCCAATGACAGATTCACACCCTATGTCCCTAGGTAAGTTACAGGAGGTGATGTTCGGACTAGCGCGAGAGAGGCCCATGACCCCTGGTTTCGCCAGTAGCCTGTAATTCACCCTAGACAACTTGCAGGCAAGTGATGGCGATAGAGTAGCCAATTTTCTTTTCTAGACTTGTTGATATGTGAAACCTTTAGTTGTTAGGCAATTAGATTTGCACGAAATGTATTAACGAATCGCACTGGGTAACCGCCCACGACTGGGAAACCGCTTACATGTGGCAACTATGGATAACCAAGTTTCCCTTTGATTAACTCTGTTAATACTTGAGATACAACCTTGAAAATTAATCAACAAGTACTTTTGAGTATGGAGAATTTAAATATGTAATTAATATTTGACAATAAGAAACAGGGATCCTAGAAAAATCATTTTAAGACCAATTACACATAACAAATCACTCAATACTCTAAGTAGGATAAAATTAAACACCTACAATGTGTATTTCGGTAAGCCTATGGAATGATTGCCTAACCCTTTTAGGTTCTGAGTCAGGTGTTTTTTTAATCAAATTAATCACTATCATTCAGTGTTAGAGTAACTAATAAGCTGCTGAAAGCTTTAAACAAGTTCAATGCTCTTCCTAGTAAGATATCTTGTTATTAAGTAAACCAAGAACTCTATTTTATTGTAATATACTGTAATGTTTCCTTATCGGTTCTCAGTACACTGAGAATCTTTAAGAAACCGTCCCGGGTCGTGGACTTGCAATCCTAGTCAAAGAGTGGCCTAGGCGGATTGATCAAGTGGAGGCTCCGAAGGCTTGTTAGATAAAACCTTTTACTATATCGCTAAGCTCTTGAAGTGTTTGGCGGCTTCTCACTATTGTGACGAACTGAAGAGATAACTATCCAACCAAGTATATTGACAACACTGTCTGGCAAAGTCTGCTCTTTCTAAATCCGAAAGATGCAGTCTTTAAATACATGGCTGGCTTTTCCTAAAGCATTACTTCTACGAGCACAGCTCATATCCTAAAACAACTATGGTATCAAATTGATACCATCAAATAATACATAAAACATTCAAGGTATCAAACGCTCTCTTGAAACAAAACTTCAAACAAGCGGAGTATCAAATGATACTTCCGCAACACAATCATGGAGGGGCACAACCTCGTATCCCGAAACCAAACATAAAACAAACTAGATATCGAACAATACCTCCTGCATAACAAGGCTACAGCCACCAGGCTCATATCCTGAAACGAAACTAATCCTATTGGAAATCCATCAGTAACTATAGTCCCTGTACCGGTTACATATACTTTATTATCATTATTTTAGTTTCTACATAGGTTTAATGCTAAACATAGATCTTTTTAACATTTAATGCCTTAGTGTTTATCCAAGATAGAAATTTGCATCTTAGTAGTTAAACTGTGAGCAATGTTTGCAAATAAAGCTGCCAAACAGCCTAAAATATATTTTTATAGTTATTCATAGTTCTAGTAAAATATAATATGTATACATATATATATAAATTACATGTAATAAATCAAGCATTATAATCTATATTAGAAATCCCTAAACTACATAATTTGAAAATATCAGATTATTTGAACAAATTTTGGAAATTTTCTCATACGTGCTAACTGAGTTTTGAAGATTAGCAGAATATAGGAAAATTACATGAAGTTACTCAAATCTGTGAGACTAGCACATAAAATCTTATGCTTACCTAATGCTAGCAAGCTAATTGAATATATTTTACACCTATTAGGTACTTTCTAAGTTCTTACATACTTTAACTCTTATTATATAAGTATTTACTTCTTATAAAAATTAAGGTACAGAAAATAGAGATTCCCTCTATTTAACCTAAAACCAGGTGACAATGTTTGAATAATAAGTGCAAAGCAACTGGCAAGGAATTGGATTCATCAGTCAACTCAATAAGCAGAAATCATAGTATCATGTTAATTGAATTTGTGTACTGTTTTCTACTTGCTATTAGTTATTATAAGTATGAAAACTAGCTATAAATTAATGTAAAAAATTTATAACTTAGATCAAGTAAGACTGATACAATCCCTCTATTTATCAAAAAGGATAGTTTTTGTAAATCTTTCAGTTTTATACTACTTAGAGCAATTAGTGATTTATTTTAGATAATTAGTCTGAAAATGATTATACAAGACAGCCAATTATGGATTATTAAAATGTAATTACATATTCAAACTCTCTATACCTGAAAGTACTTGGTAAGTAATTTTCAAGGTTGTATTGCACTTATTAACAGAGTTAATTAAAGGTAAATTTGGTTTTCCATGGTTGCCACATGTGGGCGGTTTCCCGGTCGTGGGCGGTATCCCCATGTGATACGTTACTATTAGAATCGGTTAGCCAATCTGTGTCACCATGATGACAATTGGCGATGTGATTCGCTCAAGAGCTCAGAAATATTTAATCCCGGGGGCCAGGATGTTCTCGAAACTCTGGTCATGGCATTAGACTAGCAATAATAGAATACCAAGATCTGGATGACGTACAAGGTCATGATACAAGGTGCACCTCCACCTCAAAGATTTTGTGCAAAAGCAGTCTATAATCTGAATGTACAGCAGATCTCTCGAAATGGCATCTGAAATACCTGTGCTATCCAAAGCCATTGAGAGTATGCATGTAAGATATCACGATGCCTTCAAGATGCTATCTGGAATATGTCGACTATCACGAAGCTGGGAGAGACTGCATGTGAGCAATAATGAGGTCGTCAAGAGGCTCTCTGGCAGATAGGTACTCTCACAATACCGTCGCAAGCAACATGTGAGCTATTAGGTGTGCACTGGAACTCTATAGCCAAACATGGAAATTGATGCAGAGGGGGTCCAAATATGGCTGTGTAGCATCAGAATCATTTTCAGGATGCTACAGCCGAGTTGGATTCTGCCATCAAGAGTGAGGCACAGGAGGGAGATTTCAAGGATGTGAGAGCTTAGGATCTGCGAGTATAAGGATGCAGGCCCTTAGTGGTCGTTATCTGGAAGTCGAGGCCAAAGGGGTTGATTGGGAATGGAGTTCGAATGTGACGTTGCGCTGACTTCACATTCAGAACAAGGCTTAATATTCTAAGGGCCGTAAGCCTCTAATGCACAGGACGCTCAGGACCCATATAATAATTTTTACAACTCAATTAATACCACGGTATTGTGTGAAATTAGAAAAAATCTGAAATGAAGAATTGACATGGCAGAAACCACCTTATTTCCTGCTTCTCTGTGCCAATCTTTAAGTCCTATTAGCTTCAGCAGTGTTTCTCCTACTTGTTTTATTGCTGTATTTCCTACTATTATTACAGCCTTGCTTCGCTCGATAATCTGTGACTTGCATGACCATAACAAGTAGACCTTTCCTTATAGCACCAAAGAGGTTAGTGTTGCTGTTCGTACTATATATTTCATATGCAGGGCAACAGCAACTCCAAGGACAGCTAAACTCACACAGAGTAATCTTCTTACAACCCCTATCCGCCAGAGACTAGTAGAGTGTGCTACAGCTTTTAAGTTGAATCACCAGCTTGATTCATGGAGGTGGCAGAGATGGCAGGTATTCAGCTGTAATGCAGATTTTACTCCCAGTATTTGCAATTAAGGGTTATGACCGGTAAATCGCTAGTTCCTGTACATATTTATCACTTGAATCAAAAGAAAAGTAGCTTGTTAGGGCCCATCACTATACAGATATGACTCAGGCTGACTGGTATAAGGCCTGGCTTTTGTTCTCCCAATTGTTTCTTTTTTTCTTATTAACACACTAATAGTAAGAAATTATGAAACACTTAAATTATATGAAGCAAGGAATCTGCCTTTAATATTGAAGGGTTCTCCCCTAATAACCAGGTTTGGTTACTATACTGCTAGGAACGGTAGATACAGAGGGTTGCTTTGTACGAAAATGTGAGAAGTTAAGTACTATGAATAATTGAGTGGGCTTCAAGGGCCGTGAGCAAGAACAGCAAATATTTTGAGATAAAGAGTAGGGAAAAACCATTAAGGCAGCCTCTTTTACTACTCATATAGTTCCCAAGTGCCACTAGTTCTGGCAGAAGCAATCTCAGCTTGAGTTAGACTATCTTTACTTGCAGCAGGAGAATGTGAGTCCTCATCCAGCCGCCCACTCACAAAACCATTTCTGGAAGCTGGGAACATTGAGGGTATATGATTAATTGGCCTCCCTGTTCACTTGACTACAGCCCTATAGAAAATGTTTGTCAAATTATTAAAGACCAGATGCTAAACGCAATCCTTGCCCTACCAGCAATGAAGCGCTTCGAGAGGCAATTGAAGAAGCGAGTAGAAAACTATCTCACCCAGGGAACTTGGGTCTCTAGCACACTCACTTTCTACCCACAGGCTTCAGATATAGACAATTAGAATTCTCACTGGTAATATCTTACTAACTATTGACATTTTAGGTTCCACTAGCAAATGGGTGCCTGTCAGGTTATTACAATGCACATTCCAGTTCTCATCTACCTGTATCCATTTGGCAAAAATACCAACATCTTTCATCTACCTATTTACTAACTGCCTGCTTCCTAGGTTGGGCCAAGGGAGGCTATTTCAGTTACTCAGATGCTTGTTCAACCTTTTTCTTGTTTCATTTTCTTGTTTCATTTCTTTTTTCTTTTACTGCCTTTGTAGAAAAATCTAACAGACCTTTTCAGTGATCATTTCCACTATTAGGCACACAAACTCCCCATAAGAAATTTACAATGTAAAGTTACCCTACCTTGACATGGACGAAATTCGCAGAATAAAGATAACACCCCCCTCCGGCCCCGGTTTTGGAACGACTGGTCATCACTAGATGGCTGGGTAGCGGCATACCAACACCAAAGACTACTATCATTGGAACCTATCTTATAACGCTATATAGGTTGCAGCCATCTATCTGAGCAGATCTCGTTCGTGTGATATATGAGGCGAGGGCTTCAGGCACCCTATGAAGATGCAAACAGGTGAATTGGATGGAGGCGCATTAGGTTACAGACTATCAAAGACAGATGGTCAGAAGTCTGGGTCGCTGGTAACAGGACTTTTTCACCCTCAAATTAGACAAATCTTACCTCCAAGGACACAGAGAATATAAAGAAGGTAACTATGCTCAGTGAGTAGATCGGGAGAATCCACAAAGGACGCTTTGGTACAGAATAGAGTCTGATGGAAAAAAGCCATAGGGGCGATCCCGAGAACAGGCTATATAATACCTGTGAATGAGAATTCTATATGCGGTGGCATGCTACATTCTCTACGGAACCAACAAAGGAAGACCGGCCATCTTCTGTCCCACAAGTTAGACTGCCTACATTAGACGTCGGGTCAAGATAATTTGTAAACACTACAGTTAACAAATAAACCGATAGGCTGACACCTGATATGGTCTCCACACCCTCAGGAAGAAAAGAAGCGCAGACCGATAAGTTAACTATAGGAGTGAATTGGTGTAGTAGGGGTTTTCAGGGAATACAGGTGTTCGCACCTTGGTGCAGTTCACAGAAATGGTTGCGAGGTAATTAGGTAGTATAGAGTTACCATGTATACCGCGATTGCTCAGACTCAGAATATAAATATTGAAGCATCTTCACTGCTATTAAATTCTGTTGGCCAAGAGTTACCTACCTCGATGAACAAGACCTCAGTCCTAGGTCACGCCAAATACATTCGAGCCACACAAACAGGCTTCCCCCGCTCAATATTTCGGGGAAGGGAATATTCGATATCTACAGCGCCTGGAGATTAGTTTCCTGTGGTTACTTTTCTTGCTGTCAAGTCAAGATTTGCCCTACTTGGTATAAGTTTTTTGGTTAATTAGCCTGTATTTCTTTACTTGTTTGAAAAGATATCCTGTGTGGTGCGAGGGTGAAAGGTTTCCACCCGGGAGATTTGCACAGTTATTTCCTTTGTATTGTTTGTTTGGAATTAACATTTCGTTTATGCCATAGCTAGCACTGCCAGCAAGTTCCTGTACGTTAACAGCGAATAATTGGGTTAAACAAAAAACAAAACTTGCTGCTATTAGAAACAACATGCGCGTAGAAGAGATGTTATCGATATAATCAGTTTCGTACAATATCATTCTCAATACTTCAATGATATACCAAGAAGTATTCCATTATATCTACCCGACATTACTCGTGTCTTCCTAACGAGTTCTCTGATATAAAAACGATTAAGGTCCTAGCTGTCAGAATTCCTGATGCTGAAGCTACCACCTCTCATCCACTGTGAGCAGAATATTGTTTCTATTGTGCAAGTGAAGGAAGAGGGCTACTATTATGAGGGAACAGAATGGAATAATAATATCCAAACACACTCTTCTCTCTTTGCTCATTTTATTTTCCATTATTATTGTCACAAATCATGACTAAGCAAGGCAGATTATACATGACTCATACTTATGAGTCATAAGGGTATGTTGGATTTAACATTATGACGTAACTTGACTCATAGTTCTCACATGACTAGGCACTCGTGAGTCATCGTTATATTATAATTGGTTCATTGTTTCATGACTCACGATTGTGACCTCATAGGTTGTAATGACTTTTGCACATGACTCAGATTGTGAGTCATGGGTTTCATGCTTGCGGCTGATTTGAGCGCATGACTTGCTTTATAGGTTATGATTGGTTAATAGTATGTTGCGATGTAACTCATATGAGTCATCTGATTCATTTTAGACTATGACTCGCTATGAGTCCTAGAGGTTATGTAACGCGAGGTGATGAGTCACCTGGGTTAGGGTTGTGGGAAGATGCCTAGGTAAGGGGCTTGGTTTTGACCACGGGATAGGCCACGCTTCTCGCAAACTTCTTCCCCCCCCCTACATTTTACATACAAACTCGACCCTACCCCGCTTTCCGTCCGGAACAAAACCCTCGCCCACTTTTCCTCACCTACTCGTCGCCATGGCGAACCCCCACAACCTCCCTCCAGGGAACGCAGGCTTTGGTAGGCTCTCTGCCCTCAACTCCCGCTCCATCACCAAAAAAAATCAGTTTGCGTTATTTGCATTCCAGCGCACCCGGCATGTTCTGGCTGCGTTCTGTGGGACAATTTTTTTGAAGTTATGTAATCAAAAAACCCGTTTCATTTTAAGATTAATCTAACAATTAGGTAGACAAACATGAATTTTCAGCCCTAACGGACAACATTTACATGTCCATTTTGGCTGCTGAAGTTTAAAACTGGATTCATGGGATGCACAGGATGCTGACCAGATGCAAACTCCACTACAGGGTGCGTTCAGATGCGTGTGGATGCAAAATCGAGTTTTTTTGCTGATGTCCTGTCGCGCTCAGGAACTCCCTCGACCGATCAACCCATAGAGTTCATGATGAGGCAACTCGCTCAGGCGAGGAGCGTCCTCAGGCTCAGCAACCAAGACTTCCCGGACCTGAGCCCAGATACGCAGGCCGGAACCCTTCCCATCGAATCAACCACCATCGTCCTCCTCTTCCAGCTCGTCCAAGGCCTTGTGACCATATCGCATGAGCTGAGCGGGGTAACCCAGGCGGTCGCAACCATCTCTGAGGAAAATGAGAACCTCAGGGAGGAGCTCCACAACATCTCCTTTCAACTCGCGAACATTCCCCCCTCCCAAGAACAGCAAACCGATCCGGCCATCGCCGATCTCCAAGCATCCATACGTGACCTGTCACATCGAGTGTCAGCCCCAACCCCTGCCCCCCTGGCACCGCCCCCCCCCGCCCCACCCACAATGAAACTCCCAACCCCCTCCAACTGCCGGCCCCCCCCCTTCAAGGAAAGGGAAAGAAAGGGCCCGTGCTCCACCCACACCTCTCTCAGCCGCGGCTGACGACCCTAAATACATCATACCATTCTACGATACGAGGCTTGGCAAGGTTTCGGTGACCCCGAGAAGTATGCCAAACTCTTCCCCCACTCCTACGAAGCCGGCGAATTCCGGAAGGGCAGGTACGACCTTGACTCTTTCACGCCGGGACACCTCCACCCTGACCACGTCGTCTCACCCTCCTACGCACAAGCTGCCTCTGGCTCAGGCTCGGGCGGCAAGGGCAAAAGCTAAGCTGGGAAGCCTCCTTCCCCCCAACTTGTTGCGAGTACGACGGCCCCTCCCGTTAAAAAGGGGCCGCCCTCCCTTCCAGGCGCCCAACGACGCTTCTTTGCTCCTCGCCAGTCCCCTTCCCCTCACCCAGACGCTCTCACCATTGCCGCTACTTTTCCTGACATCGCCGCTCGCGTCCTGCGAGAATCAACCTGCCTATTACCCCTTGGCTTCTCTGCCACTGTCAACTCTGGTGGCTCCGTCTCCCTGACCGTCACCGACAAGGCCACCCCCGCCGCTTCCTACGCCCGCTACTTCGACTCCCTCACCAGGGCCCTCAACCAGTCCTTCCCGGTAGGCGATAACCCCGGGTGCACTCTCGTCTTCGCCTCCACAGCCGTGCAACAAGCCATTCACGGCCTCCCACTACGGTTCCTCTCCCAGGATGAAGAGGAACTCTTCCCATATATCCGGCAAGCAATCCTCAACGACAAAGCGACCCAGGTTCTCTCAGCCAGGTACCTTAACCCTAGCAGAGATTCTAGGGAGACCAAGCAGGCCACTTCGGTGGTTATCACCGTCGACCCCCAGAACGTTTTGGCCCTCACTTCCGCGGTCGTCATCCTCTCGCAAAAACGCAAGGTCGAACTTGCCTTCACCTCCTCCAGAACCTCCCAGTGTAAGAACTGCTGGAGATTCGGATACGGACATCAGCGATGCCCCGCCGCCCACCCCACGTGCCCCATTTGTGCGCTTCACCATACTCGCGCGGCTCACAGATGCCAGAATCCAACCTGCCCCAGGAGCGGGAACAATAAACCAGTCCCATCCTGTTGTCTGACCTCGCCCCCCCATTGCTGTAACTGCGGTGGTGACCACACTGCACGTTCAGGGAATGTCCGGCTCGACCTCCCCCACCTGTCCCCACCAGAACCAACTCGCCAGCCCCTGCCCCAACTGGTCAAGACCCCATGGATTTGGCGGTCGATGGGGGTCCAACACCCACTACTCCCCCGACCGGGACGGGTACCCTTGAGGTGGACCTCGTAACCCCCAGGCAACCTCCCCCAGCTGGACCCTCTACGCGTCCTGGCACTACTCACGGTTTCGGTGGTCCTCTCCCCCTGGAGGAGCCAAGCCCTTCCCCTGCCCCTTTCACCCGTCGGGTTCGTCCCGGAAATGAATAATCAACCCATGCCCCCGTGTTTCTTTCCATCATTCAATATAACTGCCTTGGGAGCTGGAATGTTTTTCTTTCTTTGTTTGAGTCGTTCAAAGAGGCGACCACCTATCCCGTAATAGTTCTTTTGCAGGACCCGCCTGTCAATAAGGCTCACCTTCCTTCCTTTAATGGTTTCAAGTCCTTCTTTCCCCCGGTTAGGGAGCCACGAGTGGCAGCCTACGTTCATATGTCTTTTCTTTCCAATTACACAGTGCTCCCCAAGTTCAAGGGGGTGGACGATGTTCTCGCCCTCGACATCTCCTCCAATGATCCTCTCTTCGGCACCGCTTTTCACTCTTTTAGGATTATTAACGCCTACTCCACCAACACTACTGACCATAGGGTTCACTCCGTCTTGCCAGAAGTTCTCTTTCCCGATCTTGGGTTTCCCCTCCTAGTTTTGAGCGACCTCAACATCCACAACCCCCTCTCGGACCCTCTGCGGCACTTCTCGCAACGGGAGATCTCGTCTTCGACCCCCTATTGCGAGAAGGCAGCAGAATCTGGCTTCGCCCTCCTCAATCCGCCAGGAGAGTACACCAGGTTTCCCTTAGTGGGAAAAGCTCGCCCTTCGGTCACAGACCTCGCCTTCGCAAACCCCCCCCTCCTTCCCCTAGTTAAGAGTTGGGAAGCTTCCCGCCCTTCGACTGGTTCTGACCACATCCGGATAACGATCACCCTCGCCACACCCTCCCCGAACCAAAAGCCCCCGCGCCCGCGTTTGGCTGACACGGACTGGGATACAGTGGACCCGATCGTTAAGGGTTTCAAGGTCCCGGCCGCGCCGCCATGCCCTAGCCCCCCGCAACTGGACGAATGGATGTCAGAATCGCTGAACCGTCTGGTAGCTCTCCTCAAAGAACACACGCCTGTTTCCAGGCCTTCCCATAACTCCAAACCCTGGTGGACCCCCCACCTGACTATCCTCCGTCGTGAGTATCACAAGGCCGCCAGAGAGGCCACGAAGCACAACACCCCACGCATGCGAGATGTTGCCGGTTCCTCCAAGGCCGGGTACTTCAAGGCAATCAAGGCCACCAAGAACAAACACTGGTCCTCCTTTCTGCTGAGCGCCACCCCCCAGAGCCTTTGGACGGCCAAGAGATTCGCCTATGGGCGTGCCCAGCCGCCCTTCCCTTCCCTCCCAGGGGCTGAAACCCCACAACAAATGAACGACGTCCTTCTGGACCACTTCTTCCCCCCTAAAGAACCGTTCTCCCCGCCACCTAGGCTCAGACCAGACAAGTCTGCACCCCCCCTGACGACAGACGAGATAGCTGCGGCTCTCTCCAAGTGCTCCCCGACTTCGGCCCCAGGCCCGGACGGGATACCCTACTCTCCCTGGAAAAGGTCAACAAGATCAACCCCTCAATCCTCCTCCATATTCTTGCCCCGCTTGTCCTCCTAGGGTACCACCCCGCCTCACTAAAGAGTTCGAATGGCGTGGTGCTTGACAAGCCAGGGAAGCCCTCCTACGAATCACCCGCTTCCTTCAGGATAATCGTCCTGATCCGCACAATCTCAAAGATCCTGGAAAGGATTATAGCAGCCCGCATACTCGTGGCAGCCCGCCTCAGAGGGCTGTTGCACCCCAACCAATGCGGTTCGCTTCCTGGGCTCAGCACCTACGACGCGTGCCTCACCCTCACCAACGACGTCACAACCCTGCAGAGGCCCCGTCTCAATGTCTCCTGCCTGTTTCTGGATATAAAAGCAGGTTTTGACAACGTCGACAACAATACCTTGGCCCGAATCCTTAGGGAAGGCGGGATACCCCCCTACCTGGTTTCCTGGGTATCATCCTTTCTGAGTGAGAGAAGCTGCACCCTGGTCTTCCAAGGAGCCCCAGGAACCCAAGCCCCCATCAACGTCGGTGCCCCCCAAGGCTCTCCGATCTCCCCACTCCTCTTTCTCCTCTATGTTGCACCACTACATTTCGCGATCCCTCAGGGTCTCATGATCTCGTACGTGGACGACTTCGCCCTCACAGTGGCCTCCCTCTCCTATCGTGGCAACATCCGCCGGCTCCAGGTTCTCTTCGACAAGCTTGAAGGAAAGGCGTCCCGCCTAGGCGTCTCCTTTTCGGTTGCGAAGACAGAACTGATACACTGGAGGACCCCCAGCCAGAGGCACTGTCCGAAGTGCGTCTCACCCATTCACATCAAAGGGGACCTGTTTTACCCTGGCAACTCTGTTCGGTGGCTCGGGTACTGGTTCACTCCAGCCCTTGACCCCGCTGCTCATTTCTCGCATCGCCTGACCCTTGCCCAGGGGGCGTTTGCCCTTATACAACGCCTCAGTCGGCCCGGTGCGGGCCTCCCCCCCTACCTGTGCCACTGATTGGCATCATCATTGATTGCCCCCATCCTACTCTACGGCGCGGACCTGTTCTCACCCAGTGTGGGCACGACGACCCGCCTCGACACATTCTGGCGGAAGGTCCAAAGGTGGACCACCAACTGCTTCTCAGCCATGCCCACCGGGATACTTTCGGTGGAGTCATGCCTCCCCCCCGTCTCCCTCCTGATCACCCACCGGCAGAGGCTGGCGGCGCTCAGAGTGGTCTGCTCCCCTCCCAGCCTCAACCCGGCTACAGCCCGCCTTCACCCCTCGTTCCCCTCGCTCTCGGCGCATCGTGCACCTGACTCCTTGCGGGCCTTAACCAGTGGCCTATCGTCCGTCTACCTCCCCCTATACTGGAAAACGCCCTGCCCTGTCCCGCCACTGAGGAACCACCTGCCAGTGGACGCGGTGGCTCACCGAACGATACCCTTCACCCTCGGGCTTTCTAGGATGCCCATGATCAACTCCCAACTTGTGTGCCCTACCCCCACCCTCCCGCCTCAGTCGCTGATGGACAACACTTACTCTGCCCTGAAGAAGAGGGTAAGAGAGGCACTCCTCGTGGAGTGGGCCTCCCTTTTCCCGACCGCAGGGTACTACCGGCACCCTCCTGCGCTGCAGCCGAGGCCCTTCATGGGCTTGAGCAAGTTCGTTGTCGGGAGGATCCACCAAATGAGAGCCGGCAAAAGTTACCTGGCCGCCCACCCGACATGGAGGTCCCCCGACGCCGATACCTCATGCCCCCGCTGTGGCTTGGAAGCCGAAACCTTCGAGCACGCCATCCTATCCTGCCGGTCGAGACAACACAGCAGGTCGCGCCTCCTCCACAGCGTTACCAATGTCGGTCCCGAGGCCCCCCTCTGGTCATCCCTCCCATTGCTAAAAGACTCGCCTCCTTTATAGGCGTCACCTCCACGGGATTCCCTCCTACGATGTTCCCACCCACCACTCCCCCCTCTTCCCCACCGCTTCCTCGCTCACCCCCCAGGGTGCCCCCCCCGGTTTTTCGTGTTTTTTCGTTGGCTGAGGTATAGGGTCGTTGGGCTTTCTCTCCTTTGTTTTTTAAATAGGCATTCCTTTTTATAAGACTAAGTTATTAGTTTGTGCTTTCCTTGTTATATGTGGCCGATGGCCCGGCGGAGGAGGAACCTGCGCGATAGTGGGTAATGAACTGGTGCCGTGACTTTCTTATGTTTATGTTTTTGATTTATAGGTTTTGTTCTCTCCATAGCTAGCGCTGCATGAGGCTTTTTGTACCTAGAAACAATGAACGCATGATTACAAAAAAAAAAAGAAAAAAAGAAAAAAAAAAGAAAAAACGACCAAGGGATAGGCCACGCTTCTCGCAACCTTCCGGCCCCCCCCGACATTTCAAATATAATCTCAACTTTACCCCGCTTTGCGTCCGGAACAAACCCCTCGCCCACTTCTCCTCGCTCTTTCGCCCTCATGGCGGATCCCCACCAGATTCCCCTGGGGAACCCTGGGGAACCCTGCCTTTGGCAGGATGTCAGCTCTCAACTCCCCTGCCCCGTCGAGATCAGGTACTCCCCTGACCGACTACCCGTTAGCCTTCATGGCGGAACAACTGGCCCAGGCCAGGAGTGCCCTCCGCCTCAAGCCCCGAGACCACCTGGATTTCAGGGCCGAGACGCTGGCCAACACTATCCCCGCCGAATCTACCACCGTCGCTCTCCTGTCCCAGCTCGTTAGGGGCTTATCACCATTTCGCATGAGCTGAGTGGGGTATCCCAGAAGCTCGCAAGCATCTCCCAGGAAAATGAGGCCATTAGGGAGGAGCTCCACGACGTCTCCTCGCAGTTGGCCAATCTCCCCCCTGCTCAAGACCAAAGCCTCCCCCAAGCCCTGGCTGACCTCCAGGCATCTATTCGTGACCTGTCACATCGTGTGTCAGCCCCTGTCCCTGCCCTCCCCCAAGCGCCGGCCCCCACCCATACGTCCCACACCCCCTTCGTCACCCAAGGCCCCACCCCATCTAGGAAGGGCAAGGAAAGGGCCCGAGCACCACCCACACCGACCCCCACTGCAGCTGAGGACCCTAAATACCTTATACCATTTTACGACACCAAGCTTGACAAGGCTTTGGGTGACCCCGAGAAATACGCTAGGTTGTTCCCCAACAGCTACGAGGCCAGCGAATACCGGAGAGGTGCTTATGACCTGTCCTCTTTCACCCCCGGCCACCTCCACCCTGACAACAACCCCTCACCTTCCTATGCTCAAGCAGCTTCTGGTTCAGGCCCGGGCGGTAAGGACAAGAAGAAAGTCGGCAAGCAACCCTCCCCCCAGCAAGTTGTGAGTGCAGTCGCCCCTCCTCTAAAGAAGGGGCCTCCCTCCCTCCCAGGTGCCCAACGTCGATTCTTTGCCCCTCGCCAGTCCCCCACGCATCACCCAGACGCTCCATCCATTGCAGCAACCTTCCCAGACATAGCTGCCAGCGTCCTCCGCGAATCAAACTGCGTCCTCCCGCTTGGCTTCTCAGCCACCGTTAAGCCTCGTGGTGCCATCTCCCTCACTGTAACCGACAAGGCTACCCCCACCGCGTCCTAAGCCCCATACTTCGACTCCCTCACTAGGGCTCTTAACCAATCTTTCCCGGTGGGCGAAACGCCCTTGTGCACCTTGGTTCTTGCCCCTACAGCGGTACATCTAGCCATTCACGGCCTCCCACTTCGCTTCCTCCCTCAAGATGAAGTGGAACTCTTCCCATATATCAGGCAAGGGATCCTCAACGACAAAGCGACCCCGGTTCTCGCAGCCAGGTACCTTAACCCTGACCGAGATTCTTGGAGCATCAGGCAGGCCACTTCGCTGGTTGTCAACGTCAACCCTCAGCACGTATCGGCCCTCACTTCCGGGGTCTTCATCCTCTTGCAGAAAAGCAAGGTCGAACTTGCCTTCTCAGCCAACGGTACCTCCCAGTGTAGAAACTGTTGGAGATACGGACACGCCCATCAACGATGCCCGGCAACCCACCGGATGTGCCCCATTTGTACGCTTCACTATACTCGCACGTCTCACAGATGCCAGAATCTGTTAGGTGGTAGCTTCGGCGTGAGGTATTCCGACAGCTAGGACCTTGATCGCAATTATCTCGGAGAACTCATTAAGAAGACACGAGTAATGTAGGCTAGATATAATGGTTTGCTTCGGTATAGATCGTCGAAGTATTGATAACGATATAAAAGTGTAGAATAACTTATTATATTGATAAGATCTCTTCTCCGTGCTTCTTGTTTTTAATAGCAGCGAAGATGCTTCGATATTTATATTCCGCGTCTGAGCAATCGCGGTATACATGCTAACTCTATACTAACTAAGTACCTTGCCCGCAACTCTGCGAACTTCACCTAAGTGCGAACACTCGTAGACCCTGAAAACTCTCTACCACACCTCTTGCTCCCATGGTCAACTTATCGGTCTGCGCTAAGCATTATTCCTGATGGTGTGGAGACCACGTCAGGTGTCAGCTCATCCGTTTATCCGTTGACTACTGTGGTTACGAATTATCTTGCCCTCGTGCTCGTCGAAGGTAGTGTTAGCTCGCTGGACAGAAGATGGCCATTCTTCTTTGGTTGGTTCAGTCGAGAATTCGGTATGCGACTGCATCTCGTATTCTGGTCTTCCGACATTACACGACTTGTCCTCGGGATCGTACCTATAGGCATTTTTCCTCGGACTCCATCTTTTACCAACCTGTCCTCTGTGGATTCACCCGATCCACTTACTGGTCATAGTTACCGCCTTCATACTCTACACGACTTTGTAAGTACGAGGGGACTAACTTTCGTGCAAAGCGTCCCGTTACCTATGACCTGACCTTGCGACTGTCTGTCTTCAAGCGTCTGTAACCTTATGCGCCGTCGTGCGATTCACCTGTTTCCACTTGCATATGGTGCCCGGAGGTCTCCCCTCATATATCCTGCGAACAGGATCCGGTCGCACGGACGGCCGCGACGTATACGGTGTTATAAGATGTGTTCCATCGATAGTGGTCTTTGGTGTTGGGACGCAACTACCCAGGCGGCCAGTGATGACGCGCCGTCGCAACGCCGGGGCTGGAGTGGGGTGTTATCTTTTTTCTTCGAAGTTCGTGTGCGTGAAGGTAGGGTAACCTTGCCCTGTAAATCCTTACGGGGAGTCCATGCGCCTAACAGAATCCCACCAGCCTCAGGGGCGGGAACAATAAGGCAGTCATATCCTGTTGTCCGACCTCGCCCCCCCATTCCTGCAACTGCGGTGACGACCACACTGCCACATTCAAGGATTGTCCGGCTCGACCTAGCCCAACTAGCCCCACCAGACCTGCCTCCACAGTCCCAACTGGTCAAAGCCCCATGGATATGGCAGTCGATGGTGGCCCAGCACCGTCTACTCCCCAGGCCAGTGCAGGTCCCACTGAGGTGGACCTCGTAACCCCCAGGCAACCACCCCCTGCTGGACCCCAGCGTCCGGGCACCATTCAAGGCTTTGGCGGTCCTCTCCCCCTGGAGGCCCAAAGACCTTTCCCCACTCCTTCCGACAGTTGGGCTCGTCCCTGTAATGATTAATCACCCGTGCCCCGATGGGATAGGGCCGGCCCCGAATCCCCAACTACTTTCCATCATTCAACATAACTGCCTTGGGAGCTGGGATGTTTTTCTTTCTTTATTTGAGTCGTTCTGAGAAGCGACTACCTACCTCTCACTAGTGCTCCTTCAAGATCCGCTTGTCAACTGGGCCCACCTTCCTTCCTTTAATTGATTTAAGTCCTTTTCCCCCCCTGTCAGGAAGCCTCGTGTAGCGGCTTATGTTCACGTGTCTTTTCTTGCTTCATTTTCAGTGCTCCCTAGGTTCAAAGGGGTGGATGACATCCTCGCCCTTGATGTCTCCTCCCAGGAACCTCTCTTCGTGACAAACTTTGACTCCTTTCGGCTGATCAACGCATACTTGACCAACACGCGCGACCACCGGGTCCACTCCATCTCCCCCGATACCCTCTTTCCAACCTTGGACGTCCCCCTCCTGGTAGTAGGGGACCTCAAGATACACAACCCCCGCTCAGACCACCTGCGGTCTTGTTCGCCTTGGGAAATTGGATCCTCGACCCCCTACTTTGAGAAAGCGGCCGCGGCTGGCTTCGCCCTCCTCAACCCGCCCGGGGAATACACTAGGTTCCCCTTCGTCGGCAAGGCTCGACCCTCTGTTATAGACCTGGCTTTCGCAAACCCCCTCCTCCTCCCGTTGTTCAAATCCTGGGAGGTCTCCCTCCCCTCGACAGGTTCCGACCATGTGCCAATAACAATCAACCTGGCACCCCCCACTCTGATCCCAAGCCCCAGGCACCCTTGGTGCTCCGATCCGGACTGGGAAACACGGTCCCCCCTCATCAAGAATTTTCGGGTACCTCCTGCAGCTGTTTGCCCTTCGCCGACGGCCCTAGACGAGTGGTTGGCTGGGTCTTTGGATAGACTTACCGCCCCCCTCAAGGAACACACCCCCGTCTCAAGACCTTTCACTACTTCAAACCCTGGTGGACTCCCCACCTGACAACCCTCCGTCACGTGTCTCACAAAGCCTCAAGGATGGCCAGGAAACACGGCACCCCAGCCCTGCGGGACCAGGCACACATTTCCAAAGCGGGGTACTTCAAGGCTATTAAGACCTCTAAAAACAAAGACTGGTCGTCTTTCCTGCTATGCGCGACACCCCAGACCCTGCGGACGGCCAAGAAGTTTGCCTATGGCTAAGCCCCTCCCGGCTTTTCCTCGCTCCCCGGGGCTGAGATCCCACAACAGATGAACGACGTCCTGTTGGGCCACCTTTTACCCCCTGAAGGAACCATTCTCTCCCCCCCCCCAGGTTGCGGCCTGATAAAAAAGTGCCACCACTAACGAATGAAGAGGTAGCTACAGCTCTCTCCAAGTGCTCACCCACGTCAGCCCCGTGTCCAGACGGGATCCCTTACTCCACCTGGAAGCAAGTCAACAGGGAAAACCCCTCCATCCTCCTCCAGATCCTCTCCCGCTGGTCAGCCTGGGATATCACCCCGCCTGCCTGAAAGGGTCAAATGGGATAGTACTCGACAAGGTGGGGAAACCCTCCTACGAGTCCCCCGCCTCCTTTAGGATAATTGTCTTAATCCGCATGGTCTCGAAAATCCTGGAAAGGATAATTGCGTCCCACCTCCTCCTAGCAGCCCGATCAAAGGGCATGCTGAACCCCAACCAGGGCGGCTCCCTGCCCGGACGGGGCACCTATGATGCGGTCCCGACCCTTTTCAACGATGTGAAAACCCTTCAAAGACCCTGCCTCAAGGTCGCGTCCTTGTTTTTGGACATCAAAGCAGGGTTCGACAACGTCGACAACTCCACTCTTGCCCGCATCCTGAGGGAGGGCGGTATCCCCCGCGACCTGGTCTCCTGGGTCTCGTCCTTCCTGGGAGAACAAAGCTGCACCCCAGTTTTTCAGGGGGCCCCACGGACCCCAGCCCCCGTTAATGTCGGCGGCCCGCAAGGCTCACCGATCTCCCCTCTTCTCTTCCTCCTCTACGTTTCGCCCCTTCACTTCCAAGTCCCTCGAGGTCTGATGATCTCATATGTTGACGACTTCGCCCTCACAGCCGCCTAGCCCTCGTACAGAGGCAAAATCCGCCGCCTCGAGAAACTGTTGGCGAAGCTGGAAGCTACGGCCCTCAGCATAGGGGTCTCCTTCTCGGTCGCCAAAACAGAACTCATACACTGGAGGACCCCCAGCCAGAGGAACTCACCAAGATGCCTCTCCCCCATTCAGATCAAAGGAGAGCTGTTCCGGCCCTGCGACTCCCTTAGGTGGCTTGGGTACTGGTTCACTCCTGCTCTTGACTCCTCCGCCCACTTCTCGCGCCAACTGGCCCTCGCCCAGGGAGCCTTTGCCCTCATCAGACGCCTTAGCCCCCCTGGGGCGGGCCGAGCCCCATACCTATGCCACAGGCTATCAACGTCCTTGGTCGCCCCCATCTTACTTTATGGGTCGGACCTCTTCACACCCAGCGCAGGCGCCATGGCGCCCCTGAACACCTTTTGGCACATGGTCCCGAGATGGACTACGACTGCTTCTCTGCCACCCCTACCGGGATCCTTGCCGTGGAATGTTGCCTCACCCCGGTCGCTCTCCTAATCTCCCAACGACAAAGACAGGCTGCGCTTCGGGTTGTTTGCTCCCCGCCGGGGTTAAACCCAGCAACAGCGCGCCTCCACACATCCTTTCCCTCCCTCTCTGCCCACCGGGCACATGACTCCTCAAGGGCCCTGACAAGGGGGCTCTCGTCTGTGTATCTCCCTCTCTACTGGAAAACCCCGCAACCCGTCCCCCCCCTGAGGAACCATCTGCCAATAGACACGGTGGCTCACAAAACCAGTCCATTTACCCACGGGCTGTCTAGGATGCCTAGGATCAATTCACCGCTCATCTCTTCAGCCCCCTCCGCCCTTCCGCGGTCCCTGATGGACAACACCTACTCCGCCCTGAAGAAGAGGGTCAGGGAGGCCCTCCTTGCACAGTGGCCAGGCCTCCTCCCAACACCAGGATATTACCACCACGTCCCCTCCCTGAACCCGCAGCCCTTTATGGGCTGGAGCAAGTTCATAGCAGGAAGAATCCCGCAGATGAGAGCCGGAAAAGGTTAGCTGGCCGCCCACCCGACTTGGAGGTCCCCCGCTACCCACACCTCCTGCCCCCACTGTGGTCTTGAGCCCGAGACGTTCAAGCACGCCATCTTCACTTGCCCCTCCAGACAGAGCGCTCGCTCACCCGTGCTCCAAGGTGTTTCGAGCGTTGGTCAGGACGCTCCCCTTTGGTCCCTCACACTGCTCAAGAGGCTCGCCACCTTCATCTGCCTTGCCTCCACCAGATTCCCTCCTACGATGTTTCCGCCAAATACCCCCCCCTCCTCGCCCCCAATGCCCCTCTCACCCCTAGCAGTACCCCCCCCGGCGTTTCGTGTTTTTTCGTTGGGTGATGTTTAGGCCTGTTGGTATTTCTTTCCCGCGACGTTATGTGTGCTTTCCTCGTTTGAGTCAAACCTTGGTTAGTTTGTATCTTTCCCTTTTACGTGGCCAGAGGCCCGGCGGAGGAGAAACCTTTGCAATAGTGGATATTTAACTGGTGCTGTGACTTTCCTTTGTTATTTGTTTTTGATTTATGGGTTTTGTTCTCTCCATAGCTAGCGCGGCATGAGGCTTTTCGTACCCTAGAAACAATGAATCCATGATGACAAAAAAGAAAAAAAAAAGCAAAGAAGAAGCGACCAAGGGATAGGCCCCACGAACCATCGCAACAACACCTCCGGCGATTGAAATGTCAACACATGAGAAATCATCGCGACTTGCCCCCACCCACCTCTCTTCTCCCACGATGGCTTCTGCCTAGGAGTGGACCTTAGGCCATCTTCCCTCCTCTCCTGTGGCGTCACGGCCTCGCCTCCTTGGGGTTCTCGTTCTCGTTCTTCGTTGACGCCAGCTCAGAAGTTCGGTGCTCCCCCTTACCCCCAGTTGCTTTGCACCTGGCTTAGCATTTTGCATGGTCGGAAAGCTTCTTGCTTCGTTCACGGTCGGCGTCATGGTGCCGGACTCTCAGTCGAAGTAGGCCTCGGCTTGCCAGGCTTGTACCTCTCATGGCAAAAGCCTCGGTTAGTCCCATCACGGTCTCGCTCAGTTTCGTCCTCATCCCAAAAGCCCTTGCTATGGCCCGTTTGTCGGCTGCGGCTGGCTTGTTTGCGATCCTTCCTCTCTCCTCCTCCCAGTTCTGTCCGCTTGCACCGTGGTGCTACCATCCTCTCCCCTGCTGGCATCCTACTGCTCATCATCGGCTGGCACCCTACTGCTACTCACAGGCTGGCCCTCTACTGCTACTCACCGGCTGGCACCCTACTGCTACTCACAGGCTGGCACCCTACTGCTCAACGTCGTTGGCTGGCATCTCCTGTGCCCGGTGGCTCCGCTCACGATCTACGCTTCCCATCGGTTGGCCCCTCCTGGTTACACCTAGTCGTGGTATAGTACTGCCTCCGTGGCAATTGTCCAATGCCTTGAATCGATGTAATGACCTGCCTGACCGTACATCAGGTTTCGGTGGGCCCTCTGTTGGAGTTTTCCTATGTCCCAGATCAACAAACCTCTCCCCGCGGGCAGCGTTTCTCGCCGTTAGAGTGTTTCCTTTTGTTTTGGTGAGCCTGCGGAAGGGTTTGGGTCTCTCTACCTGTACGTTTCCATGTATTGTTTCCTTACATGTCTGAGGTTTCTATCATAGGTGCTAGGCGAGGGGGACTTTTCCTATGGATTCGGGGTGCTTGATTTTTCCCATGAAGAGGTGAAGCGGGGGTTTTTTTTTTCTTTTTTTTCTCTTTTTTTCTTTTTTTCTTTTATATCATATATTCGTTGTTAAGGTACAAGAAATCGCATGGAGCGCTAGCTATGGCGAAAACAAAACCCAAAATCCAAAACGAACTAACAAAGGGAAGATCTGGCACCAAACTCTTCAACTGGGGTCCGTACCGGTCCCAGGCCCTCACACGGGCACGACATTAAAGCAAGTACAATAAAGGAAACCCTCCTTATACCAGCGGACAGCATGAAAAAACCTAAACGTAAACCTAGCTAACCTGAGACGACATAAAGTAACCAAAGGAAACTACATTAGATGACTGGGAAGAAATAGAGCCAGCTGAGGATGTTGGGCGAGAGAACATGCCCGGGGGAAAGGCTGTGGCGGTAGAGCTAATGAAACGGCTGTGGGCCCCAAGCAAAGGGGCGGAAGACCAGACGGGGGCGTCGGGGCCGATGTCAGATACCCCCTGAAGGTGGCGGGCTCTGGCCGGCCCCTTAGCGGGGCAGCGGAGTATGGCATGCTCAAAGGTCTCAGGGGCCTCTTCGCAGCTGGGACAGGTGGTCGGGGCGTGGTCGCTCCAGGAGGGGTGTGCGCGGAGGTAGCTCTTGCCAGACCTCATCTGGTGGAGGCGGCCCGCGGTGAATTTGTTGAGGCCCATGAATGGGTGGGGCTTGATAGAGGGGCGGTAGGGGTACCTGGCCGGGTCCGGCGCAGACTCTTCCCATTCTTTGATTAGGAGGCTCCTACACTGGAGCTTGAGCTGGGGATAGGAGCGGCCCGGGCGGGGGGCTGGGTAGTGTTCGCATAAAAGGTGCTGGGAGGTAACCGGGAGGGGTTCGAACCCGCCAGGCCCGAGGATGAAAAGCATGGAATGAGGGAGGGCATCTAGTGGGAGGTGGGCCCTGTTCTTCGAGGGCGGCCTGGGCTCGAGCCAAGGGAGGGGCAGGCGGCTGCCCGCATTCTTCGCGGATAGCAGTCTATGATCGGGGGAGTGGCGATGTAGGAAGGGGGTTTGAACCGATGGGGGGAGGCGGGCCGTGGCCGGGTTAATTTCCGGGGGGGAGCATAGAATCCTGAGGGCGGCAAGCCGACGTTTGTACCTCAGGAGGAGGTCAAGTGGGGGGAGGCAGGCCTCGATGGCCAGAATATCGGTCGGGGTACTGAGGAAGCAGTTGGTTGTCCAGCTCTGGACCTTGTGCCAGAAGACGGCGAGCTTCCTTACCATGTGGGAAGAGGGTACGAGCACGTCCGCGCCATAGCTGAGGACGGGGAAGAGGAGCGACGAGGCCAGGCGATGGCACAGGAAGGGGGGGAGGCCCATCCCAGGAGGGGAGAGCCTTTTGATGGCCACGAAGGCGGCTTGGGCCTTGGCCAATCTCTTGGTGAAGTGGGGGGTGGTTGACATCAAGGGGGTAAACCCGTATCCCAGCCACCGAACCTCGTTTTTAGGTTTGAAAACCGATCCATCCAAGTGGATCGGCGCGTTGGATATGGGGCCTCTGTCCCTGATCGTGCGCCAGTGGATGAGCTCCGTCTTGGGGATAGAGAAACTGATGCCCAGCCTAGCCCCTCTGGACTTCAGCCTGGCATACAGCCTCTGCAGGATCTGGATGTTTCGACGATAGGACGCCGAGGATGCCGTGAGACCGAAGTCGTCCACGTAAGAGAGGGTGAGGCCCATAGGGATCTCGGAGTGCAGGCGGGAGACATATATAACGAATAATAGTGGGGACACGGGGGAGCCCTGAGGGGTGCCCACCGAGACGGGGGCAAATATCTTGGGGGAGCCCTGATAGAGGAGGTGGCAAGTCCTATCGGACAGGAAGGACCTGGTCCAAGAGACTAAGTACGGGTTGACCCCTTTGGCCTTGAGCATGCCGCAGAGGGAGGAGGCGTTGACGTTGTCGAAGCCCCCCTTGATGTCCAGGAATAGTGTAGAAACCTTTCTTTGGGCCATCTGGAGGGTTCTGACCTCGTGAGTCAGGGTGGTGGTCGCATCCGAGGCCGAAAGGCCCGCCAGCGACCCGCACTGGTGTTGGTCCAGGAGGCCGCAAGCGCGGGCCACACAGGAGAGTCTAGAGTTCATTATCCTTTCCAGGATCTTCGAGAAGGTTTGGAGCAGGACTATGACCCTGAAGGAGGAGGGGGAGTCGTACGAAGGCTTTCCAGGCTTGTCGAGAACAATGCCATCCGCCTTTTTCAGCGTAAGGGGGTGGGAGCCATAGGCCACCAGCGGGGCAAGTAGGTCTAGTAAGATGTGGGGAGCCATACCGTGCACTCTCTTCCACACAGAATTGGGTGTCATGTCAGGCCCAGGGGCCGAGGACGGAGATGAGCGGGCGAGGGCTCTGCCTATTTCCTCCGTTTCCAGAGCTTGGCAGTCCGCGAAGGGTAGAAGGATGGTCTCTCTGGGCCTAGGAGGCTCACCAGGGAAGAAGTGGTCTAGGAGCGCTTTGTTGAGCTCTTCAGGCGTATTGGCACCCGGGAGCTCGGGGAAACGGGGGGGCGGGCGCCCGATAGCGAACTTTTTCGCTGTCCAGACGGATTGAGGGGTCGCAGATGCCAGGAAGGAGGACCAGTGGTCCCTCTTCGCTTTCTTGATGGCCTTAAAGTAGGAGGCCCTGGCGGCCCTCGCGGAGGCCAGGAGGGAGGGGTCGTGGCGTTCACGCTTCGAGGAGCGGAGCGCCGAATTGTAGGCTCTTCTAAGGATCGACAAGAGGTCCGTCCACCAGGGCTTGGACCTGTACGTTACCCTCTTCAGCGGAGTGTGCATGGCGAATTGGGCTGTCACCCTGTCTAGGTTGGTCTTGAACCAGATGTCCAGGGACCGGGTGGTTGGGATCGGGGGCGGCGGTGGAATAACTGTGGCCTTCAGTGATTCATCCAGGGCCTTCCAGTCGGAGAGGACCCAGTTGGGGGAGGCGGGGGGGGCTCTGAAGAGAGGGGCCTCGAAGCGAAGGAAAATGGGAATGTGGTCGGAGCCAGTGGAGGGGAGGGGGTCTGACCATTCAGAAAAGTAAGGTGCAAGAAGGGGGCAGGCAAAAGCAAGGTCAATGACGCCAGGGCGCCCAATGAGTGACATGGAAAAGCGGGTAAAGACCCCTGGTGTGTTGAGGAGGGAGAACCCCAATTCTGTAGCCCTGTCGAAGTACGGTGCCGATGTGGCGATCTCGTCCTCTTTAAACGCCCGGAGGGGGTCCGACGTGGGGTGATGGATGTTGAGGTCACCTAGGGTGAGAGTTGGTGTTGAGGAGAGGGGAAAAACAATCTCCGGAGAGACCGAACGAGTGTTGTTTAGGCGACCCTTGGTGCTGTAGGAGTTTATGATCGAAAAACGAGTTGTGGAGGGGTTGAAAAAGCCATCGGGGGTGAACAGGTCAAGCGCCATGACGTCACCCCTGTCAAAAAACCTAGGAAGGAGAGAAATAGTAGACAAAAAGGAACTATAAACGTAAAAGGCAACGCGGGGCTTAAAGCCACCAGAGGTGGGGGGGGAAAAAGAAGAAAACAATCTGAAGGAAGGTAACTTGCCCCTGTAGACCGGGGGGTCCTGCAGGGCCACGATGGAAGGAGGCTGGGTCAATTGCGTAAACGACCCGAACAGTGAAAGGAACACATCCCAGCTCCCGAGGCAGTTGTGTTGAACGAGTGTGAAGGGTTTCGGAAGGGGAGGGGAGACCTGCTCACCACCCCACGACGAGGGGTTGTACTGCATTAACGGGCCAGGCCCGAGGCGGTTCTGCTCATAGGAGAGGGGCTAGGCTGCTCCGCGGGGGGGAGGGCGCCTGTGCCTTGTGTGGGCCTTACTGAGGCCGGAAGTATCGTTGTCCTTCTG
>Ga0307517_10001217_pt1 | contig 43304 bp, 27 predicted proteins | sample 23_EM_MG_FD_194515 | JGI IMG/M metagenome (GOLD analysis project Ga0307517, IMG submission 194515) | Populus trichocarpa ectomycorrhiza microbial communities from riparian zone in the Pacific Northwest, United States - 23_EM | ecosystem: Host-associated > Plants > Roots > Unclassified | place...
ATGTGTTTGGTTAAAAAAATGCTTTTCAAATTGAGGTTATAAAATAATTAAAAAATATTTTTAATTTAAATATTGTAGATTTAACTACTATTATTACATCATGAAATAAATAATATTGATATCAAATATTTTTTATTATTCCATTAAACTATATGCAATGTCATCACATACGAAATATATCCAACAATAACTATATTTTTCATGGTTTCTTAAGCACGCAACAACAAAAACTGTATTTTTTGTTACGTCATCAAGCGATCTCCTTCTAATTTTTTGAATAAAATACAATTAAAATAAATATATAACCTGAATTTTTTTTAACTGGGTCGGACCCGTTAAGAATATAATTGGAATTGCGATCAAATTCCACAAATGCTGCGTCATCATACGATATCCTTCTAATTTATATAGTGTTATTAAATAATATTAAATACTAGTTTTTCGAGTAAAACTTAATTTTTTAAAAAATAGTTTACAATTTCATTACATACAAAATTCATTCGATAAAAACTACAGTTTTCATGATTTTTTGAGCATGCAATAAAATTAGTTAAAATATTTTTAGAAATAAAATTGAGATTACAGTACGAGTAAATTTAATTCACCTTAAACTAATTTAAAAAAAAAAACAAAAAAAAATATTGTTCATGTTCACGTGAATAGTGCGAGTAAAATCACTTAACTGCACTAGTTTTTCAGAAAAAAAAACTAAATTTTTCCTGGTTTTTCGAATTAATAATTAAAAAAAAAACTAAACTTTTCCTGGTTTTTCGAAATAATAATTAAAAAAAAACTAAACTTTTCCTGGTTTTTTTTTTATTTTAAAAAAACTGATTTAAGTTTAAGTGTACAGTGCAAGTGAATTAATTCACTCGCACTGTACAGTGGAGCATGGCTCCACTGTTCACTGAACAGTGGAGCCATGCTCCACTGTTACAGCTTCTTGTCTCAGGAGAAGCAGCCAAATGCTGCTTCTCCAAAACTTGTGGTTCCATTTTAATTTGTAGTGGGTCCTACCAGTAAAAAACAATTTTTTTCCCTTACCAAACGATATTACGTGTGGCTGCGGTGAACCTCACCCGCAGCCACACTTCTAAACGGCCACTAAGTTGCAAGCAAATACAAAGCTAGTGATGGAAGCTGGACAACAACAAATACGTTGAAACCGAAACATTCAAGATAGAAAAACGAAGAAACAAACCATCTTTTCTTGCTGCAATGGAAGGCAGTTCCCAACCAATACTACCAGCATACTTGCTGAATTTGGTGGGCATATCTATGTAAATATTTTAATTTGGTGAAAATTAAAATAAGACTAGAATGAATGCTTGGAGGCCTTGTTGTTATGACTAATTATTAGCTGATATCTTAGTTCTTTAACTCGATATGCAGCTGCGATTTGGCGAAGTTAACAAGTACATTAGCAACACCAACGTTTTTGAACATTCAGGGATTGCTGAAAATCACATGCCTCAGCAAATCAACTTTTTTTTAAAAAAAATCAAAGCTTAAAGCTAACCAGGTTAACTAACCCAACCTGCAATACCAATTCAGATATGGTACTGTAACTATGATCATGATACCACTTTTCTTTTCATAAATCAGCCCATTTTCTTCCATGTTGCAGAGAGCCCCAGATACAGGGGAGCTGATTATAATCGGGGTGGATGCCACAAAACCTTTCTTGGAACTAGGAGTAGTTTCAGGTATGGTATGTGTATCATTTCAATTAGAACAGTACTGCAAATAAATTTTGCACAATGAGATGTTTTATAAAGCATAGCGACTTTCCTTACCTCGTACTTCAAACTAGTTTACTTTTCAGCCGATGGAAAAAGATTAGTTCATAAAGTTGATCTCAAATTCAACAGGTGTTCCCTTTCTCATGACATGGGAGTTACGCGGAGGTAAATCTATTCAATATTAGTCTAAAACACTACATGGGCATTATAATTCAAATTGAAAGCTGTAATGATCAAGATGAATTGTGTTTCCGGGCACAATGTGGTGATGGATTTTCCACTCATTCTAGACATACACAGACTCCTTAAGGGTGGCCCGTGAGTACTCAAATATCTTGCTGTACTCTATGTGTATTGTACATGACTTGAACAATGAGCTGGTAATTATGTCTGTCATGGACCATGACGTTAACAAATGCAGGTTGATAAAATATACATGGCAGAACATGCAAGAATTGGAATCATGCCTCGCTATGGCAACGCAGACTCAATCAAGTGGTTTCAGGTGGAATCAAGTTGCGCATTTCACCTTCTTAATTGTTTTGAGGAAGGTACTGATGAGGTAAACTCATAGATTTCTTACGTAAAAGGAAAGATCCCTGACAGGAACTGAATTCTCTACGGATTTTCCAATGATCCACGGAGATTTTACTGGTGTTAAAAAATAAATATGGCTATACCCAAGCTACTGATTCAAATGCTAGCTCTGACTCCGGTGATTATAACTAAAACTTTTCTTTCTATATAAGTTTACTATAACCCTGATCATTAATTTACATTACTTAACATTTCAGGTATGCCTAAATATGGAGGTCTAGCAAAACTGTATTTTGAAGAGCCAGAAACAAATAAAATCAACTCGGTAGATAATTAAGCTCTTATGTGTTATTAACCTTCTTTCCTAACACATCTAAATTTATGCTGACACTGTTTTGGTTCTGTGAATCAGCAAGGTGGCCAATCTGAAGAGCTGATAAAGGTGGAATACCATAAATCCGAACAGAATACTTTCTGCACTGAAGCTGCCTTAGTTCCCAAACAAGGAAGTCATGAAGAAGATGATGGATGGATAATCACTTTTGTCCACAATGAAGATACAAGCATGTCCAAAGAAGGTAAATTTTGCACTTTGGTACATAATAATTATACGACTCTTATATCTAAAGTATTTGTCTACCTTCATAGGCTTATATAATTGACACCAAAAAGTTTACCAGTGAGCCAGTTGCCAAAATCACGTTGCCATGCTGAGTCCCATATGGATTTCATGGAGCTTTCATGCCAATCCTGTTGCAAAGTTTGACAGCATCAAATGTTTACATCACCACTTTCTGTTTAGCAGTCTCTTGGGTTATAAATTGTATAATCTGGATGACATCCAGAATTTTTTTTTATTGATCGTTGTTTATGATATACACTCAGCTTTAAACATTGAATTTAAGGTTAATCTTCTTAAACGTTGGATCAAGAATAATTTTATTTACACTTCAAATAACAACACTCGAAAAACAAGTAACAAAGAAAAGTCAAAAGGCATTCTATTTGATTTTAATTTCGAGTCTCACCTTCCTTATACTTTTAGCCATTTGAAATTGAGTCCTTCTATCAAGTTTATATTGATTTTAACAAAACCCTTCTTTTCTCTACTTTTCTCTTTCCTTCTCCTTTCTCCTCAACCGCCACACAACCCAACCCAACAATAAGTCGATTAAGCAATCAAGTGAAAAAGAGGCACAAGGATTGGATTCAAATCCTTTATTAATTGTCATCACCACCACACGAGCCTATAGATGATGATCAATTTATATTCACATCACTAACCTTAGAACCCTAACTACCCTAACATGAACAAAAAGACTCAAACCCTAAAAACTGAAGAAAAATTGAAGCTAAAAAACCCTAGATTAGCCACCGCCACCACTTCAAAAACATAATTTTCATGGAAAACAACTTAATTCCCAAAAAAAACAGTCAAAATCACCATAATTAAAGAACCCTAGGATTCAAGAATTGAAATCACACAAAATCATATCTAAGACACTTTCAAAAAAATAAAAATGAAGAGAGAAATAGAGACAGTATTACCTCAGGTGCAAGATATTCAAGAACAGCAGCGAGGTAGACAGGAGCGCCGGGACCAACACGCTCAACATACTTGCCTGCCTTCAAGAACCTAGTAAAACGACCCACCGTAAACTGCAAACTAACGACATCGGGGCAGGAGAGAGAAGGAAGGGATAGAGGAGGGAGGATAAAATAAAGGAAAGGAGAAAAAAAAATACAAAAGAGAAACAGGGGATGTTTTTTAAAAAACTCCTTAACCTTTTTTTTTTCTTTTTAAATTTTAGAGTAAGATTTCTTTAAATAATTAATTAAAATGATTTTTAAACAATTATCAAAATAATTCATAGTCTTCAAGAGAATAAGAATTTTTTGTGATAAAATTAAAAATTATTTTATAAATAATTATTCATTAACTTAATATGCAGAATTTTTAAATGATTTACTCATAATAATTAATAAAAATGGAATATCTATTTTTTATTATTATAAATTATTATTTATTTTTATTAAACCTAATTTCATTAAATTTATTTATATAGGTGTATAAAAATGAAAAATTCATAATTTATTTTATCTTTTTTTTTATTGAAACTTCCTTTTATAATCATAATAATATTTTTTATTTAAATTGCTTCTCAAAAAAGATATTAGTGATGTAGTGGCTACATATTCAGCTTCACATGTTGACAAAGTGACTATGGATTGCTTCTTTGAACTCTATGTGAATGTTGTGTCTCCCATATAGAAAACAAAAAACTCGTAGTGTTCTTTCTATCATCCATATCTCCAGCCCAATCATTATCACTATAACCCACAAGTTCAAAACTATTAGAATAACCATAGAACAAGCCAAAATCAACAGTTCCTTTGATATACCGAAGAATTATCTTCAATGCTTTGAACTGTGTCATAAATGGTGTTTCCATAAATCTACTCACAAGTCCTCATCCAAAAAGAATATTAGACGAATGCATGTTAAATATCTCAAACTCTCAATTAAGCTTTTGAAAGTTGTAGAGTTTATCTTTTCTCCTTCATTATTCTTTTTACATCTTTACTCCACACTTAACTGGAGTATTTACTCTTGCACAATCCTCCATCTTGAACTTCTTGAGAACTTCTTTTGCAAACTTCTATTGATTCATAAAGATTCTATCTTCTCCTTGTTTGATCTCAATCCCTAAGTAGTGGGATATGAGACCAATATTTGTCATCTCAAACTCATTGATCATTGCTTGCTTGAAGTCTTCAAACATCTTTGGATTATTTCCTATAAAGATTAAGCCATGCACATACAAACATACAATAAGAATATCATCATTTTTTTTTATCTTTACATAGATAACATATTCATGAGGGCATTTAATAAATTCATTCTTTAAAAAATAGTCATCAATGCGACTATACCAAGCCCTTGGGGCTTGCTTCAATCCATGCAAGGCTTTGTTCAACTTTAATACCTTGTCTTCATGTTCATTCACTTCATATCTCATTGGTTGCTCAATGTAGACCTCTTCTTCAAGAAAACCGTTAAAAAAGGCTGATTTGACATCCATTTGATAGATTCTTCATCATAGTTAATCATATGCTTTTGATTATAGCCTTTTGTCAATAGCCTTGCCTTGCACCTTTCTACTTCTCCTTTAACATTCTTTTTTTATTTGTAGATTCACTTGACACCTATTGACTTCTTTTTTCTTAGTCTAGGAACCAATTTTCATGTGTCATTCTTCTCAAGTGATGCAATCTCCTCATCCATAACAATTCTCTATTTTGCATTCTTTATTGCTTCTTCAAACACTATAGGATTATATATAGCAAGATGACAATATAGTGTTACATCATCATCAATAAAATTAGCTACCTCATATAAGTCATCAAGGCTCCTCATCTTTTTTGATGGACTTGGTGGAGTACCATTACTTGAGCTTTCACTAGAAGAAGAAGATAAATGTGAAGATGACACCATTGGTGATTATAAAGGTGTAGCTTGTTCTTGATGATCTTCATAGCTCTCCTTCTCTTTATCAAGAATCGATAGAAAATTATATTTCTCACCATCATTTACCTTCCAATCCCATGCTTCTTCTTCATTAAACTCAAAATCTCTGTTAATCACTATTTTTCCTTTATTGGTGTTGTAGAGCTTATATCATTTGGACTTTTGGTCACAGCCTACAAAGATCATCTTTTTGCTATTATAATCTAGCTTGATCCTTACTTGATCATCTAAATGCACATGGTCATTGCTCCTAAAAACTTTCAAGTGAAAAACACTTGGCTTTCTTCCACTCCATGATTCTTATGGACTCATGTTATTCAAGCCTTTAGTAGGACACCTATTTGACAAGTAGATAACACAATCTATAGCTTCGGCTTAAAACTCTTAGAAATCTTCTTGGTTTTGAGTATGCTTCTTGCCATGTTGAGGATGCTTCTATTCTTTCTATCTACTACACCATTTTGTTTAGAGAATTTAAGCATCGTTAGGAGTCTTTTTATACCATGATCTTCACAAAAATTATTAAAATTATTAGAACAAAATTCACCCCCTATCCGTCCTAAGTGATTTTATAAAATAATCAATTTCGTTTTCAACTAATGCCTCAAACTTCTTAAAACAACTAACCACATTAGACTTTTCTTTTAAGAAGTATACCCAAGTTTTTTTACTATAATCATCAATAAAAAATAGAAAATACAGATTTTTACCAAACAAACATGGTTTGATAGGACCACAAACATCGCCATCTATTTTTTGTTGGGGTTAACTCGCTTTTGATGTAGACTCATTCGGAAAGCTCTTGCGAAATTACTTTCCCACTAAACATCCTTCACACAACTAATTTGGATGTATAATAGATGGTAAACCCTTCAACATCTTTTTTTTTTTGCTATCATCTTTAAGCTATCAAAGTTTACATGCCCAAGTCTCATATGTCAAAGCCAAGTCTCATATTTCACACATGCATTTAGGTATTGAGACACATCAGTCTCTATGTTTAGCAAGAACATTCTATTCTTTGTCATGACTACCTTTGCAATCATTGCTCATTTAGTGTCAAGTAATGTCAAAATACAATCTTTCATCTTAATCTTATACCCCTTCTCCAACAATTATCCTAAGATCAATATGTTGTTTTTCACCGTCAGTAAATATAATAGACATCTCCAATAAATTGATGACTTTTATATTTCATTTTAATCAAAATTGTACCTTTTCCTTTGATGACAACCTTTGAATGATCCGCAAATGTGACATGACCTCTAATTGCTTCATCAAGCTCCATGAACTTGTCTCTGTCTGCACACATGTGGTTGTTAGCTTTATTGTATATATACCACATGTTCTCTTTGTCTTGCATTCTCTCATTATGCACTAATAATAGGGTGACTTCCTTTGCTTTTTCTATCACTAGATTTACATTCTTCTCAACCTTCTTGGTTGAAATGTAGCAATCCTTAACATAATGACCTACCTTTTGATAATTATAGCATTTAACTTTTGATTTGTCAAACCTGGATTTTGGATTGCCATTATTAGTGTAACCAGTCGATCGGTTTGCTTCATGTAGTTGACTGATTGACATATCAATCTTGCTTACTTTATCTACTAAAGTAGCAACAATGCATCAATCACTAAGTAATAAATACACTAAACAAAAAACTGATCCTGAATGTACATCTGTAAAACCATATAACAAACAAAGACATAAGAACTACATAATAATACAGCACAAGCCAACCATCTAGAGAAAATATAAAGAAACATCATCGCCTTATATAATAACCTCTACTTTTCTCGTTGTGTATTAATATTTTTCTTCCATAAGTACATAAATATATAAATCACACAGTGCCAACAAAAAAATAGCAAGTTAGGCTTTCTTTATGAATACTTAACAAATGAAAATTCACACCTTTCCTAGATGCCATAACATTGCTATACAAGTTTCTCACATATAGGATCATCATTTTCCACCATCAGTTGCTACCTGTTGAAGAATGTCTCTATGCATTAGGAGGAGTTGTTAGCCTTGAGAAGTTGTAGTTAAACTGAGAACCATTAGATTGCGGAGCCACATAGGGGCTCTAAGATGTCCAATAAATACATATGCAACAAAAGAAAAAAAAAGAGAAAGGAAAAAGAAACCAGTAACATGAATGAGAGAAATTGGAAATTATATTAGATGAACAAGAGTGCTTTTACTCTTTTAATCTCCCATCCACCCTTCCATTATTCTACCATGTAAAAAAGTGAGGGACTGTTCAAACCTAGGATATTGAAGTGGGAAGGTTGGATTGACCATGTCAAATAATCAAACCTAAGCTCTGATACCATTTATTGGAAAAAAGGATGAGTGCGATAGAAGATCAAAAATAGTAATACAAAGTCAAAAACTCAAGAAGAAGAAGAGGATTGAGAGGAAGGAATACTTTTATTAAGTTTTTCTCTCTAAGCTTTCTTAATTATTCTCTCTTTTTTGTGCTCCTTAATAATGCTGAATTACAAGTCTTTTTATAGGCATTGAGTCTTAGACAATCAAGGAATTAAACTAATACTAGGAGATCCTAATCTTAACAGAAATTATATTCTACCAACTAAACCAGCTAATCATTTCTCAACTAGTCGACCAATTTATTTAATCCAACCGGTGGACCGGTTCCTCTATTCTTCAGAAAAACCAGAAATCAAGTTTAATTTTAACAATATCAACACTATATTTATATTTCATAGTGGCTAGTGGATACAACCTTACTTAAAAATGAATTGCTTAATAAGATCACTCTTATTTTTCTATAGCTAGTTATCAGAATCTGTTGTCGAGTGGCTAATTAATTAATGCAGGTCCAAATACTCTCTTTGGAGGATTAAAATCAACAATTTCAATTTCTGGAAGATCTAGTCATGTCTGGAGAGAGAAAGAAGGAATTTTTCATGCACTACACTTCAAAAAGAAACCTAATAGAGATTGGATCATATCTTATAATAATAGATATGTTGAGGCAGAAATTGTTAGGGTGTGAATGGATGTGAATGAAAACTTAGGTCTGATTTAAAGTGTTTTACTCAATTTGTAACTTTAATGTTATCTATCTATTGCCTTGTTAAAAATCTATCATGTAATTATTTGTTACTTGTTAAAAGAAATGGTAGTGTTATCAGTTAAGTTTATTAAAAATAAAGAAGTTATTGGGCACCTTATCTAGTTTATTTTTATGTTCATTAAACGTGTTTGTGTATTTATCAACTTTTGTATCCTCTGCAATTCATTGCTTTCGCTTCTGTTAGTATTGAGAAAAAAAAAGGCAGTTCATATAAATTACTTACAAGTCAAGCCTATTATGTGTGTATTTATATATATAAGGTGAAGTACCATTTTGGGTAGTTTCTGTGTGTATTAATTTTGTACAATGTGCTAGATAAAATAAGTTGTCTTATGTTGCCCACTTGTATCATTATGTGCATGTATATGTTTAGACAAAGAGTTGTCACCTAACTAATGTAGAAATCACATAGAGATGTGATTGATAAACTATGTTATCTACGTAATTGAATTTCTTTTGATTTGTTTAGTTGCTCAAGGTCGAATAAATTAAATGGGATCCTAACTTATTAAGAGATCTAAATGAGATTTCCCAAATTAATAGTGAGTGCTATTAATTTATAACAAAATAGTGGGAGACCAAATTATTATTGAGAAGACCTTATCTAAATTTGATTATAAATATTTATGCATGAATCATATATGTTTTGCCTATCTACTGCCTCTAATTTTATATGATCATAAGTGAATCATTCAAATCATATAAGTTAATTAAATATGACCTAATTAATTAACATTAAATATATTTGATTAGTGGTAACTTTGAGTAGCTCAATAAGTCATCCATTAATAGAACTTTGATTTTATGCATATAAAATCAGAAGGCAACAAATCTTGTTCTCAACATGTACTTAATATATTAATGAGAAATTTATTATTTTAAATAAGTCTCATTTTATGGCATTAATGAGATACCATACATAATAATTATATATAAACATACACCCCTAACATGTCATTCTAATTGGATTATTATGGACATATCTAAACTAATTTTCTTGAGTCATCGAAGGGAAATAAAGGGTCAAAACATAGATAGTTGCTGCAATTCTTTGAGAGCACCACGATTGTAGCCTTTACTCCCGTTCTTTCTTTGTCTTGTATTACAATAGAGATTTTCCTATCTAAATTTTTACATTTCTAAATTACATAACATTTACATAATTGTATAAGAAACATCAACTTACTTTCAAGGGGAATTATATGCGAAAAGAATTTTACAACCCAGAAGAAAAATAGAGAAAAAGCAAGACACACAAGCCCTATTTAATATTACAACTTTTCGACCCAATCACATTGGTCTTTTAATGTCCATAATCATCCATCATGCATAAAACACATTAATATGCATAAATAAATACATTGCATACTTTGATTCTAATTATTGGCTTTAAGTGCAATTTTAAAATAATATTTCTAATAGTTAGAAATATTAAATCAAATCTAATTTGATAATTTCCCAAACTCAAAATTTTTTATTTAATACAAATTTCTTGAAAAACTATTTTTTAAAATTTAATAAAAAAATTAATCATATTAAAATTCTTATTAACATCCTAAACTATTTTAGGATCAATTAATTAAATCTTTTCGGCTTAAAAAGTCTCTTTATTTAGAATTTTTTTTCTAAAATATTTTAATTGAATAATTTAATTAAATTATAATCTAATTAGGATAAATCAAAAATAAAAATCATGAATTAAATAGTTTAATTCAATCCTAATCCGATTACGAAAATTATTTCTATAATTAATTTAATTTTGGGTTTTAATTTCAAAATAAAATCAATATTTTATATGTCTAACGATAAAATCATAATTTTGCTCAAAGTATTGTATTGTAATAAGGTTTATTAGCCACGAGAGTAGAATCATAATTCTGCCCCATAAAACCCTATTATAGAATTAAGGATAAAATAATAATTTCTCCTCTCATCTTCTTTCTCTTTAGCTGTTGTTAGCAGGGGGTCATTGCCCACCAATATCAACAACATCAATAGTGACAACAAGGGTTGTCGCTGTGTCACCTGCAACGCAGGACAACACCCTCATACTGCATCTACCACTAGCGTGAGGCAGTAGCCTCACATTGGTTTTAATCGAGGTTGTCAATTCCGTTTCGGTAAATGTTTTGTTTTTTAAATTGAAATTGAATATTTCTGTTTCGGAGCATTTCGGCGTGCCGTTTCGGGGTTGTACTGTTCATGTATGTGTGTGTGTGTGTGTATATAAAATTCAACAAATATAATTCAAATTCAAGATAAATTAATTATAAATTATGCAATACAAACACAATGTCAAACAAATATAATTTCAAAATTTAAAATATTCCTAAATAGTCAAGATTAAATAGAACTTTAACTTAAAGTAATTCAACTTAAACAAAATACCAAAATATTATAAAGTAAAATGTTTTAACACAAAAGAAACATAAATCAAACATCATCTCCATCATTAAAATAGAAATAAGGATCTTGATCTTGTGGTGGTATGTAGGGAAAGTCACCAACTAAACATTCCAATAGTTGATCATTTTCACCAAGCTCATTTTCGTCATCAAAACATATTTCTTCATCCTCTAAAGTTAAAGTAGATAAAGGTGCTTTAATAATCTCCCAACTTATATCCTCTCCATCAAGAAGGCTAGATTCTTCACAAATCCATTCATTTAATAGGTCAATGTTATCTATGCTAATGAGATCTAAAGCATCCCTTGTTTTGTTCAAATTCCTACAAAGTATAAACATGAAAAAAACAACATGAATATAAACCATATATATTAGTGATAAATCTAATTTTAAAAAATTAATATAATTGTTATTGAAAATAGTAATAATCATTTTCAATAATATTATTAATATCATTGTTATTAAAAATAGTAATGAAAAAGAGTTTTTTTATAGTTTATACTTGGGTGGTTTAATAAATCAAATTGAACCGGGTTCAATTTAATTCAAAGGCTTTTTAAGCGCGGAATGGAACATGTGAGATGAAACCGGAACATTCCGGCCAAAATTTATCCGAAAAATACGGAACGGACTGAGATTTGAAATGCCATGAAAATTGTTCCGTTTTTTGAATTGGTATGAAATGTTTCGGCTATTCTGGACGAAACGGAACAGAATTAACAACCTTGGTTTTAATATCTCATAATCACTGTGTCTAATGGGACAATAGCCACATGTTGCTGCCTCTCATGCCAGCAACAAGCTCCAACAAATCAGGTGCTATTAGTGGTGGCACTATAGCACCCTAGGTGTTGCACCTAGTGAGGCAGCATCACAATAGCAAGTGCCAACAAACCTAACACTGCCGTTGGAGCTACCACCTTTTTATTTTTATTTTTCATAAATCCTTCCAGATATGGAAAACTCTAGCCAAATCTGATCGAAATAATAATTGGAGAAAAATAATTTTTTAAACAAACATGAGAAAAATAATTTTGCACATAAAATTAATTCACAATCAATGTCAATAACAATTAAAACATATAATTGACAACCCTAACTGTCTAACGATGACACTAATATCATTGTTCAGTTTTTCAAAACACATACATGTAGCATAAATGATAAACTAAAAATCCAAGGTTGTTTAAGGTTTGAGAAAAGATTACCTAAAGCTTATATTTTTTTTTGAGATGTGATCAGGTTCTTTAAGGTCGAGTTATCGTAAACTACAAGACTTTCAAGTATCCATTCTTTAATAACAATTTATATAAACCATTAGTGAGAAATCTTCTAAAACTCTTTTTAGAAGAGATATTGAGTTTTATTTGCTTTCATTTGAATTTGAAGTTAACACGATGTTGTGTTTAAATATGTGTAGGTGTTTTAGGGATCAACATCCAACTTCTTTGTAAGGAAAGTGGTTGAATACCATAAAGTGTGAACTTGTCTTGTGAATGTGAGTAATTGCTATAAATGTGTTTTATAAGTTTTATGAATTTGCATCTATATATTTATTTTGAAATTTGTTAATAGAATTTGTGTAATTGATATTAATATATCTTTGAAAGTATTCATGAATTATGTATTTGTATTTATATGATTATTATAAAGTGTGATCTTGATATCATTCGATAGGTATGCATTTGATATGCGCACACTGGACGTGCAAATGTTGTATTTGATGTATTCACATGAGGCATGCAGATGATGTATTTAAATCATATTTATTGTATAGAAAATCATCTTAATCAAATAAATTGTGCAAATGTATTAATTAAATAGAATATGATATAGTAATTATTAAAACTATGACATCATATAAAAGAAATCCATCCTTAAACTTGAATTTTAAATGATTTTATATTAATTTTTTATTATCTATCAAAACCATGATAGCTTGAAAGACAACAAAACCATGTGTCACGCCCCAAAACCACCATATATCAAATGATGGATGGTGTAACCAAAGACCACTCCAATTGAGTTAGTGTATATTTAGAAGTATGGTAGATGTTATTTTTTAAAATGTGTTTTGTTTGGAAATTAATTAAAATAATATATATTTTTTAATTTATTTTAACATCATCATGTTAAAATAATATCTAAAAATTAAAAAAATAATTTAAATATAAAAATTTCAAAAACACAATTGTATGGCAACATCAAATGCCACCTTAAGTCTCCAACAAAGCAAGGGGCTATTCCCTATTAATTAATTATACGATATCACTTGCAATATGTCTCATTGAAGGATCTAAAATCGTACTCGTTGACGATTTGTCTTCTTATTGGTGCATGGGATCACAGTTTGATACCCTTTTTGTTAGATCATAGGTTCGAAAACCTTCATGAACTAACACATAGAGCAACTAGTCATCAACTAGTATTTTGTAAAGTAAGGTTAAATTCATTCCACAATAATACTCTAGTCTAGTGTCTTATTTAAAATTAAAAAAACATCGAAAAGATCGCACAGATTCGTCCGCAAATGAACTGAATAGACCAGGGATAATATTTACACTTACTTTTTGTGAGGTGAACTTAACATGCAAAGATCCCAAGTAACTACCGTTGGCCTTATCTCACCAACTAATATACCATATTTTGCTGAAAGATACTTCTGTTTAATAGTTCTTCTCCTTCAAGCAGAATATTCCAAGCCCTACTTTCTTTTAAAGTTAGATACCCATCATGGCATTATCGAAAGTGATCTATTGAACTTTTCTCCCTCTGTAAGCAGACTTATTTTTACAACCCTTCCACGTAGATTCAGTCCTATTGCTTGTTATGTCTTAGTTGGGGAGCATTAATTAGACAACGTTCTCTGAGCAGTGTAGAAAATAATATAAATCATATCATGGAACTTCACCTAACAACTTAAGTTATTGGGTTGAGATTGTTCTTTGACATGATATCAGAGCCTTGATGATCTAGTGGTCACGAGTTTGAATCTCACCATCCCAATTTATTTGATAAAAATTAAGTACAAGGTAATGTAAGCCTGTGCAAGTTTCAAGCCCAAAGAGCTTTTACTTAAGGGAGTGTGTTAGAGAATAATATAAATCATATCCTGTGATCTTACCTAACAACTTAAATTATTGGGTTGAAATAATTCTTTGACAAAAAGATCATGACGTCGCTATAATCAATAATGAATATTTCCAAAAAAATAAAAATAGTAATCAATAATGAAAAGGCAGGAATGCTGCTATTTGAAACGTTTATGAAGCCATGGCTAATAAATAGGGCAGGAGGTTGTTTCCTCTACTAAGCTAATACAAGGACAATTGGCGTCGGCACACGTAAATAATTAGATGGCAGCATTCTCTTGTGTTTCTTTGCAACTAAATGGATCAGTTCTTAAGCCTTTTGCCTCTGAGAGCTTTGATCGACTCAAAACCTCACTATCCTCAACGTTTAAGGTATGACAATCGACCTTGAACTCTGAAAAGTTAATGGATATTGTAAATGAAGTCTGATGGCTCGTTTTAGCATGTCACCAGCCTTTCTTCAACGAGCTGCATCAACTACAAATGAAGATTGACGTTTCCCAAAGCATGAAAAACACTTCCAGGAAAATGTTGGATGCATTTGTCGATTCTGCATTCCAATTCGTTGACCAACCATTGCTCCCTTCTCAGGTATTATTACTCCATTTTCCAATGAGAATACATAATTTTTAATGAGCTTGATCAATATTTATGCTGAAATGAATGTATATGCAAACTCTGATAGTCTTTGAATTTGCCGCCTGGGGTAATTGTTGCTTCAGCAACAAGCTAAAAGTAAGTATACTACGAGTTATATTCAGTACATGACATTCAAGATGAGTTCATGGATTGTACACAATTAAGAACCAATAATATCTCTCTTAAAAAGAAAAATTAACATTGATCATATATATTATAGAGCAACTTGGCACCTGTTGAAGAAATTGGAGAAGCTGTTAACGTTAATTCAATCGAAGGAGAGATTCCAGTAGATTTCCCAGAGGGTGTGTACATAAGAAATGGTATGTATCATACTGTATGTAACCATTAATATGTATCTATATATGGCATGTGATGGATTATAATATTCCACAAACTTTAAACTTGTTGTTGGAAGAAAATTAGTGCAGCAGCTTATTATGGATAGTAATACTAAATTGCAAAGCTAAAGAATAAAAAATAAGAAGAAATTTAAGAGGAATGTATGTTTTATTAAGTGTTTTTCTTTTCTATACATATATTTTTTATTTTCTATGCTTCATTGATGCTTGTGATTACAAGTCTATTTATAAGCTTAAAGTTCTAGACAAATAAGAAATTAAACTAAATAAAGAAAAATATAATTTGATTAGGAAAGGTGATTCTATTTATTTAATCGGTCGACCAGTTTTTAACCGGTAAACCAATTTCTCTGTTTTTTAGAAAAATTAAAAATTTAGTTTATTTTCAACACCCCTCTTAAACTTGATTTCTGATAACTCCTAGCATATCTCTCAGCTTGGCAAAGACATCATTTTTTAGTGGCTTTGTGAAAATATCTGCGACATGGTCTTGAGTCTTTACATATTTGACTTCTACTTCCTTGTTTGTAATGGAATCTCATAGGTAATAAAATCTTGTGTCAATGTGCTTACTTTTGTCATGAAAGATAGGATTCTTTGCTAAGGTAATGACTGATGAGTTATCCACATAAATTTTTGTAGGCTTCTCTTATCACATTTATAACTCTTTCAATAATCTTCTTATTCATATGAAATGACAAACACATGTTATAGCAGGTACATATTCAGCTTTACAAGTCGATAATGTGACTATAGATTGCTTCTTTGAACTCCATGTGAATGTTATGTCTCCTATGTACAATACAAAACCTGTAGTGCTTTTTTTATCATCCATATCTCTAGCCCAATCACTATCACTATAACCCACAAGATTAAAGTTGTTAAGTAACCATATAATAAGCCAAAATCTATGGTACCTTTGATATATCAAATAATTCGCTTCAAAGCTTTGAGATGTGTCATAGTTGGTGTCTTCATGAACATGCTCACAAGTCCTACTTCACAGAGAATATTTGGACGAGTTCATGTCAAATATCTTAAACCCCCAACTAGGCTCTTGAATGTTGTAGAGTTTATCTTCTCTCTTTCATCATTATTTGACAACTTTAGTCCACACTCAATTAGAGCATTCACTTTTGCACAATCTTCCATCTTGAACTTCTTGAGAATCTCTTTTGCAAACTCTTTTAATTCATAAAGATTCTATTTTCTCCTTGTTTGATCTCATTCCCTATATAGTAGGTCATAAAACAATATCTGTCATCTCAAACTTCTTGATCAATGCTTGCTTAAAGTCTTTAAACATCTTTAGGTTATTGCCTGTAAAAGATCAAGTCATCCACATACAAGCATATAATAAGAGTATCACCACTCTCTTTTATCTTTACATAAATAGCATATTTATGGGGCATTTTATAATTTCATTCTTTAAGAAATAACTATTAATATGACTATACCAAGCTCTTGGGGCTTGTTTAAATCCATTTCAAGGCTTTGTTTAACTTTAATACATTTTCTTCATGTCCCTTCACTTCATAACCCATAGGTTGCTCAATGTAGACCTCTTCTTCAAGAAAGCCATTTAGCAAGGCTGACTTGGCATCCATTTGATAGATTTTCCATCTATGTTGGACAATTATGGTAATTATCAATTGAATGGTCTTTAATCTAGCACCTTGAGCAAAAACTTCATCATAATCAATTCCTTGCTTTTGACTATAGCTTTTTGTTACCAACCTCACCTTGTACCTCTCCACTTCTCCTTTGATATTTTTCTTTTCTTTGTAGATCCACTTGACACCTATTGACTTCTTTTTCTTGGTCCAGGATTCAATTTCCATACGTCATTCTTCTTAATTGATGCAATCTCTTCATCCATAGTAATTCTCCACTTTTCATCCTTTATTGCTTCTTCAAACGCTATAAGTTCACACATGGCAAGATGATAATATAATGTTAGATCATTATCAATTGAATCAATTGGATTAGTTACTTCATACAAGTAATCAAGGCTCTTCATCTTTCTTTGTGGATTTGGTGGGTTGTCACTACTTGAACTTTTACTAGAAGAAGATGATAAAGGTGAATTTGAGTTCATTGGTGATTGTAGAGGAGTAACTAGTTCTTGATGATCTTCATATTTCTCTTTCTCTTTATCAAGAACTGGTAGATAGTCATACTTCTCACCACCATCTACCTCACAATCTTATTCTCCTTCTTCAACAAACTCGACATCCCTAATAATTACCATCTTTCCTTTATAGGGGTTGTAAAGATTGTATTATTTGGACTTTTGATCATAGCCCACAAAGTTCAGTTTTTTGCTATTGACATTTAGTTTGGTCCTCATTGGATCATCTATGTGCACATATCTAATACTCCCAAACACCTTTAAGTGAGTAACACTTGGTTTTTTTCCATTCCATGCCTCTTGTGGTATCATGCCATCCAAGCTTTTCGGAGGACACCTATTTGACAAGTAAACACCACAATATAAAACTTTAGCCCAAAATTCTTTTGGCATCTTCTTAGTTTTAGACATACTTCTTGCCATATTGGGGATCTAAGCATTGTTAGGAGTCCTTTTATACCTTAATCTTCATAAAACTCGTTAAACTTATTTAAAACAATTAAATACATTAGACTTTTTTAAAAAAAATATACTTATGTCTTTCTACTATAACCATCAATGAAGAGTAAAAAATACATTTTTTTTACCAACTGAGCATGGTTGAATAGGTCCACATATGTCTTCGTGAATCTCTTGTAGGGGTTAACTTGCTCTAGATGTAGACTCCTTTGGAAAGCTCGTGCGGAATTGTTTTCCCACTAAACATCTTTTGCACAACTAATGTGGATGTTTGACGGATGGTAGACCCTACAACATCTCATTTTGTGTCATCATCTTCAAGCTATCAAAGTTTATTTGCCCAAGTCTTATATGACAAAGCCAAGTCTCATCTTTCACACATATCTTTAGGCATTTGGGCACATCTGTCTTTGTGTTTAGTAAAAACATCATGTTCTTTGTCATGGTTACTTTTTCAATTATAGTTTCATGAGTATTAAGTAATGTGAAAGTATGATCTTTCATCTTAATTTCATAACCTTTCTCCAATAATTGTCTCAAACTTAATATATTGCTCTTTTTTTTTTTACAGTTGGGATATAATAAACATCACCAATAAATCGATGACTACCATATTTCATTTGAATCAGAATCATACCTTTCCTTTTGATGAAAACTTTTGAATGATCTGCAAATGTGACATTACCTTTAATTAATTCATCAAGCTCCATGAACTTAGCCTTGTTCGCACACATGTGATTGCTAGCTCCATTGTTAAGATACCATGTGTTTTCTTTGGTTTTCATTTGTTCATTATGGACTAGTAATAGGGTGGCTTCTTGCTCCTCTTCTACTACTAAATTGACATTCTTTTCAATATTTTTTGTTGGATTCTAGCAATCAATGGCATAATGACCTATTTTCTTAACAATTATAACACTTAATTTTTTAACCTAGGTCTTGGATAACTACTATCTGAGGATCCGATCAACCGGTTAGTTTCAACGAGTCGCCAATCGACTAGTTGATCTGTTGAGGGTACCTCAGCCTTCTTTTCCAAATTTTTCTTTTCTTTTTTTTCTCTGCCTTATCCATGACCTCTACCTCCTCGTTTATATCCGGAGTCATCTTGCTTCTCTTTTATAGATAATTTTGAGAAGAGTGCTTATACACCAATATCTTCTTGAATTTCATTGACTTTTTCTTTATGGACATGTAGTTTTCTCATGAGACCTTGAATTGTCAAAAATCCATATTTTGTGATTCCTCTATCGCAACCACAACATAATGGAATTTCTTATGTAGCGAGTGTATGATCTTTTCTACCACACTCGTTTCTTCTATATTCTTCCCATATCTTTTCATCTGATTGTATATGGCTAATACTCTAGTAAAGTAATCAGAAATACTCTCTACTTCAAGGATATGTAACTTTTCAAAGTCACCTCGTAACTTTTATAGGCGTACTTTTTTTTATATATATTATTAGCTCCTTAGTTTGATTGTTGCAAAACTTCTCATGCTTGCTTGGCGGTGGTTGTGTTAACCACCATCTCAAAAGTAGTATCATCTAGACATTGGTGGATGATTGTGAGTGTTTGTTGATTATTTCTTCATGTTTTTTGCACAACCTCCCTTTAGGTTGAAGTCAATGTCACTATTCCACAAGCTTTTCAAAGCCCTTTTCAATTGTTTCCCATAAATCTTGAGAACCTAGCTAAGCTTTCATACGGATACACTAAATTTCATAGTTATTATTTGTCAAACGAGGACATTGAAGTGAGAAGTTTTAATTAGACATGTCAAACAATCAGAACAAACTTTGATACCACTTGTTGAAAGAAAATTAGTGTAGTAGCTTATTATGGATAATAATGTTAAATTGCAAAGCTAAAGATCAAGAAGAAATTTGAGAGGAAGATATATTTTATTAAGTGTTTTTCTCTTTTACACTACTTTTATAGGCCTACAGTCCTAGACAAATAAGAAATTAAACTAAAAAAACAAAAATCTAATATGATCAGGAAAATTAATTCTGCCGACTTAACTAGTTGATTGGTTCTCAATCAGTGGACCGGTTCCTTTGTTTTTCAGAAAAATAAAAAATCTAATTTATTTTCAACACTTATCACTAGAAAATAAATGGTGTTTCTCTCTTTGTGGAATGCAGGTTCAAATCCTCTATTTGGTGGTCTAAAATCAACAGTATCAAGTTTTGGAAAAACAAGCCAAATTTGGGTAGAAGGAGAAGGGATGCTTCATGCACTTTATTTCAGAAAGAATGCTAGTGGGAATTGGATTGTCTCCTACAAGAACAAATTTGTTGAGTCTGAATCCTTCAAAATAGAGAAAGAAAGGAACATGCCAGTTTTCCTACCAAACTTGGAAGGAGATTCTTTAGCTATCTTAGCATCAAACCTTATCAATGCGGTATATTTGACATACATATCTTTAATTGAGGAATTAATGATTTTATTTTTATATAAATATAGTGTTGCTTTATACCTAGATGGATCTAATCCTTATATATAATGCCTTTTTAGTTGAGACTTGGCACAATTGCTAAACACTATCAAAATGTCAACATTTTTCTTCATTCTGGGAAGCTTTATGCAACTGGTGACAATTACCTACCTCAAGAGGTTGGCATATCTACCTTAGAAAGTCTTGATTATTGGGATGTTAATGGAGCATGGGATCGGCCGTTCACTAGCCATCCAAAGGTTCTTTCAATTTGCCTTTATTATTGCTAGAAAATCAATATTAAACCATGCCTATTTAGTGTCTTAGTCATACCTTTTATATTATATATGAATTAGAATTTCTTTACATTACAGAAAGCTCCTGGTTCAGGGGAACTGGTTATGTTAGGTTTCGATGGGATGAAACCTTACTGTGTAGTTGGAGTTATATCTGGTATGTATGATTTTATATTTTTCATGATGTTCTCTATTATTTCAAATTTAAACCAAAGTAGTTTATTCATGAATTGTAATCGATAAATGTACCTTTTTTGGTTGCACATTTTAGCTAATGGAGAGAAGTTATTGCATAAAGCTGATCTCAAGTTCAATAGAAGTGTCCTCAACCATGACATAGGGGTTACACAAAAGTAAGTTCAATATATTATTATGTTTTTTTTTGCTTGTCCAAAGGCCAATTTTCTCTTACGTGGATCCAAATTAGCACAAAAACAATATTAAGATCACTTTTTATAGTTTTAGAAAATCCTTCTATGTTGACTTTGAAGATAATTTAATGTTACGGAGATAGCTCAAGAATCTCAAAATAAAAGTACAAAATATATAAATAATAAGCACTATCAATTACATACAAAAAAATGTTGAAAATAAAACATAGAAGTATTTGGATGAATCTCCCAATCTTTATTGATTAATCACTCTTATCAACACATACTCTTATTATCAACATACTTATATCAACACACATAAACATGCTGCATTAGCCCTTATATATTGATAAAGAGATTGCACCTCTAACTATCTAATTAAACAAGGATTATAATAAACTAGTTTAACATAATTCTTTTTTTATCAAGGATTTCTACATTAATTAGGATTTTATCTAACATTCTCTCCTTTAAACTAATATTCTTAAAGAATTAGTTTAACAATGAATGATTCTTCTTTAACCTTAAACTTCCATTTTTCACCAATGGTTTTTAGTCCTTTTAGAAACTTTATTAATTCCCGAGTATTGCTTTTTTTAATGACATCAATTTCATCATCCAAAGCCTTTTTCCACTTTATTTCTTTAATAATATCTTTGGAAATCACAATATCATAATATGAGAATAGAGCAAAATGAGGAAGTGAATCATTAGATTGTTTGATTCCAGTTACCTCATAAACATTTATCCAAGTAAGCTCTTTTCTAATATGTTGTGATCGTTGATCATTATTTGTTGATATTTCAAGTGGGCTTTGATCATCTACTAGTTGTGGTGCATTTTTCATAGGCTTCTCTATTTCTCATGATTAAGTTTCTTTTTTAATAAAATAACTTGTTCCAACTTGTTTTATGCTTTTTCTTTATGAGAAGCAATATGTTGAAGCTCACTTCTCTATTTTAGCTCATAGGCTTTCTCTTTATCCTTTAATAGCTTTCTATCTCTTCATGTCTTTTATCAAAATTACTCTCCAATTCCCTCTTCCACATCTTTATACCCAACAAGAAGTTTGTTTGTTCCTTTTTAATCCTTTTGAACCATTCAAAGCATTCTTGCTCCATTTTATCGAAATCTTCACGTTCGTGATTAAATGACTTAACATCTTGCTTATGTTGATCTTGTATTGCTTTCTTCTCTAGTTTAAGGTTATCATTCTCATCTTAGAGCAACTAAGAGACAACTTCTCTCTCTTCAGCTACATGTTTGACTTCCTTTCTTAGCTCTTCTTTTTCTTTATTAATCAATTACCACTAAGTTTCAAACTTTCCCTTATGATTTTTCTTATTCATATGACAAGCCATCAATAACGATGTTTCATCTTCCTTCTATATAAAAATAGATTTTTTTTACCACTATTCTTATTCAAATTAGTGTGGCATTCAGATTTTTAATGTCCATACCTGTGACACCTGAAGCATTCAACCTTTTATTTGTCCACTAACTTTGGTTTGTAAGAAGTTGAATGATTATTGTCATATCTTTTTCCTCTTCTTTGAGAATTATAAAACTAATTATCTTTAAATTTCTAATATGGTTAAAATCTACCATAATTGTTGTTTGTGATCCTTCCTCTTCCTCGACCAACTCTTTGTGAGGTAGAAAAATAATTATTAGATGAGACTCGTAAAGCTTTCTCCTTCTTGTCTTGTCAATTCAACTTTTTCTCATGAATTAGCAAGGAACTTTGCAATTCATCAATGAAAAGTTCATCAATATCCTTAGCTTCCTTTATTGAACACACAATAAAATTAAATTTTAGTGTCAATGATCATAGAATCCTCTTAATGATGGTGATATCCTTCGTTTATCACCATGAATTTACATCTTGTTAACGATTGCCATCGTCTGTGAAAAGTAATTTGTGACCTACTCTTCCATATTCATCTTAAGTAATTTAAATTTTGATTGAAGTGCTTGAAATTGCTGCCTATTTGCTCTAGTTATGCCTTGGTACTTCTTTCTCATTGAATCCCAAATATCCTTAGAGGTTTCCTTACAAATAATGGTTTCCAAGATTGATCGGTCAATCAATTGAAATGATAATTTTTTGTTTTGAAATCTTTCAATCATTGCGCTTATATTTTTATTCTTTGCACATCTAATATTGTTGATCCGGATGGTGGTTCAATTATTCCTTGAGAAACATACTTCAATGATCATAATATCCAACAAATTGAGGAATGACGGGTTTAACAAAATTATCGAAAGCCATGATAATTTTCTTTTAAAAAAAAATCTTGGTTCCATAATAAAGGGATAATGAATTGTCAATAATTTATTGGAAAGAAAAATTTTCTTGCTACAATTTCTTCTAATTTACTGCAAGTTTTGAGGGCTTATTCACTGCTTTGATTAGCTATTGCTTGTGTGAATTGCTGGGAGGACTTAGTTCAACACTATTGCTGCTCTAAACACTACGCTAGGAAGGTTCTAAAACTATTATAGTTTCACAAGTTGAACAAAGATCATTTCTACTTTATTTTCAAATTGATCTACTGATGAAATGTAGTTGCTATTGGTTGATCGATAAACATTGTTGGTTCCTTGTAACACTGTTGGTTTCAATTAGCTACTGTTGTTCTGCTACGACTACCGAAAACACTGCTATGTTTTTAACTAAGAAAAGAGAAAAGGTTATTGTGTTTTCCTCTTCTAATAAACCTAAGCTCTGATACCAATTGTTGAAAATAAAATAAACAAGTATTTAGATAAACCTCTCAATCTTTATTGATTATTCACTCTTATCAACAAACACTTTTATTATCAACACACATAAACATGCTTAAATTTTGAATACATTAGCCCTTATATTTATAATGAGATCACACCTCTTGTTGTTACCCATTTTAGTGCCCCATATAAACATGCAAAAAAATTATAAAAAAGATAAAATACAAAAAATTGAAAAAATGTTGAGGAAAGTATAAAAAATATATCATTAAGAAGAATATATTATAACACCCAGGAATTTGCTAAAGACTAGTTGAAGAATATCAAAATACACATGATTGAAAAATTTGACAACATATTTTTGACTAATAAAGGCCGTATTGGCAAGGAAAATACAAAATTAGATGTTTAAGGACTCAATTAGTTTTTTTCAAGGTTTAATTGAATTTATTGAGGGATTAATTGCAATAAAATTGATTTTTGAAGTTAATTTAAGCTTTAATTGGAAGGAATTAAAGTTTAGGGGTTTAATTGTAATTTTAAGGAGTTAATTGTATATATATTGAGGTTTGATGGGCAATTAGGGACCTGATTGAAGAAATCCAAAACCAAGGACCAAACCAAAAAAGACAAGTGAATACAAGGGTTGAAATTAATCAAAATAGGGGCTAAATTGAATAAATTAGAAGTTTATTGATCAATTGAGGGTCAAAATGCATAATTTCATAACCAAGAACTAAAATGAAATAGATAGTCAACTTTAAGGTTGATAATTGAGTTTAGCAAGGGTGAAATTGGATGAAATTAATAGTTTGAGAGGTAATTATGGGTGCAATTAAAAGCAATTGGAAGAACATAGACTAAATTGAAGTTTGACAAATCCCAAATTAAAAAAATCTTGATTTTTAGGGTTTAACCTAGACGACGTGTTGTTTGGGCATTGTTTAGCTTTTTCTTTGATAGTTTTGGCTGATCGAGTAGGCACCTATAAGCGAATGAATGTGGCGTCATTGATCACCTTTAGGGTTGTAACCACCACCATTCAACTGAGAAACACTCCCTTAACAAATATCAGCTACTCTCATCAAACATTTACATCTTATTTTCTTCAATGAACTCAACAGCATCTTGTCCCCGATCAGCCATCACTGCATTTTTAGATTATAGGCTGATTGAGTTGACACTTTTAAATGAATGAAGGTGGGGCTACACCTCTAAATTGAGTAAGGATAGATCCAAGCAAAAGGTATGCTTCTCCTCTACCAAGTTCAGGTGGTCTCTGATGACGTTTATATCGAAGTTGCTCTAGCGAAGCCAAGAAATTGGTCAACTCAGTTAGCCTTGACTGAGATACCCTTTTGTGTAAAACCACTCAATTTCTTTGTGTTTTCACACTTAAAAACTTATTAGAGGTATCTTATTAAAGGCTTATAACATCTCATTTTGATTAGAGGGTCAAGCTTTGATGAATGAGGATCAATCTTTGATTAAATCCATAAAAATCATAGTTTGAAACCCTATAAATACCCCCTTGAAAATCAAAGAAGGAGAGGAAAAAAAAGGCAAGGAAAAGAAGAGAAAAAGCTTATTCTTGGAGTTAATTAATAATCAAGTTTATTGCTTGGCATCTAAGAGCTAAAAGGATAAGTTAAAGATTGAGCAAAAGATTGGATTTTTGAAGGAAGAAAGGCAATAACTATTCTAAGTTTTGGGAAGGTATAATCCATCACTAACCTAATAGGTGATGTCTATGAGGCACACATCTAGCTTGTTTTACATGTTTAATGATGTTTTTGAACTTGCTTTAGTGTTACGATGTTCTATAGTTTTGATTTTTATTAATACGTAAAAATGTTGTTTTTATTGTTTAAATCTTGCTTTGAGTTGTTTGTTGATGTTCTTGAATACTTAGGTGATGTTTATTGGATAAGTTTTGATGAAATGAATTGGTTTTGAAATCTGCCAAATATAGCAATAAGGCTTGTGATGTTTTCTGTGTTGGCTGATACATGTTTTTGGTTTCTAGGTTTTGTTTGGGATCTATTAAAGGTTTATAACCAATTTGAATCCAAATTGCATAAACATGTAGGTTGTTTAGCTTTGACAGTTTTGAAGTTTTGAATCTCTTGCATGATTTTGATGTTTTGATGTTATTTGTTAGTTTTTTTTATTCAAATATATTTGTTTATAGTAATGTGTCTTGGTAGAAATAAGGAAGCATGTTTTAGAAGTAAAAAAATACCAGTTTTGGAGGCTTGATAGTGTGCTGGGTTTCTAGGCTATTTCTGAGTTACTAGGCAGTTTTTTTCATTTTATTGGCAAGAGCATTGCCTTAGCGCCATGATTTGGACCAGTTTTGGTCCATTTCTTTGTATCTTGACCTTCGCATGACATCATTAGATAATGATCTAGGGTTTTGGTTTTAAACTGAAACCTATTTTGACTAAATCATGATTATTGATTGATAATCGTCGATGTTTTATGCTTGATTATTGTTTAGTGATTGATTTACATCCTTTTTGTGCCTTTTATTTCATGAAATATGGTCTGGATTAGAATTCATGTTGCTAGAATTTGGGTTTGAATGTTCTTCGTGTTCTTTATTTTTTTGTGTTTGATTGGTTTTTTTCAAGTTTTTTCATGTTATTTTGTACTTTTTTGGTGTTTAATCTATTTTTTGGCTTTCATTTTGTTTTCGAGTCAAACCAAGGTCTTTGGTTTGGTTTATAGTCAAACCAAAAGATTTCAAGTCAACCCAGTTGGGTAAACTTGGTCAGGTCAACCTAGTCGGGGTAAAAAACAGGTCAAAGGGTTAAGACGTTGTTTGACTTGCACTCTTTTTGCTAAAGGGTTTTTTGCTTTAAGGATGTGTTTTAAAAACACCTCTGTAGGCATGTTTTGACAGTTTTATTACAAAGAAAAATGAGTTTTTGTCAAATAAAACTTAAAAAATGATTAAAAAATTTAAAAAATATACTTTATTTTTTTCTTACATATGGCCAAAAATCCTTCAAATTATTTGAGCATTGTTTTTTTTAAAAAAATCTAAAATACTTTGGCATGTTTTTTTTTTAAATTGCATGGATTTTACAACAAGTTTATAAAATTCCAAAGGATTTTAGCCTATATTTAAAAAATATTAAAAAATTATTTTTGGAAAGAAGAATATATTATTCACTTCTAATATAAAGATAAAAAACCTAAAAGATATTAATATCCAAAATATTATTAGGGATAATAATTTATTATTACTCACTTTAATATAAGAATTAAAAACCTGTATGAGGTTAATATCCAAAATATTATTGGGAATAATACAACTCATTCACTCATAATATAAGGATAAAAAAACTGCAAAGAATTTTATTAGAAATATTATTTGGAATGACGTGATAGCTAAAAATTCCAAGTTTGTCATGAAAAAAAGCCTCTATGATAATTCAGGACATTTCACTATTCTAGACCAAGTTCTTGACTTAGAAAACGTGAATTTGTTCATCGTAGCAAATCCGTCATAATAGGAATAGAAACATCATCAGACCATAACAATCAAACAAAAAAAAAACAATGTAGCTTACCTCAAGTAAGGTGTATTATGGGTGCTAAAGCATTTTTTTATGCAATCAGTCACTTGCCTAGAATATTTAAAAGACCAGTTTGAGTTTCTAGTAACCATAATATCCGTTGGCGACTTCTTTATCCAACCAAAAACTATTCCAGGACCGCCCGGAAAGTGACACCGCAACGCCGTGCCCACGCGAGGAGAGCACGACACCTCTAACTATCTTAATCTAACTATATAATTAAATAAAGATTCTAATAAACTAGTTTAGCTCAAATCTTTTTTATTATTATTAAGAATTCCTATATTAACTAGGATTTTTTTTATTAACTAGGATTTTATCTAACAAAACATATAAAGAATAATTTACTATGAGAAAGCTAGAGATTAAGGGAGTGATACAAAATCGTTCTTTTAACCTAAATTCCTAAATAACCTAATCTCACTTTCATTCAATCTATATGTTTTAGCATGATACAAGATAGAAGAATTTTTTATTATTATTATTATTCTTTACAAAGTTACCTCACACGTAGAAGGAAATCACTTTAAAATTCTCTCTTCTCTCTAGTCACTAGACAAATAAGCACTCATTTTTTGCCTTTAATCTGAAATATAAGAACCTTAAACTTTTATATGATCCAAGGCTTTTTGTTTATCCAATAAGCTATTTTAGTTATGCTTCTTTTGCTAGTTAAGTTACAAGCACATGAATGTATTTGTTTCTCACTTGTACCGGAATTTAAGACAAACCCAGCATATGGTCAATCCGAAACAAATATATTAGAACCGTTTCATTATTGTTCATTATTTTTTGTGTATCAGCTACAACGTGATCATTGATCATCCTCTGATAGTTGACATAACAAGAGTCATCAAGGGTGGACAGTAAGTATAGATTTATCGATTGGATTTCTTTAAAGCAATGCCAATTACACAATCACTTGCTTATAGAAAGAGGTATCCATGTTCACATGCAGATTGATGAAGTATGAGGAGAAAGAGACTGCGAGGATTGGAGTGATGCCTCGTTACGGGAGTGCAGAGTCAGTCAAGTGGTTTGAAGTAGAACCAAACTGCACATTTCATATTGTCAATTGTTTTGAGGACAGTAATGAGGTGAGAAAATTGAGTAATTGGTGACAAGTATAACAAAGAAAGAATGTTGCCCTCAATTTTTGAAGTACTGTTAATGTTGATCAGCAGAAAGCTCTAACAGTCTCTAGTTTTTGGTTGAAATTAATTGGTTTAGTTACTTCTTGTTAGAGAATAATATAAATCATATCTTGGAACTTCACCTAACAGCTTAAGCTTTTGGATTGAGTTGGTTCTTTGACTTGGTATCAGAGCCTTGATGACCAAGCGGTCACGAGTTCGAATCTTACTATCTCCATTTATTTGATAAAAATTAAGCACAAGGTAATATGAGCCTGTGCAAGTTTCAAGCCCAAAAGGCTTTCACTTGAAGGGGTGTGTTAGAGAATAATATAAATCATATCTTGGGAACTCACCTAACAGTTTAAGCTTTTGGGTTGAGTTGGTTCTTTAACACTTCTGATTGATAATAAATTTATTGCTGAATGTTCATTCCTGAATTAAATCTTTCACTGATCATGGACAGGTTGTTGTGCGGGGATGTAAGGCTGTTACATCCATCATACCGGGTCCAGATTGGGGTCAGGACAAGTTCGAGTGGTTCTCGAAAGGATTTAAGTCAGATGATGCTGATGGTTTAACAGAAAATGGATATCTCTTGCACCGCGTACATGAATGGAGACTAAACGTGGTAACTGGGGAGGTTAAGGAGAAATATCTAACAGGTGCTGACTGCTCCATGGATTTTCCTTTCATCAATGAAGATGTCACTGGTTTAAAACACAAGTATGGGTACACACAAGTCATCGATTCCTTGGCAAGCTCTATTTCTGGTAACAAAAAATCCATCCTCGATGCATACATTTCTTTTACATTTTACAAAATTGAGATTGACATTTTTCCATGCGTCAGGAATCTGTAAATATGGATCTGTAGCCAAATTACACTTTAATGAAGAAATGTCAGTCTTCTCAAAGGTAAATTCATTTATGCATATCCCTTTTGTTTCCATCACTCTATGCTATTCAATTTGGATTTCCAAGCATGGAAATGTATACATGGTTGCTGCTTGAATTTACATGGCAGGAGGGAAGCAATGAACAACCGGTAAAGGCAGAGTATCATAAGTTTCCAGAGAACACATTCTGCACAGGAAGCACCTTTGTGCCTAAACAGGGAGGCGTTGAAGAAGATGATGGTTTGATTATTACTTTTGTACACAATGAAGAACGTAATGTGTCTCAAGTAAGTCGATGACTTTTCTCCAAAACCAGTGGTTTAAGTTGGGTTTACATTTCTTGACACAAGTTCTCAAATTCTCTTTAACGCCTTTTTCCTTGTAGGTTTATATAATAGATGCAAAGAAGTTTGAAAGTGATCCAATTGCAATATTAACTCTGCCCCAGAGAGTGCCTTATGGTCATCATGGAGTCTTTGTTTCCATGCCAAATCAAGCTTAGCATGCCTTCTTTTTTGTACCGAATATGACTTTGGTCTTTGCATGTAAAATGATCTCTAGATTTCTTTTTTTTCCCCTTCATCTTTTCTATTTGTTTTTGGGTTGAAAAAGTTGCACAAAGTGAGTTTTACGTGTAACTGGATTCCAAGTTTTATCGTTTGATGATGTGTTTCAGTTTCAAGAAATTGGACTAATACTGTTCAGAACACTATTTTCTTCGTTTTCTTTCATTATTGTTAACTATTAGAATGTATAATATTATAAGAGGGAAAACAAAGAATAATCATATAAAAATATTTGTGCCAAAAAGACTAAAAATTAATCTCATGGGTATACTGTCGGTCAAATGCACGAATTGATATAATTATTGCTACCTCTAAGGTCTAATCTATAGCTTGTCAAAAAACAGAAGAAAATGACGCACCAATTCTGCTCAGTTGAACTTCTAGCAGTGGAGTGAATGCGAGAAAGCCTGATCAGCTGAAGTTCCAAATAAAATTAAACAGAAGAGATTAGATAAATGAGATTCGAATTTAAAATTTTTTGTTTATCATCTTCTTCCCTTTCTGCCTGGTTTGAGGGACTCCGCCATCTATTTTGAGGAAGAATATATAAAAAGACGCTGAATTTATAGATATTACCTGCAGAAAATATTAGTGGCAGCAGTACTGCAAGACAACAAACTGACATCAGCAGCATAGGGGTTTTGTACCATGCGACAAAAACCATACGTTATATTGCATCAAGGCTTCAAGGAAAGCATCCTAAAAATTACACATGCTAGAGCCTCAAGAAAACATGAAACTGCATGGTTATAAACCAATGAAAGCAGAAGTGATACACGATACCACAAGGCCAAGTAGAGCCTCAAAGGCACATCCCATCAAACATTTGAGTGTGGAAAAAATGCTGAAAGGCACGTTCGTCATAATGCGCCAAGACATACGTACAGCCATATAAACTACGTACACAGACAACCTAAGACAAGCCAGTGAACGTGCACAGATTTAGCTGCAAAAGCACAGAAAAACGATATGAGAATTCCAGAGATCATATAGATCGTAATAGCTTAAATTTATTTAAATGCATTACAGAGAGTTATGTACATGTCTATTACTATGAAATAAACGAAAATAAATAAATGGCCTCAAATTGTTGTTGTTGATGAAGCCATGAAAACTTCATGATTGGATTGGATTTTTTCATGGTTGTCTCCTGGGCTAAGTGTGTAGGCTATGTTATAGGCTTTGTCTTTGGACTTAGTTATTCTTGCAAAAACAAGTCTTTTATTAGAATACAGGACCCTTTAATATTTAAGTTAGTAGATATAAGATGAGAAAATAATATACAAGAAAAATTATAAATAATGTGAGAAAAGTGTATAGAGAGGGGAGCAAGAGCAACACGCATTGTGAGTAAACAAGTGGTTCTTGAATTGTTGAATCTCAATGGCTTGAATGTTTTACTTGGTGATCATAAGTATTTATAAACATTAATCATATCAGCTTACCTTGTCAGGCATGGAAAAGGGTGTTGCATATGCCTCGTGATATGTGGATTTGCAGGTGTCTGATGGTATGTGGAGTTGAAGGTGCCTCGTGGTGATAAAGAAATGGAGTGCGACCTCATGGTGAGTGAAAAAAAAAATGATCACTGTTGGTGGAAAGATCAGTGCTCTTCATTAGTTTGCAGGTGTCTCATGGTATGTGGAGTTGATGGAGTGCAACCTTATGATGAGTGAAAAAAATAATAATTGTTGTTGGTGGAAAGATCAAGTGCTCTTTATTAGTTTGTGGTGCTTGTTGTGCTATTGATGGTAAGGTTGGTGTTTAAGTTCTATATAGAGAACTTTGTGTTTGTGTGTGCCTGGGTGGTGTGCACTTTTGACATATAAGAAGGGAGCAAGAGTAATACGTGTTGTGAATGAATATGCTGTTCTTGGATTGTTGGATTAAATTTAAATTTTATTAAGAAATTTTAGAGGTCAGTTTTCCTATAAGTTTATATTGTAGTATCCATAACTAATCGGGATTTGCAATAGTTTCTAATTGGTTTATAATTTTCTTCCTCTTTGATTTGAAACTTTTTTTTTTTCTAACCTTGTTCAGGTTTTTATAATATATAAGCATCTTAGAATATCTGTAATATTAAGTTTTGATTAAAAAAAATATTTAGTAATAAAATTTGAAATTAAGGTTTTTATATGGTCATCCTATTCAACATAATTTTGTATTAATTCTTCTTGTAATCTTTTTTTGAGTTGTTTGTATCTACGTGCCCATGTATAAATTTAAAAATATTTATATTTTAAATATTTAAATGATTTGAAAAAGCTTAATGATTTGTAATAAATTTATTGGTCGGTCAACAAGGTCCATCTAATGATTTCTTATTATTCATTTTTAATTGTTACATAATTATTAGTGATGGATATTAATTATGAGCAAACTTCTGTTATTTTTTTTTTTTTTAATTTCCTTAGCTTTCCTCCCAGTTTGGACATAAAACATGTGTATTAAAGAAGAAAGTTAAAGATTTATTTTCCCTCATTTCCCCTTCCCTTCATTTCCTTTATATATGTTCCTAATTTCAGCATCCAAATAAAGAAAAACGACTTAATTTCCTTCCCATTACTTTTCTTTCCTTTACTTTCCCTCAATATATACACACTGTTACTTTTTATTGCGTGTAAATTATAATTGGATATGATATATAGTTGTAGAAAAAAATTAACAAAACGTAAACCTCAAATTGTTGCTCGATCATTTTGGCTCTTCAAGGCGAGAAAAGAATGTGTGTAGGCATAATTTTTAGCATCTAAAATTAAATAAATACATGTGTATAAATATTTGATTTATTAAGATATATAACTACATAGAATTTCTATTTAGAATATTATTACAAAAAAATAAATAATCCTCTAATTTTTCTCTTAAATTTGGTATATAGTGACTTAATTTATTTATAAAATCAAGTCAATATTAATTTGTGCTTTGTAAAAATACGAATTTGGACATGTATTGCAAAGCAAGATTTAATAATTTGATGCTTTGAAAAGTAGCTTTGATTTATCTTCAAAGTTTTATTGAATAACTCTTATAGGGCATTTAGGCTCAATCCAACAAAACTTTGTTCTTTAGTGATTTCAAGCGTAGATAAAGGACGTATGAGAGCTTTTAAGAGAGCTTCGTTAAAGATTTTTTGACACTTATTTTACCATGAGATTGCCATCAATTCTGGCATTGTTACAAGTCTCCACAAAGTGAGCCACATGTTGCCTTGAATTCCCTTTGCCATCGAATTGTTGAAACTTTGGTGGTTGATAGCTTAGAGGCATCCTTAGCAGGTCAATCCTTTAGGTGTACAGCTTCGTATAATAATACGAAGATTGAACTAAACTTTCTATTTGGTCCATGATGGATTTCTTGATAAGTTCTTTCAGTTGATTTGTAGTAAGGATGTCATCGGTAATACCGTGGATATTCCTTGTAGCCCTGATTATAAAATCTTCAACAACATCTAGTTGATCTACTTGTATAGCCTTGGTAGTTGACTTTTGGCCTCCCTTGTTACTGTATCGAGTTTTTTCATCAGCTCTGTTATCTCGTGGTTTTTTTTCTAGAGTGAAGTTGAAAGCCTCTCAATGAGTTTTGTCAAATTAGCCACTTCATCCAAAGATATAGTCCCGGTCATCATCACTAACTTGGTGCTAAAATCTAAAACCTTATTTTGTGATTGACTTGTAGAAGTCTCCACAAGTGAATTGTCAATGTAGTCTCATTGAGTGCCGAAGAAAAAGTCCACGTCCACTTGATTGTTATGGTGGAGTTACTTGTAGTTTCAGCCTTAGAGCAACGAGATCCCGTGTCCCATTTGCATTCAACAACAACTCGAAAATAGGCTTAGTTTGCACATACTACTCGGCAATGGATTTTGATTGTGATGGTAGGGTAGAAGAATATTTAACCGTATGTCGACAACTTAAATCAAAAGCTGTAAACCCCGATTAAAAAAAATGAATGATTAATTAAATTAATTTTGTATGGGATATTTGAAATAAATATGTACTGAGGATGAGAAAATAGTTGCAATAAGTTATAATGAAAAGAAAATTTAAAAAAGAATTGTACTGTAAGCACCAGTTAAAAATCAGAAACATTACTAGGGAATGATAATAAGTCTGTAAAGGAAATAAATGGTAAAAATATATAATAAATATATTTGAGATAAGAAAATGGTATCGAGAATTGAGTAAATAATTGATATCATTAATGCAAGAATGAAATAAGAAAATTTGAATTTTTGATGAAAAATCATAAACTGGCTAGTTTTACACTGTAGCACGTAATTTTCAATCTGGTCATTAGATTAAATTGAAATTTTGTATGGAGTCTTGTAAAATATTTTTTTTTAATTTAGGTTAAAGTTTCAGAATTTTTTGAGTTCGATAAGATTTTTTCAAGTTAAGTACAATAAACAGATAATAAAATAGCACAAATGAGTGTCTATAAATTTCTTCAAGCACCAAATTAAAAATAGGCCCAAGACAGCCCTTCTTATAAGCTACCAGCAGTACAAAAAAGAAGAAGAAGAGTTTGTAGCTGGCCAAGAGAAGAAAATAGAGAGAATAGGGAAAATTGCTTGAAAAATCACAAATTAAAAAAAAAGTGTAATAGGAAGAGTTTTGAGTAATTAAATAGAGGGTTTGAGGTGTTAGGGATTCTACAAGGAGTTTAAGAGTTAAAGTGTACTTTTAGAGAATGAAAATTGAGCTTAGAGGGAAGTCCGAAGGAGAACTTGATTCAACTTATTTTGACTTTTGATTCTTCATTCTTTAAGGGTAAGAAATCTCTCAATGATGATTCATTGTGTTGCTTTTTATGTTTGTTCTTGGATTGAGTAGAATTAGTATTATGTAAAAGTGGGTTCTTGATGTTGTGGTGGTTTGAATACATGGATTTATGTTGATTGTGTTTTTGTTGATGGGATAAATGCTTGGGCTAGTCATTAATTAAGTTAATTAGTAAGAAACAAATTTCATTCCTCTTGGTAATGGGAATTTTAGCTAAAGGTGGGATTTTGGGGTGATTGAGTTGTTGAATTAATGACAAACAAATTGTTTAGCTATGCTAATTAATTAATTGGTGATTGAAAAATATGTAATTATTAAGAGAATAAAGAAAAGAGTGAATGAATAAATTCCATGAGTGGAATATGGATTGTGTTTTGAATTGTGTAAGGAAAAGAATGAAATTGAGCTAAATAAAACTAAGAATTTTATTTGTTGATATAATACAGGAATGTTGGGTCATGTAAATTGATTATTAAAGAAAATGAAACTATGTTAGGAATGAGGAATGAATAAATTGATCAATGGATTTCTCTTCATTTGATAGGCATGTTTAAAAAAATTAAATAAAATAATTTTGGCCGGTGTTAAAAACAATTGTTGATGGAATTGTACTATGTGATGACTTTTAAGTAAATCATTGGATAAAGAGGTATTGAGATTGTCAAAGAATCAATTCAACCTAAAAATTTAAGTTGTTAGGTGAGGGCCCAAGATGTGATTTATATTATTCTCTAACACACCCTAGTGAAAGTCTTTTGGACTTGAAACTTGCACAGACCCACACTATTTTTTGCTTAAATTTTTTTTATCAAATAAATAGAAATGATAAGATTCGAACTCATGATCGCTTGGTCATCAAGACTCTGATACCATATCAAAGAACCAATTCAACCTAAAAGCATAACCTGTTAGGTGAGGTCCCAAGATATAATTTATATTATTTTCTAACAAAGATCTTGAGATTTTTTTATGGAACATGAGAGGTTAGAGGCTCCAGACAGCAGTAGAGAGTTACTAGTCGAGTACCACTAGCAGGTAGGTGTCCAACACCTTGAACCTTTGTAGAAACATTAATTAAAAGCATGTGTAAATTTTAATTAGAAATTCTGTAATTTTATATTTTGATGTCAATAGATGAACTAATGCCCGGTAATTGAACGGATGAACTAATGCCCAATGATTTCGGCGGAAAGGTTAGTGTCCCTATTAAGGGAGTAGTGCCTGATAATTGGGCTGATGGGGGAGTTGTGCCTGAGTGAAAGGGGTAGAAATGAAATTAATTTAATGAAAATGAATGTGTAAAATATTAATGATTTATCATAAAATATATAGAAAAATATTTTCATATGAGTGTAGTGAAATGATGTATTGCATTTCTTGATGATTATGTTGGTAGAATGTAAATTTTATTTTCAGGATCCTCGCAACAATGGAGTAAATCTTGTTTGAATATTAGACACTTTTTGTATCTTTATGTTGATTAATATGTATTATGGGTTGAACGAATTATGTAAATGATGTTGAATGAATCCTTTTGGTTATAAAACAAAATTATTATATGTAATTAATTTGAATGCCATACTTAAAAAAACAATTGTGCTAAATTAAGTAATTGCGTTCTGTAATACTTGTTCATATGATTAGCAATGTCAGAAAAAAAAATTACCCTAAACTTTCATATTTAACTGAGAAATTGCCAGATAAAATCATAGTGATATTACAAAAGTTTTGTTGTTTTTAGAAGCGACAATGGTGATCATGTTCTTTCTAGTTGTCATTGAGAGCTTGTTGGAAATTCTTTCTTGGAGAGAAGAGATAGATATATCCCTAGTGGAGTCATCAAAAATTTATAGACATGATTTTTAGCACCTAAAATTAAAGATGCACATGTGTACAAGTATTTGATTTATTAAGATATCTAGCTGGATACAATTTCTATTTAGAATATTTAAACAAAAGAATATATAATCCTTTGATTCTTCCTTTGAATCTGGTATATGATGACTTTATTTATTTGTGAAATTAAGCCAACATTTTTGTTTTGCAAGAACATGAATTTTAGTGTATATTGCAAAACGACATTTGATGATTTGATTCTTTAAAGAGTATTTTTTATTTGTCTTTAGTGTTGTTAAAAAACTCTGATGTGGCGTTTAGGCTCTATTTAATAGAGTTTCGTTCTTTGTAGACTTTAAACGTATATAAAGAAGGCTTATGAGCTTTTGAAAGAGTTTCCTTACTTGAAAAGCTTTTGAGAGAGTTTCTTACTTGGAGAGCTTGTCTTGAAGAAAATTTTGTATTTCCCATAATTCTCTTTTCTCTTTATTTTTTTGTTTAAGGTGAGGTCCTTTATCTATAGAAGTTTATAAAGGCTCTTAGATCATTTTTCAATGTCACATAACACTATTTTATTGGTTGATTTTTATTTATAATATCTTATATTTATAACAAGATACCTTAAATATCTCATCTTGTATCTTAACCTTTAATTAACCAATAAATATATAAAGGCTCATTTATTTCATTTTTTTATGTAAAAATAAAATAAAAATTACACATGATGAAATTTTATTTGTAGAAAATTTTTGTTTCAACAATATGATCATCGATTAGTTTCATAGTCTCAAATGCAATCTTGAAATTGCTTTACATTTTCTTATAGCAAGCAAATAACTAATCTCTCTTACAAAGTTTAGTTTCAATTTCCATCAGACAGGGACTTAAATGGGAAGCAAAAGGAAAAAAATATTGTTATTCAATTTCGGCCTGCGAAGCCTGTCAATATATAGCAATGTGAAAGCATAGAAATATGGTTAGTTCTTCCCAACCTCTCCCGGCCTATTGACAAATTTTGTTTCCGCTTCACTAGTGTTCAAGTTGCCTTAAACAATGATTGTTTTCTTAATATTAAAATCCATAAACTGAGTTTTGTAATGCGACCAGAAGAGAAGTTCGAGTCATGAGGTCCATTTGCAGGCCGCCTTACCCTTATAGGACAAGGAACCAATTCTAAATTACATTTTGCCTTGACTCACGACAATATTGAGATAAACTATAGAAACTAGTCTATCAAATACGCACTCGAAGACAGCCTTAATCGACAAACCATAATTAGACATCAGAAGAACAAAATCCATCATGATAAAATAGGAAAAAAAAAAAAAGGATCTTATGCTTTTGGAGTTTAATAGATTCTTTCGCAACAAAAAGTTGTCCTTGCAGAATGCCATTATAGAAGCATAGGAATTGTTTACAGAAACTGTGACAGCATACAGTATGGCTATCTCTATGAATCAATTACATCTCGTCATAATTCTTAGCTTGTTCTTTCATGTCAAAGCCCAAATCACTTCTGATTCGGATACAGGTATCCTCAAACCACTCCATCCAAGCCTTGCAGTAGTCCTCGGGATCATCTCGATCATGCTGTCGATGACGTTTCTTATACTTGCCTACGCAAAATACTGCAGGATAAACCAAAATAATTTCTTAGGCAGTAATCCCGGCCATCACCAAAATGTTCATGGACTTATTCGATCAAGGTCTAGATTTTCAGGGATCGATGAAGAATTGATTAATTCCCTGCCTTTTTTCAGGTTTTCTTCACTCAAAGGCTCAAAAGAAGGCCTGGAATGTGCAGTTTGCATATCAAAATTTGAGGATTCTGAGGTCCTCAGACTGTTGCCTAAGTGCATGCATGCATTTCACAAGAATTGCATCGACCAATGGCTAACAAGTCACTCTAGCTGTCCTCTTTGCAGATACAAGTTAGATCCTATGGATCTCAAGAGCTTCTCTTGCTCAAAAAGTTGGAGATACTTGCAAAATCCTTCAGATCTAACAGAGGATCCTAATCTTGAGATCTTTGTTGAAAGAGAGCAAGATCATCAAGGTCCATTGTGGTTTAACCCTAGAAGCAGCATCCAAATTAGCAATGACAAAGACAGAAAGGAAGAGTTGCTGATTATAGCAGGTAGAAATGCTGACGATAACAGGAAACTCTTGCATAAATTCAAGCACAAGATCATTATTTCGGATGTTCTTATCAAGAATCGATGGAGCGATGTTAATTCTTCAGATTTTTTGTCCTTGAACACTGAGATGCTTAGAGTCATGTCAAGCAACAGATTTTCTCCTTTGAAATCAAGTAGTGCAAGATTCCACGATGGCTTGTCCAGGAATGAAAATTTTGAAAATATTAAGGAGGATATAGAAAGGAAGAGATTGTTCGAATCCAAGTTTACTACAGTTGACAGAAGTAATTCTGTTTCAAGTTCAAGCTTAAATTCATCAAAAATGATTAATCCTGCATCGAAGAGATCAATGTCTGAGATCACAATTTTTTCAAGGTTCAGACAGCTAAGTGTGAGGAACAAAACAAGAGAATCTACATCCCCTGGGAATGGTGCAACAGATGAGAGAATCAGAAAGCTTTGGCTGCCAATAGCACGGCGAACAATACAATGGTTTGCCGGTCAAGAAAGAAACATACAACAATTAGAGTACCAAAGACAATCATCAAATGTGTGATCTTCATAGTTGCAGAATCTTTACAAGTTTGATTTGTAGATTTTCACATGTTAGTAGCTTTCAAATTATAAGACGACATGAGATTTGGTAGTGACACTGTTACATAGTTGTTGTTGCTACTTGTGCTACTTAAGTTAGGGTAAAAAGTGTCTAACTTATTATTCTATATATACAGCAATAGGAAATTCTAAATAGGAAATAGTTGGTTTACATCAATCCCAATTCTTACAAGAAAACTAAATAAGGAAAACCCGCCCCCAACACTTCCCCTCAAGCAGGTTTGACTAGCAACAACTCTATTGTTGTTACTAGTTGTTTTGTAGCCTTCACATACAAAAACTCAATTGTTTTCTCTTCAAACTTCTCATATATGAAATTTTGCAATCAAGCTCTACATGTTTATTATGGTCATGTTGTATCGGATTCTCCATAATTTTGATAGTTTACTGGCTATCACAATATAATTTCATAGCTCCTTTAAGAAAAAACAAAGCTCCCCCATCAGCCCTTTTAACTGTAATAGTTCTTGAGTACCCTTTAATCATTTCTCTATATTCAGCTTCTAATAAAACAAACTTTTGTTTTTAACTTTTCCAACTAACTAGATTATCTTCAAGAAACGTGAAGTACCCGGTTGTTGAACATTGTCTATCTCCTTCTGCACCCCAATCTCAATCACAATATCTAGTAATGGTTTTATGGTTATGCTTAGAAAACATAAGACCTTTTCCAAGTTTCAACTTCAAATATCGCAAAATTCCCCAATCTCAATCACAATATCTAGTAATGGTTTTATGATTATGCTTAGAAAACATAAGATCTTTTCCAAGTTTCAACTTCAAATATCGCAAAATTTTAAATATCAACATTCATATATATGAACTTCACTCGGATAGTTGAGAATAATTAAGAGACTTAAACTATTAGTTAGTTAATCCTTTATATATATATATATATATAGGGCAATATACAATAGTAATGGTGAAAGTTACTACACAAGAGTATGACTACAATATTTTCTATATAAATACATTCTATAATACGGATTATGCACAAAGTTACTTACCACATTAAAAGCATAAGAAATAATTCTTCAACTTGTGATAAGTAAATCGGTTGAACCATTAGTCTTTGATATCTTTCCTTGTTAGTAGGAACTTGATGAAGAAGTTTTTTAAAGCTATGATTTTACTTTATAGGTGCATTAATAGGTTGGCGGCGTTTAAGTATATCTGTCTCCTTTAATAAATCCAAAATATATTTTTATTGTGACAAGAATATTCCTTGCACTGACATAATAGCTTCAATATCCAAGAAAAACTTTAAACCTCCAAGGTTTTTCATGTCGAATTTAGATGCTAAGTGAGTCTTCAATTTTAACATCTCATCAATATCATTATCAGTAACAACCATAACATCCACATAGATGATAAGTGCACTTATTATACCATTCTTTCTCTTTAAAAACAACATATGATATGTGTTGCTTTGATTATAACCATATTTCTATATAGATAGCCAAAATGATCTGATTCATGCTCTTGGTGATTATTTTAAATCATACAATGTCTTTTTTTAACTTGAACACCAAGTTTGTATTGCCTGAAGCATTGTACCCAGGTGGCATTTCCATATAGATTTCTTCAGATAAATCTCCATGCAAAAAAGATTTTTTTTGCATCATCGTGTTGTAATGGCCAGTCAAAGTTTGCGGCAATAAATAATAAAACCCGAACAATATTTAACTTTATAACAGGTGTAAAAGTCTCTTGATGATCAATATAATAAGTTTGTGCATAGTCACAAGCAATTAACATTGCTTTATATTGATTAATAGTGTCATTTGGTTTATGTTTTATAGTGAATACCTATTTACATCCAACAAGTTTCTTTCCTTCTGGCAAGGTCACAATGTTGATGAATTTCGCAAGTGCATGAATCGTAACAAGTAATAAAATGATGAGTAGAGTATTGTCCTATGAGGATTTGCAAAAATTATTGTTAGCTACTAAAATCTTTTAAATTTTGATCTATTTGAGAAATCAAGTGAGATAGTTTATGAAATAAAAATTAATGATTAAAAGCAAACAACCAACTAATTAAGTAGTATTGAATTCAATTCCAATAGATTCTAGGATTTCTAACTTACTGTAACTATTTCTATGTGAATTTTGTCAATTGAATTAATTATTCTTAGTGTTGATAATCAAGTTTTTCTAATTTAAATACTAATCTCTCTCAAGCATCAATGAAATATTTCGATAAGTAAACTTCATATACTTTACGAAATTTCTGAACTTGTCAAAATTTATTATGTACCTTAAAACCTTTACAGATTACAATAGTTCTAAAGATATCTTTATCCTATAGATTCTTTAAAGTATTTCAAACAATGGCTAAAATAATTATCACTTCTCAATCTCAAATTAATTCCTAAATCATGCAAACATTGGCCAAACATACACAAACGTTAATCATAGAATAAAACACTCAACAACTAGTCTATTAATTCAATAAAAGAAATTGTTCACATATTTATAATTAGATTACATAAAAAATTGCAGAATAAGAGTCTTCTACATGGCCAAATTAAAGGGAAACAAACTTGATTCGATGAAAATCACTCAAGAATGGGGGTTGGCAATAGAGCTGTTAGACGTCTTCTAATCTGTTTTGATTTTTTCACCTTTGTTTTGCTCTGTTCTCGTCTATTCTTAATGTCGTCTCTTCTCTTCTTTTTTGTGTATTTTAGGGTCCCACTCTCTAGTTGTCGCTGCTTTTAAAAGAATATCTCTATATTCTGGCCTTTTTTTTTTTCTAAGAATGGAAAGAATGTTAGTTTCCCTCTTTGCCTCAGATTCTTTCTTATCCAGGTATTGCGGGCCAGATTTGGGGTAGAAAACGTGCAAATTAAGATTTTTCTATTTCTAGAGAATTTGTAGGAATTCAAATTTATTTCCAATGAAGCTAATCTTGCAATTTTTAGAGCTCTAACACTTGAGATATAGGCCATAACCCGAGACAGTGCCTGGATTGCAGGAAGTTCGAGTCTGAATCTGACTCTATCTTTCTACTTGCTTTTTGGGCTTCAAATCAGCAAAACTGAGTATTATGCTCTCATATGATTTGTAGATCTATGTCTTAAATTTTTAAAATGGTGATGAACACCTAAAACGGAGTTATATAACTCCCGTTACAACCAAAAATCGAATTAGTGCTCAGTTTTAATTCCAAATTCTACCTACTCCAATAATTTAGTATCTTAAAACACATTAATTTCTCACGAGGTTAATAGTTCAAAAAGGCATTCAAAATCCTAATTAACTTGTGCAACACATACAAAATATTTTAAAATAAAGTAAGAATAATAAAAAAAATATGCATGCAATAAATCCATTATCACAAAACATTAATTCCACATTAAGTTTTTTTCTAGTGCTCACATCTTCTTAGTCGTGGATTTTATCTGTTTTGGATCATTTAATTAGGGGTTTTTATACCCCTGTGGGAATGGAGACAATTAACTTTTAATTGACAAGACCTTGAATAGCATAAGGTAAATGCTTAGTAAAGACATAATTAGCAATAGGATACTTTACATTCTTTGAGTTTTCTAGTGAATATCTCTCTTGTGGTTTTCCTTGATTACTCTAATGAGGTAATTAATACTTAATAGTATCCTTAGAAATAACAATTTGCAAATTGTCTTTAATTAAATGTAGAGGTTTTTTTTTTTAGACTCTAAGGTACCACTGAATTAGTAACATCATGATTTTTTTGTTAAAGCATTACTTAGTGATTCTAAACTGATTTTTTTTTTTTGATAGTAATCGAGTATATTATAAATAGGCGACCCCATTAAGAAGATGAGGGCTGAAATAAGAAAGATTACAGGGGGGAATTAAATCATAAAGAGAGCGAGGAATTTACAACCCCGACTAGTTAGTCCAGTTCATGATACAT
>Ga0307517_10001218_pt1 | contig 43285 bp, 35 predicted proteins | sample 23_EM_MG_FD_194515 | JGI IMG/M metagenome (GOLD analysis project Ga0307517, IMG submission 194515) | Populus trichocarpa ectomycorrhiza microbial communities from riparian zone in the Pacific Northwest, United States - 23_EM | ecosystem: Host-associated > Plants > Roots > Unclassified | place...
CGGCTTCGGCCGACCCACTCATAGTGAGCGGCTGCTCTGTGTCAACAGCAAAATTCACGGTAAATGTTTCCCAATTACGGAATATGATTAAAAATAAAGTAACGGTTTCGCTTATTAGCAAAAAAAATACAAAAAAATACTAGAGGTAGTGAATTAATTAACTCGTTTTGTGATTAATTAAGAAGTATCATAATAGCCGAAGGTAAAGGAGGAAAAAAAATCACAGGCGATAAACTCGGAAGAGGGGTGGGGTAGGGGGGTTGAATACCCTTAACGCAATCTGTTCTCAACGCTAATCTCCGGGCCTATAGGCGCCTATCAGGCCTGATAGGCTTTCGTAGGCCGATCGAATTCGGCCTATATGGGCCTAGGCTGTCTTCCGGAGCGGCCTGCCTTAGCCCGGCCTACGGCCTGGCCCGTTGGGAACACTGAACTGTATTGGTATGATAGTTGTTGTCACAAGAAGGTTGGGTGACTCCTTGATGGGGCTGGGTATCCGCAAAACCATGTTGGTATGTTGGTGGCAACTGGCTCTTCTATAATATCTATTTTGGCAATAGCGCCATTCCGAGTATGATATAACCAGGCACAGGGCAGCACCCCCTCGCTTGTGGAACCTACAAAATTTATGCCTTGTATGATACCTCCGTAAATCCCGTGAACGCTTTAAAGACAATAATTGGCGAATTTTGATTTTCCAAGGTGCTGCGGTGGCTGGATGGCGTGGAATAATGTGCTGCACTCTATTCCAGGCTGCCGCAAATTTACCAGAGGGCATTCACTAGGCGGGCGAGAGAAAAAAAAATGAGCCACGAGAAAGGAGATATCGAATAAAAGAAGTGAACGATGTTTGGGTAATAGTCTTCCAGATCGAGAAGATTCAAGTCTAATATGTACTGTACGGCGCTTATCAATGTTCGAAAATCCGCGTACGATCAGATAAGAAATATTTTTAACCTAAACCACCACGATGCTTCCTTGCTTGCTGTGAGCGGACCCCCCCCGCCCGGCCATAATAATGCATCCCTAGAAAGCCGGGCGGTGTGCAAGCAAGAAAGAAAGAAAGAAAACAAAAACAAAAACAAAAAGAACATAAGAGAAAAAAACTTTCACAAAACACTATAACGAGCAGAAGACTATAGTGAGATAACACACAAGGGAGCAAGTAGGGAGGCTCGAGGTCTCGAGTATGTACTGTACGGCTCTTATCAATGTTCGAAAATCCGCGTACGATCTGATAAGAAATATTTTTAACCTAAACCGCCACGATGCTTCCTTGCTTGCTGTGAGCGGACCCCCCCCGCCCGGCAATAATAATGCATCCCTAGAAAGCCGGGCGGTGTGCAAGCAAGAAAGAAAGAAAGAAAATAAAAACAAAAACAAAAAGAACATAAGCGAAAAAAACTTTCACAAAACGCTATAACGAGCAGAAGACTATAGTGAGATAACACACAAGGGAGCAAGTAGGGAGGCTCGAGGTCTCGAGTGGGGTTTTGCTAGTCACTACTGCACTGCTCTCTAGTGCTGTTACGGATAAAATTTAGCTTTATCATATCAGACTCACTTGCAGTTTTTAGCTAGTTTATGAATAACCTAGGCTAGATAGCGGTTCGTGATCTTTGCTTGAGAGACACGCTTTCTGCAGGGGTGGCTGTGGCCTAGTCTTGGCAGGCAGGGGGGGGCTCTTTGTAAGGTCGCCCTTCACTTCTCTCGCGCTTTCTCCCCATTATCGCGACGAAGTCAACACCACACAACAGAGGAGCCGTTTGGACTGTGAGCGGAGGAAGGAGCAAGAGGAGGATCTCCTGTATGATACTTAGTTAGTCAGACAACCAGCAAGCTGGCCTTTCGTTCGGTTGGGGTTTTTTTCTCTCTGCCCCGCGGTGTTCTGGGTTGGCCTTAGGAAAAGGGTTTGCGGATTAGCTTAGAGGTCTTGAATTAATTGTGACTTGTCTAGTTCTGTTTCCAGGTCTGATTTCTTGATTGTGACAGTTGTTTGCCCGAACTTCTTTCATTTATCGGAGCAGATATAGTATCCCGGTGTTCTTCGTTTTCAGTACCCTTGGTTCTCACCTAAGATTTGCCTTCCCCATTTGTGGTAGTAAATTTGCCTGCATTTTTTTCTCGTGGAGTAAGTCCTTAGCGAGGACTGAGAAATGAGGCTTGTATTGTTTGAATCCGGCCACAATCTCTACCAGTGCCGCATTTTCTGGAGAAACTCGTTTTCACGCTAGGGGGTCAGAATAAAGTGTAAGTCAGGATTTTTCATAGGGCAACCCTTCCCGGTTAGTTACTTCCTTGAAATGGAGGACAAATTTCAACATCTAAGATAAATATTTGTCAAAATCCTACCCGAAAGGCTACTCTCTACTGAAAATGGCTTGTGTATTTCGCCTTACTTTCTCTCAGCCACCTCGAGTGAAAAAGAGTTTCACCAGAAAATGCGGTATCATACTTTTGTTGCCGCCGAGGCCCTGTTGCAGCGGTTCAGAACCTCTCTTCGGGCGAATATATTGTGAACTGGGCTGGACAAGTAAACTGATTGTCACGACCCCGCTTTTGCTGAGCTTCAACATCTCGATATTTTATCGCTTTCACCATCTCAACAACACATCTACCGCAAAGAAATATGGGCTCTTCAACACATCTTGAACCGAATGCTACCGGTATAGGCCATATCAACGGTTTTAACCCAATAAATAGCCACAACACCACTACCAATATAACATTTGTCGATGAAAAGGGTTTTAGCCTTGGATTGGCTATCGCCCCTACAACCTCGCACCCGCCAGAATGATGTTCGGGGCCGAATACAGGATGGCTTAGGGGAGTGGTTTTTGCAATCTGATGAGTTTCTCAGATGGCGTGATAAGGGAGGCGAATCCAGAAAAACCACCCTGTTTTGTTCCGGTTATCCCGGTGTTGGAAAGACCTTTCTTAGGTAGGAAAAATCATTCCTCGTGAGGGAAAGTCAATGCTAACTGACTGAAACACTAGCTCTCTGGTGTCGATAGGTTGCTCGAGCACTCGGAGAGAGAGGGCGCTGCCGTCGCCTGCGTCTATTGCGATTTCTACGACCACGAGGAACAAACCGCGGCGAAAGTAATCGGTGCTCTCACCAAGCAGCTTGTAAATGCACAAAGCATTGTTCCTACTGAGTTCGAGGAAGCATTCAGGAGAGCAGAGCGCGAGGTTGGGGGCCGTGGGCTCCAGCTTTCGGAAGCCGCTAAGCTCTTGGGGAGGGCCCTTGCACCGGTGAAGTGGACATTCATTTGTGTTGACGCCCTTGATGAATGTTCGGATAAACATCTATCCCAACTTCTGACCTCATTGCATACCGTTTCCCAGACATTTCCGGGAGTCCGGCTATTCATTACTAGGAGACCCCGCATTCGAAGTGTGGTAGAGAAATATCTTCCGGGGAGCATACAGGTTATCCCGTTCAGCCAAGTAGTGAGCATATTTGGGAATATCTTGAGATGAGGTTGAAGCATGACTTGGGCTCGGAAGAGATGAGCCCTGCACTCAATACCGATATTATGAAACCCATTTCCGAAAAGATTCCTGACACGTATGTGATGGCTGATTCTATTTCTGGAGCCACGAGTAATCGCTGACAATAGTGGCTAGATTTCTACTCATTTCCTTGAGAATAGACGCAATATTAGATGAGTACAATCAGCAAAAGGCGAGAAAGAAAGACTCGGGTTAATGATAGGTGGGCTCGGGTTGGACGGCGCCTACGATACGACATTGGATAGAATGAATAGTGAAGGGAAAGGCAAATCAACACTCGGAATGGCTGCATTGATGCGGATTCCTCGCTCGGAACGCCCAATGCGCATTGGGAGCTATGCGACGCCCCGGCAGTTGAGATTGGCTCTAAGAGATATGGACTACGATAATAACCCTTTGAAAAAGGCATTGTTAGCCTCCTGCTTGGGACTTGTCACGGTGGACGAGAGCTCAATTGTCCGGCTGGTACACTTTAGCCTTCGGGAATATTTCAACCAGCATACCGAACATTTCAAAAGTCCTCATGTGGCAATGGCGGTATTGCTTAACGTATCTTAACTTTAATTCCGTTAATAAGATTTCGTATACTCTTAATAGCGCACCGGCAGAGGCACGCTTCCTCCAATATGCCTCTAACTAATGGAGACTGTATGCGGGAAATAGGCCTACGGAAAGGGTGAAATCTCTTGCGCTTCAGCTGCTTAACAAATTTGGTAGACATATATCGGCCAAGGTTCTTATATGGGGGAATTTTAATATGTGGGAACGGCAGAGACGGCATTCTGCGAGATTTACTGGCCTTCACTGCTCTGTATACCTGGGGCTTGAAGAGATTGCGATTAGCTTGTTGGAAGAGGAGGGAGGCTGGGGTGCAGACATAGCTGATGGCTGGGGCCGTACTCCATTGATGTGGGCCGCGGAAAGTCGGCATGCGGAGATGGCGAAGCTACTCCTTTTGGGGAAAGATGTTGACCCTATGGCAGAACACCACACTTGTGGGCTTCCAAGGGTGGACATGAGGGGGTTGTGAGGCCGCTCCTTGACCTGGAAGATATCAACCCCGACTCGACAGACAAAGATCAACTAACACCGTTATGGAGTGCTAGGACCGTGAAACTGCTCCTTGACCGGAAAGATGCCAACCCCGACTCGGGTGACAAAAATGGCCGATCGCCACTCAGGTGGGCTGTCATGGGCAGGCATGAGAGGATGGTGAAGCTACTTCTTGACTACAAAAATGTCAACCCTAAATCGAGAGATCATAGGAGGTGCACGCCGTTCAAGTATGCTATCTGGAATAGCCATGATGTGATTTTGAAGCTGTTCCAGGGACGTTCAGATGCCGAGCGCAATTGGTAGGCGAATTATGCGCCGATGTCTCTTTCCCATCTTTGAGAGAGTAATTATGAGTGACTGAAGTGCTGGGGTTATGGGGGTATTTGATTGGTGTTAGGGTTGTTAAGAAGTTAGGGTGGGCTATTATAGGTTGAGCTTTGTATTTTGTATTGAACTTTTGTATAATATTGTAGGATACTCGGTTCTTTTTTTTTCACTAAAGAGGTGAAGAGGAGGGGAGAGGAGACGGTACTGCATTTTTTGGGCATATCCGGAATGACGATAAGGGGTTGGGAACATCCAGCGCTGTCGAAGCATGTAGCGTAATCAGGGGTTTAAGCAATAGCTGGTGGTATGGGCGGAACCCCAAGCCAGTGGCCGCGATCACCAAGAAACATATTCAAATGGGGCATTATTGAGTCCTGGTGAATATCCCGCTTACCGAATGACCCCCCCCTCGGGTGTCCGAAGATGCGAAGCCGCCAAAAAAATAAAAATAAAAAACAAATAAGGAATCAGTGAGGGCATACCAAGAAACCCTAAGACAAATCCACCAAGACTGGAAGCGAAAAGGAAGCAAAAAGGAAGCAAATCTCCGAACAATCGGAAAGATCCGCCCTAATAACAAAGACTCAACTTAAATCTATCCGGCCAGTCGGGATCTAACTCCAAGATCCGGGGGCTTGAAGCCTCCCAAGACAAGGTTCCCGACGGGGTCTTTAGGAATTACTCAAGTGAGGTCAAAACAGGCATTTTCAGCCCCATCCCTAGGCTAAATATTGAAAATACCGCAAAAATTCGAGTTATCCACTTTCTCCACCTGGCCTCTGATCCCCACCAATCCCTTCTTCTCAGCCCACAATAGGTCTAGCTTGATAGGTCAACGGGGTTGCGGGTGTCGGTTTGTGAGATCAACACGGTCGGGGCGCTTGGACTTGACCGTATGAGGAAAATACTAATCCCTCCTAGGGGTTTTTGTTTCTGAACATGTAGATTAGAGAATTATTACTTTTGTTATTTTATATTTTATATTTTTCATTTCTCATTTTTACTTTCATTAATTTTTCACTAATTTTTATTTATTTATTTATTTATACTTTTTTTTTCTATTTTACTTTTCTGATAACCGGGCCTCCCCCACCGCAACACACAGACCCCCATTTCCTCCCATCACCGGCTCCTTTGTCCATTTTCCATGTCACCCCCTGTACCCCTAGCCCAAAATTGCTTAACGCCGTCTTTCCGTACTTTTAACTTTGGCGGGTTTCCCATCTACGGCCAATATAGATAGTAATGCTGAGCTCATAGCTCAGTCATTGATGTGCCGGCGTCGACTCCACGGCAAATGATTGAGCAGAAACTTGGTATTTGTAACCGTGCCCCACATTTTTCAGTGGCCTTCCGTATAACATCAGATATCGCTACCATACTTGTCGCCATAGCATCCCCATACTCAGCCAACACTTTGAACATACCATGGACCATGCAGCATATCCGAACGCCAACAATGGCCTATCACCACTCCAGTGGGTTGCGGAGGAAGGGCATGAGGATGTAGTAAAGTTGCTATTGGAAAGAGAGGACATCGATCCCAACACCCCAGATACGAAATATGGCCTAACGCCACTCCAGTGGGCGGCACAGCGCGGGGATGACAGAGCCGTAAAGTTACTGTTGGAACGTGGAGATATCAACCCCAACGCTGCAGACACGAAAGGTTGCCGAACGCCACTCGGGTTGGCTGCGGAGAGAGGGCACGAGGGAGTAGTAAAGTTGCTATTGGACCGGGTGGATATTAATCCAAATACGGCGGATATCGGACATGGCCTAACACCACTTCACTGGGCTGCGAAGAACGGGCACGAGGGAGTAGTAACGTTGCTATTAAAGTGCGAGGATATCAACCCCAACGCTGCCGACACCAAACAGGGCAGAACACCACTCGTGTGGGCTGCACAGCAAGGGCATGAGGGAGTAGTTAAGTTGCTATTGGAACGAGAGGATATCGGTCTCAACACTGCAGACACCGAAGATGGCCTAACGCCACTCTTGTGGGCAGCAGAGCGCGGCCACGAGGGAGTCGTTCAGTTGCTATTGAAATGCAAGGAGATTAGCCCCAATACTCCCGACACCAAACGTGGCAGAACACCACTCGTCCGTGCTGCAGAGCGAGGGCATGAGGGAGTAGTAAGGTTGCTATTAGAACGGGACGATATTAATTCAAATACGGCGGATATCGAACATGGCTTAACACCGCTCCACTGGGCTGCGGCCCGTGGACATGAGGGAGTAGCGAAACTCCTATTAGAACGCGAAAACGTCAGCCTCAACTCCCCGGATACCAAATATGGCCTAACCCCACTCATGCGGGCTGCGAATAACGGGCACGAGAGAGTAGTAAAGATGTTATTGAAGTGCGAGGATATCAACCCCAACGCTGCCGACACCAAACAGGGCAGAACACCACTCGTGTGGGCTGCACAGCAAGGGCATGAGGTAGTAGTTAAGTTGCTATTGGAACGTGAGGATATCGGTCTCAATACTGCAGACACCGAAGATGGCCTAACGCCACTCTTGTGGGCAGCAGAGCGCGGCCACGAGGGAGTCGTTCAGTTGCTATTGAAATGCAAGGAGATCAGCCCCAATACTCCCGACACCAAACGTGGCAGAACACCACTCGTCCTTGCTGCAGAGCGAGGGCATGAGGGAGTAGTAAGGTTGCTATTAGAACGGGACGATATTAATTCAAATACGGCGGATATCGAACATGGCCTAACACCGCTCCACTGGGCTGCGGACCGTGGACATGAGGGAGTAGCGAAACTCCTATTAGAACGCGAAAACGTCAGCCTCAACTCCCCGGATACCAAATATGGCCTAACCCCACTCATGCGGGCTGCGAATAACGGGCACGAGAGAGTAGTAAAGATGCTATTGAAGTGCGAGGATATCAACCCCAACGCTCAGGACACCAAGTATGGTAGAACACCACTCGTATTGGCTGCACAGGAAGGGCATGAGGGAGTAGTAAGGTTGCTATTAGAACGGGAGGATATTAATCCAAATACGGCTGATATCGAGCATGGCTTTACACCTCTCCACTGGGCTGCTGATCTTGGGTATGAGGGAGTAGTGAAACTGCTATTAGAACGCGAGAACGTGAGCCTCAACTCCCCGGACACCAAACAAGGCCTAACCCCACTCATGTGCGCTGCGAATAGCGGGCACGAGGGAGTAGTTAAGTTGCTACTGGAACGGGGGGGTATCAATCCAAACACGGCGGATCGCCAAAAGGGCTTAACACCACTTCACCGGGCTGCAAAGAACGGGCACGAGGGAGTAGTTAAGTTACTATTGGAACGAGAGGATATCAGTCTCAACACTGTAGACACCAAAGATGGCCTATCGCCACTCTCGTGGGCAGCAGAGTGCGGACATGAGGGAGTCGTTCAGTTGCTATTGAAATGCAAGGAGATCAGCCCCAATACTCCCGACACCAAATGTGGCAGAACACCACTCGTCCGTGCTGCAGAGCGAGGGCATGAGGGAGTAGTAAGGTTGCTATTAGAACGGGACGATATTAATTCAAATACGGCGGATATCGAACATGGCTTAACACCGCTCCACTGGGCTGCGGCCCGTGGACATGAGGGAGTAGCGAAACTGCTATTAGAGCGCGAAAATGTCAGCCTCAACTCCCCGGATACCAAATATGGCCTAACCCTACTCATGCGGGCTGCGAATAACGGGCACAAGGGAGTAGTTAAGTTGCTACTGGAACGGGAGGATATCAATCCGAATATGGCAGATAACGCAAAAGGCCAAACAGCGCTCCACCGGGCTGCGAAGAACGGGCACGAGGGAGTAGTAACGTTGCTATTAAAGTGCGAGGGTATCAACCCCAACGCTCAGGACACTAAACATGGCGGAACGCCACTCGTATGGGCTGTGGAGCAAGGGCATGAGGGAGTAGTAAGGTTGCTATTAGAACGGGGCGATATTAATCTGAATACGGCGGATATCGAACCTGGCCTAACACCGCTCCTTTGGGCTGCTGAGAGTGGGCATGAGGCAATAGCGAAACTGCTATTAGAGCGCGAGAATGTCAGCCACAACACCCCAGACACCAAATATGGCCAAACACCACTCCACTGGGCTGCGAAGAACGGGCACGAGGGAGTTGTTAAGTTGCTACTGGAACGGGAGGATATCAATCCAAATACGGCGGATATCGAACATGGCCAAACGCCACTTCACTTGGCTGCGGAGAACGAGCACGAGGGAGTAGTACAGATGCTATTGAAGTGCGAGGATATCAACCCCAACGCTCCCGACACTAAACATGGCAGAACACAACTCGTGTTGGCTGCGCAGCAAGGGAGTGAGGGAGTAGTAAAGTTGCTATTACAGCGGGGGGATGTGGATCCAAATATGCCTGATATCGAACATGGCGCAACACCGCTCCACTGGGCTGCGGGCCGTGGGTATGAGGGTGTAGTGAAGTTGCTATTAGAACGCAAGAACGTCAGTCTCAACTCGCAGGACGCCAAAGATGGCCAAACACCACTTCACTGGGCTGCGGGGAACGGGCACGAGGGAGTAGTAAAGAAGCTATTGAAGTACGAGGATATCAACCCCAACGCTCAGGACACTAAACATGGTAGAACACCACTCGTATGGGCTGTAGAGAAAGGGTATGAGGGAGTAGTAAGGTTGCTATTAGGACGGGACGATGTTAATCCGAATACGGCGGATATCGAACATGGTCTAACACCGCTCCACTGGGCTGCTCAGCGTGGGTATGAGGTAGTAGCGAAACTGCTATTAGAACGCGAGAACGTGAGCCTCAACTCCCCGGACACCAAACAAGGCCTAACCCCACTCATGTGGGCTGCGAATAACGGGCGCGAGGGAGTAGTTAAGTTGCTATTGGAAGGAGGGGGGGGTATCAATCCAAATACGGCGGATGGCCAACATGGCTTAACACCACTTCACCGGGCTGCGAAGAACGGGCACGAGGGAGTAGTAACGTTGCTATTAAAGTGCGAGGATATTAACCCCAACGCTCAAGACACTAAACATGGCAGAACGCCACTCGTATGGGCAGTGCAGCAAAGGCATGAGGGAGTAGTAAAGTTGCTATTACAGCGGGGGGATGTGGATCCAAATACCGCAGATATCGTGTATGGCCTAACACCGCTCCACTGGGCTGCGAATAATGGGCACGAGGGAGTAGCCAAGTTGTTATTGGAACGTGAGGACCTGATTCCCATTATATCGAGCCCCGCCGGCCAAACAGCCTTTCAGGTAGCTGCATCCAAGAGACATTATAGGGTTATGCAGTTGCTCTCCCAGGTTAGAATGCACCTTTCGGTGCCGGTCAGTTCCCGGGGGGTGTGCGGGTGCCCCGTATCAGAGTCATCGGTCCTTCTTTACTGCTGCCCCCACCATTTCTCGTCAGACTCCTCTGTACCACCCAGGCCGCTTCCCAATGTTACCCGGAGATCACCATTACTCTTTATAATTATTTACGTCATCATTTGTGTCCCCTTTTATTCCCTCGTGGTTTATTTCGACAAATAAATGCAACTTTATGGCACGGGTGTGCAGGGGACTTACTTGCGCAGAGAGTAAGTAGGAGAGTTGAAGGGGAAAACGCCATTCTTTTTTGTGTGGGTGCTATTAGAGCAAATTACTTTAGTATTTTTTTTCATGCTGTTTTCACCAATGGCGGTTGAGTTATGATAGCTCAAAAACCAGCAAATTTTCTAGTCTCTTTTTTTAGTTTTCGTGATTTTAGGGTTAGTGCAGGAGTGCTGTTGTCATAGCCCCAGTTGTTCATGTTAGTTGATCCGCGGTTAATTTTGTCAACAAACCCATAGTTTGACCCGCGCTAGTTACGCGCTGCCCTCCACACTATGCCTCTTCGGTAAAAAGATCCTGGCAAACCTTACTATGATACGACAAATCGGAAAGCCAAATCTTGGCCGAGCAGCAGTTCCAGGGATTAGGCCCTGTACTGTTGCGATGGGACCATTCCGTTGTCCCATGCAAGTGACCGTTTCCATCCGTTGTGAAATCGGAGAAGAGAAATGGGAGTTTGGTAACTATAAAAGGTTATGGTATCAACCTTTCCATTTCAAAATGGTCACAACAGACTGGTTGCCAGGTATCACAGCAATACCACATGTCAATATTTACAATAATATTATCATTATACAAATCACCATCTTGTAGAATGTAGTAACCCCTCTATAATATAACATTATTACCAAGTGATCTTTTATTCAATTCCTACTTCCAAAAATTCAATGGCAGCTCACGGTGATAATAATTCAATCAATTCTGCAATCAATGAAATTTCTTCAGGAGGCCCCGGAGTGAAAATTTTTCATTTGGCAAAGAAGTGTTGACCGTTGATTTACACATGTTTACTGGGAGCCAACGGTCCCCAATTGTCAACAACCGTTTCCATATATGATGTGATACCAAACAATTTCACAACGGAAGGGTCCTGAATGGTCCTATCGCAACCGAACAGGGCCCTATATTGGTGTGACAAACCAAGGGTTTAAACCCCAAAAATGCCACCCCAGAACAGGGATTCTTTCTATCTTCACACCTAGACCCTTGAAGTTTCCCGTATGCTTTACCTGCCATAGCCATATCCCAATAGAAGGGAAGTGTACACTCGCATCCGTAAAGTTGTCATAACACGTTCTGTCTAGTAATGGCTGATTCCATAGAGCATATTCAGATTACTACGTTCCGATAAATAGCTTTTGAAATCCCCTAGTTTAAGGCTGTCAAGACTTCGCGATACATCAGACGTTACGAGAACTTTGCGGACACGAGTGTTCAACTTAGGTCAAGGGCCAGTGAAGCTAGGTTTCATAAAAATAAACCTCCCTCAGAGAGATCTCCTTATCATACCAAAATACAATGGCACTGGCAATTCACCCACTCAGATCAAATTAAGGCTATTAGGGCTCAGTCTCTTCGCCATTGAGTCTCAACATTGGACATTCACACCCATTCTCTTTTGCTCACACGCTCTAGGCAATTAACCTCGAGAGATCTCCTCCTGCGCTTCATAACTTGGCCTTCTCCTCACCCATTTCCTCACCGCCTCGAGCACTCTTCTCACAACCTGCAAAAAAACAAAACCTCAACTCCTTCCTTCCTATCGCGCTCGAAAGCTCAACCCTACCCCCACCATTTTTTCCCCATGTCCGAGTCTACGAATTACATCTTCCCCGCCTCCTTCTCCCCCTTGGAAGTGCCTGTTCCAAAACCCCTATTGCACAGATTCACTGGCGCTGTTGTCCCTCCCGCCCATTCCAGGTTTCTGTTTGAGGTTGGCGCGCTGTACGAAGCTGTCGATTTCTATTCCAAGCAGCCCTTGGCCACGGGCACGCCGAGGACACGCAGTAGTAGTGAGTCCTTCTCCTCTCCTCATTTCCTCACACAATTTATTTACGATCTGCAGTACAGACACTCAAAAGCGCATGGACCGCGATGCCTCCCGGAGCGGCTGTCAAGCAATCCAGGTCTCAGGGAGGAAGCAGATCGCACCAACGATACCCTAGCACACTCCAGCAGCCGGAGGAGCACAAGTACAAGATTGTTCGCTATGAATTGAAGCCCAGGCTGACGTTCCCCCTCGAGCATCGCCACTGGTACCCTGTGGAACAAGCCTGGCAAATTTATAACTACGATAAAAGCTACCTTTGCGGACTCCAAATCGAACGCCTGGAGAGCCTACAAAAAGAGCGAGATTATGCTTTGAATATGATGAAGTCTGGAAATCACTCGTATTGGAGGATGGTTAGGGATGCGGAGATCGGCATGTTCGGACACTCGCCGGAGTTCGGGGGGAGGGGCATGGTTGGAAGAGTAACCCCTTTACTGGGTCGTGGTCGCGCAGAGCTTCTCTCCTCCCAGGCTCGTCGTGGGAGGTCTGCACGTTTTCAAGCTTTAGACGGCTTCAAGCCCAGGGGGCACAGGATGCATGTAAGTGTCGAGGAGAGCGCTCAGGTGTGTCCACAAAATCAGAAAACCATTGCTGAAGATCCTAAACCGGCCCGTGCAGCCATGTGCTAAAAGTTCTGGCATCTCTGGTGTTACCGTGATGAAGCGGATGCACTACCGTAAGAACCGAAATAATTGAGAATGGCGCTAAGACGTCCAGAATTTCCTGCTTTGAATTAAGGGGAGAAAACACAGCGAGGGGATTCTCCTTCAGCGCTCACTTGAGACACAGACCTTACTGAGAGAGGCAACTCCAACGTCCTAGCGTGGTTCTCAATTATTTCGGTTTTTACGGTAAAGTCTGTCTGTGTTACAATACCAGCCTGGGTGCTAGAACTTTTACCACTTGGCTGCGCGCTGAGAAAAGCTGTGTCTTCTGATTTACATGGACACATCCTAGAGCACCACCCTGCATCAAAATCTCTGCTAACAATCGATTAGGTATATGACAAATCACACGCTCGTTCTACCGAGCCTATGTTTATTCCCCGTGTTTATCGCCAGGACTTAGATTGTGAGCACGGATACATTCTGACCCGATTCCCGAAGAAAGATGACTAATTGCGATTCTAGGTATTGTCGAAGTGGACACACCCGCGCTACCTACCTGGGCTTCCGGACCCCCTCCAGCAAGGACCAAGCAGTTTCAACGGCGTGTACTGGTTGCCCCAAAGTCGGCCTGTCTTCCAGCAGTACCATCACTAGTCACAGCGATGGGGGAGTCCCTGAATCTAAAGTCGGATGTGGCGAATTCCGGAGAGCGACCAAGTATAGACTCTGGTTTTGCTGAGTCGCTCAGTACAATTTCTACAGAAGACCGAGAGATCCCATCGATACCCGTTGAGGTTGACTCGATCATGAACGCACACACACTTCCGCGCGAAAAGATGATTGATCCGTTCCAGCACGAACACGGTGCAACCGTTACACCTTCCGATTCGAGGATCCGTGCCCTCCTTTACGAACTTGCCCTGAATAGGATTCAATCTGGCGTGGATAAGGCTGCTGGTATCAGACGAAGAAGTTTGGATTCTTTGAGGAGTGATTGCGAAGTGCGTCGCAGTAAATCCGCTACAATACTCCTCCTACCGGATATTGAGGAAGCGGAGGGAGTACCGCTTTTTAGACCGTGGACCATCGGCGATCAAAGCATTGGGAAGTTTCGTAACCCGAGAATGTGGGTCTCGATTGTTAAGAATAAATTTAGAAGAATCAGACAGTGAGGTTTGATGAAAGGGGTGTACGGTCGGTTTAATTGGGGTTGTTGATCAGTGAAAACCCTAGAGTGAGAGAGGGTTATGTGAAGTGGTCTTGTTGGTGATTTGCGATATGTGCCCGGGTATGGTAGACAGGAAGATAAGCGGACGGATAGATAGATGGATGAATGGGTTTAAAGTTTTTGCTATTATACTTTGGCGATATCTAAAATTATGTGTAAGGGCTCGTTTACCTAACCGTCTATTTTCTTATAATTTTCCTTGCAACCGATCGTGGATGTGGACGCTTGAGTGGGCAAACAATAATGTATGTAAAATCATGACTCTTAACTAACTTATTTTTCTACAACTGTGCGTGAACATGATCCTTAAGTACAGAAAGCTGATACTGCTCGACCCAGAGTAGTTCCCATATCATCAGGGCATTTTCCACCACTTATCGCATTATCCCTTAACCCTCATTTCCCCGCTTCTTCTCACCGCAACTACCCCTCTTTTCTTCCGCACATTTAGCCCGCATCCCGCATCTTTCACCGAGTCCCAAACTCCCCGGTGAAGCTCCCGGTATTCTCCAGGCTGACATAGGTTCGTAAAGGGTGGAGAACAAGTACGGAGATGTGGGCGAAGGAAGTGCTCATAAAGAACAAACAGAGTGAGCGCCCGTGACTAACAACATATTTCTAAAGGTTTCGTGGTAAAACCAGACGATGGCGTCACAGCCGGCACCATTATCCAATAGACAGCCCAAAAGTGTGTGCCAATTTTTTTTTTTTTCTTTTTTCTATGATACACGCTTTGGATGATTTTTTCCTTAAATCCCTGAATTTAGTCGTATAATACCGGAAAATACCGGAAAGCACTCTAAAGTATGGCCTAGAAAACCCAATACACGCTCTAGATGATATGCGCCATATATTATATCATAATATTACGAAAAAGGGAAATGAGATACCGTACCCACCGAGCTGCCTGCAGTGATCCAAGCTGCCCCGTCCGCACGCCTTTAGGGGAGGGCGGGACGGACTAGGGCTGAGTGTCCGTCTTTTTTCGGGTGATAGGACGGACTATGCCCGGGAAGGTGAGGACCGGACGGACTGTAGGGGACCATAGCCCTACGCTTGGACCTCCGATACGAGCCAGGATGAAATCTGACATCATGAGACATCACTCGTGACATCCCCGGCGGTCCCTGTTGGTATAAGGTTTCTTTCTCCTCTCAAATGCTTCTTCTAAGCTTCTATATTATTCTCAAGCCGAGTACAACCTTTTGTTTTCTTTACACTTTCTTTATTATTCCTTTTGTTCCTATATACTTTCTTTCAATGCCTTTGTTCTTTGTTGCGGAAGTGTGGTGGGAGTGGAAGCTTGGTGAAGCGGAACCAGACCACCACACTATATAGCTTGCTCATATCTTTACTATCATTCTTGTAATAGTTGGCGGTAATCTATGATCTTGATTGTCGGCTATCATTACTTCTCAGTTGAAACGATTGCGCGTTGCTACAGGTTATGAGCCCAGCCTTGCGCCATTGACTCTTACCACTTCTTTCTATCCTTGATCTTCCTTTTCCTCAACAATTCGCACTTTAAGATTAAGATATTCGACTACAATTCTCTTGTTTGAGTCTCATCTAGGGCTGAGGTTCAGGTCAACTGGGAGTTCACCGCCTGTTGGGTACTGCCCCCTTTTGGTTTTCGGTCTGGCTTTCGTCTCTGCTTGTCCGAGCTCGTGGACTTGGTTTGCGGTTTTCGTCTTCGCTTGTCCTGGTTTTCGTCCTCACTTGTTCCGGCTTTCGTCTCCCGTTGTCCAAGCTCGTTGCCTTGGTTTTCGTCTTCGCTTGTTCCGGTTTTCGTCTTCACTTGTCCTAGCTCTTGGCCTTAGTTTTCGTCTTTGCTTGTCCAAGCTGTTGGACTTGCTTTTCGTCTTCGGTTGTCCTCGTTCTCGGACTTGGTTTTAGTCTTTGGTTCGGCTCACTCTTGGGTTTGGCACATATCCTTGGCTGTACTGGCTCTTGCTTCGGTTTTTCATCTTAGTCTACGCAATTGGCCAATGATGACTTCAATCCTTGCCTCGACGACAGGTACCACTAGTGGTAGTATGGATGTCTTTAAATGCAAGTGGGGGGAAACACCCAAATTGACGCAATTGAACTATCATCAATGGCGACCGGACATGGAACTTTTTCTTGGAGCGGAGGAGGCTTTGCTGATTGTTATCGAGGCAGAAGAGTATCCCGAAGAGGGGGATGACTCAGATGTCAGCTCTTGGAATAAGAGAATTGCAAAAGGTGCTGCAATGATTAACGCTGCTTGTCATGCCTCAGTTAAGCCCTATATTCGACATATTACGGATGCACGGAAAATGTGGAAGACTCTTGCCGAAAAGCTTGATACCACTGCTACTCGTGCCGGCCGATGCAGTCTGTTAAGGCAATTTCATGCACTACGTCCAACGATGTCATCCAAGTCGCCATATGGTGTTAGCGAATATATCAATCAGCTTACAGAGTTCAGCAATCGCCTTGAAGGCTCAGAGCAGGCCATCTCTGATGAGACATTCATTGCCCATCTTACGACAACACTACCAGAAACATTCCGCAACATTATTGACATAATCTTGCATCAACCACCGGAGGACCAGACATTACCTAAGGTTGTATCGACCTTAATCGAATGGGAGCAATCCGAAGAAACACGACGAACAGCCACCAGGCTCAACCAACCTAATCCGAGTACTGTGCCCGCAATTAGTACTGCACTTAATGCAGAAACGAGAACGAGTACTTCGTTTAGCTCCCACTACCGACCTGGAGGCTCCTTCCATCGAGGGAAGTTAACGAGATTTCGTCAGCGGGTGGGGAAGTCCTGGTCTCGACCGCAAGGCAACCGGTTCCAAAGAGGTCGAGGATATAGAAGTGGAGCCGAACGAGAATGCTGGTACTGTGGAAAAAGAGGGCATATTCAGAAGGATTGTTTTAAGAGAAAGGACCAGGGAAATTGGAGGAATGAGCGAAAGCCTAATAATACTATATTTCCTTTACCAGGCAATGGTAGTACACAGGCTGACCTTGCGGTAGTCCAAGCTCTTACCACAGCGGCTTCGACAAATATTGTGCCGCCGCCGCCACAGTTCTTCCATTCACAAGTGCCTATACCGGTTCTCGCCCTACAACATAATCAGCCATGGATTATTGATTCAGGAGCCTCCCATAGTCTTACACCTCACAAGACACTTTTCAACCGTCTTGATCCATTGGAGGAAGATGTTGCAGTTACCGTGGGTAATGGAGATACAATTAAGGCGCTCGGAAGAGGAACCATTACCTTGGTTTTTGGCTTTGGCCTAACAATCGCCATTGAAGCACTATACGTTCCGGGAATCCGTCGCTCGCTCCTGTCTGTCAGCCAACTCAACAATTATACCCCATTAACCTTCCGAAACGGCTACTGCTATGGTGGATCTGTTGCAATTGGCATTTTACAGGATGGGCTTTATGAACTATTAGCAACTGCGGTTCCTACACGACGTTCATATTGCGAACCAAACTCGGCACTTGACTCAATCGACATGGTGCCGACTTCCTTTGTATCCACGCTACCTTCACTTAAGATGTGGCATCTGCGATTAGGCCATCTCGGGTTAGATGCGCTAAAGAAACTTGTTCCTGCAATCTCGTATTCTAATAGCGAGGAAAATGATTTGGAAGTCAGGAATTGTGTTACCTGTATACAAGCGAAACAGCAAAGGGCGTATAATAGGCGACCGGTAGAAAAGACAACTACGCCTTTTCACCTACTGCATTCAGATCTCTGCGGACCTCTTATCCCCTCGCATTCTGGATATTGGTACTTCATCTTATATATAGATGATTTTAGTCGTACGGCCTGGGTTTACTTTCTCCGTTCCAAGCGGGCCGAAGAGGTTGTCTCAGTATTTCAAGAATTTCAAGCAATGGTGGATACACAATATCCACAGTATACGATTCGCAGATTTCGCTGCGATAATGGTCGCGGAGAATACGATAATGCCTTTTTCCGCGGAATTCTTCGTGTTCGTGGAATTTCCTTTGAACCTTCACCTCCATATACTCAGCACAAAAATGGAGTCTCAGAGCGGATGATACGTACCATTACCACCAAAGCTCGTTCTCTTTTACTAGACTCGCGGTTGGAGGATATCTTTTGGGCAGAAGCAGTAAATACTGCAACATATCTTCATTCTCGCTCACCGAGTTCCTCACTTAATCATCATACGCCATATGAGATCCTAACCGGTCGGAAGCCAGAACTTCAACATCTTCGCCGATTTGGCTCTACGGTTCACAAGTTAATCCCACAAGAGCAACGTAATGGAAAGTTCTCATCTCGATCAAGAAAGTGCCTGATGCTGGGTTACGTACATGATACGACAAAGGTCTGGCGACTTTGGGATACCGTGGAAAGTCGTGTTATTCAGGCATCGAATGTTAGGTTCGATGAGACGTTAATGGAAGGCAAACGCATTGTTGATGAGCAGACCAAGGATACACTTCAAGAGCTGGAAGATACGCGTATTGCAGAAGGTGCAGAGTACATTGAAGATGATGATCTACAGGAGAGCATGGCAAGGTCAAGCGGACTACTTACTAAAGTTGAAACTAAGGCTGAAGAAGCGAAGCATGCTATTGAGGTCCAGTCGCATCATACTCTATTAAACGAGAAAGCCTTTGATATTGTCGATCCAAAGAGCTACGAAGAAGCCTTGTCCTGTGGCCAGCATACGGGCTGGAAGAAAGCAATGCGAGAAGAGTTTGCCGCATTGAAGGCGAATGATACATGGAATTATGTTCCTGCTGGCAATGAGCATGCTATTAGATGCCGGTGGGTTTTTAGAACCAAAGTCAATGCAGACAGCTCAACACGCTTGAAGGCTCGCCTTGTTATTAAAGGCTATGAGCAAGTTGAAGGCATAGATTACAGCGATACCTATACTCCGGTAGCAAAATTAGCGAGCTTCCGCTTACTCCTCGCACTCGCCTCGGGCAATGGTTGGCTTATACATCATATGGATGTTGTTAGCGCATTTTTGAACCCTCCGGTTGACGAGGAGATTTACATGGATCCCCCTGAGGGAATCGAGTGGCTGGAGAACTCGTGGAGAAAAGATAATGAGCTGGTTTGCAAATTAAAGAAGTCCTTATATGGACTAAAGCAAGCTCCGAGACTTTGGCATCGTCATATTGACACCTTTCTTAAAACTTTAGGATTTACGTCCACCAACTCCGACTGCCATATCTATATATCGAATACTGCGGACATGATTATTCTACTCTATGTTGATGATCTGTTAATTTTCGCTTTGTCACTCTCTAAAATGCAGTCAATTAAGGCTCACCTCTCCGAAAAATACCAAATGACAGATCTAGGATCAGCTAAGCAGTTTCTCGGTATCGAATTAAACCAGATACAACATTTGGGTATCGAATACTGGACAATTAGTCAACAACGGTTTATTAAAACCGTTCTTTCCCGGTTTGGAATGCTCTCGTGCAAAGGTGTTACTACACCTTTAGATCAAGGAAAGTTATTATCCAAAGCCCACGAAGAATATAAGTCTACGCTTACTACACAGCAGGAATATCAGAAACTTATCGGAAGTCTCATGTACTTGATGATGGGAACACGCCCCGACCTTGCGTATACACTTTCAACTCTTAGCAAATTCAACTGCAATCCCACTTCGGATCATCTTCTCGCTGCTAAACGTGTTCTTCGTTATATTCAGTCTACCGCCAAACTTCATCTTGCCTTTACCGCCGGTACCGAATTGAACCTGGAGCTTAAAGGCTTTTGCGATTCAGATTGGGCTGGGGACAAGTCGGATAGCAAATCAACTTCCGGTTACTTGTTCAAACTCTCCGGTGCAGCAATATGCTGGAAATCTCGAAAACAAAATCTTATTGCCCTCTCGAGTACTGAAGCTGAGTATATTGCTTTGACTGAAGCCGCTAAGGAGGCAAGTTGGCTTCGAGAGCTCTATCAAGAAATTTGTTTACGAATGAATTTAAACAAGACCATGCTTCAGGGCAGTATACCTATTTACGCTGACAATCAGGCTGCCATTCAAATGGCAAAAGTCCCACGCTTTCACGAGAGGACTAAACATATTCGTATCCGATACCATTATGTCCGTTCAGCGATCGAAAGCAATATTATTACCCTGGACTATATCCCCACAACAGCAAACCCGGCAGATATTCTTACGAAAGCACTATCCCGCAACCTACACGAAAGTCACCTCTTACGCCTTGGTCTTTGTTATTTCCCTTAGTACCTGTACGGCTCAGTGGGGAACTTCAAATATTATTTTTACTTATTTTTCAAGTTATACTTTTCTTTTAAAATCCTGTTAAGGCACTCTTTTTCCCATCGTGGTATTTTTCCCTCATTTCCAGAGGTTTTAACTACATGGTTTTTTTTTAATGAGGCCTTTCTGTCTACTGTCTACGTTTTTATTTTTACTTTTAATTTTCTAAGCACAGGGATTGAACGCAAGTCTACTTCTAAAAACTAAGGAGATATCATACCCCTTTACTATTTTTCTATCACCTGAGGTAAAGCGGACCTTGGTATGATGAATTAGCATTGGAGAGAGTGGGGGTGTTGGTATAAGGTTTCTTTCTCCTCTCAAATGCTTCTTCTAAGCTTCTATATTATTCTCAAGCCGAGTACAACCTTTTGTTTTCTTTACACTTTCTTTATTATTCCTTTTGTTCCTATATACTTTCTTTCAATGCCTTTGTTCTTTGTTGCGGAAGTGTGGTGGGAGTGGAAGCTTGGTGAAGCGGAACCAGACCACAACACTATATAGCTTGCTCATATCTTTACTATCATTCTTGTAATAGTTGGCGGTAATCTATGATCTTGATTGTCGGCTATCATTACTTCTCAGTTGAAACGATTGCGCGTTGCTACAGTCCCCAACCGTCCCCTGCAGTCCTCCGGGGCAGGATCAAAGATCTCGGTTGATACACGTGACTTCCGGTTTCAACCGTAGCCTTAATACGCAGAAAGTCGTTTCTGCGTATTAAGGTTAGGGTTGATACGCGTGAGTTCCGGTGTTTCAACCCTAACCTTGATACGCAGAAAGCCATTTCTGCTCACTACGGTTATGGTTAAAACATGTTGTAATCACTCGGCTTGAAACTTTACTTCCTGTTGAAAATAGGCTTTCGGATATGCACTTTGTAATTCGGACTTTAGAGCTAAGGTAGAAGGGAGGTTAATATTGTAGAGAAAATACTCGTTTCCACGGAGTTTGGCTTAGTCTGAACATGGCTTACCAGGTCCTATTTATCACGATTCACACACACAGTATTCACAAACTAGTTATTTCACTCCTTTGCTGGCCCGAGTTCACACACCTGCACCGAACAAATCATTCTATCATCATGTGATATCACTCTTGCCGACTCCGTCCGTTCTCACCATTACCGACGGTCCTCAACCGTCCCCGACCGTCCCTTGCAGTCCCCCGCAGTCCACCCCTCCTGCACTGAACTAACATATCTCGCCCTGTAAGGCCCGCCGTCCCGTCCCATCCGGGGCTCTTAGCAGTCGCCGCGCGGGACACCGCCGGGCCCCCGGACTGCTGAGAGCACTGTTTGTCTACGATCCACTATGTTACAAGGCTCAACAAGAAATTATGGAACCGTTACTTAAGGTTGATTAGCTAAATATACCCTTGTCCGTTTCTGTTAATGGTTCATACCCTTGTAGGGCCCAGGGTTGGTAGGAGCCACATACCCACCTTGCAATCTGGTTATCCACTCACTGTCAGCGCCCGTGAAGTGCCCCGCCAGGCCCCGCCGTCCACTACAATTCCCACAACACAACCGCTGTCTTGATGCACATCCTACATATCAGTATCTCAGATTGCCGGGCCCGTCGTCCCCGTTAATGATGGCTGTTTTTAGATTTCGTAGAAGAGGACGGCAAATCTTTTGCCTTCCTGTCCGGTCCCGGGCTCTGGGCAGCCGGTCCTCCGTGCCCTATGGTGCCCCTGGACCGTTGGGAACACATAATGTACTTAGGTAAAACCAAACCACAGTCACTCGGCAAAAGAGTTCGTGATTCAAGACATGTTGCTGATTGCGCCATTGGTGTCAGCGCAACCCAGGTCAGTTCCTGCCTTGCCAGCTTTGTAACACTGCAACCACGGCCAAGAGTTCACAAGCAATAGTTTTCACGTAAAATAAAATTTAAAATTTAAATGATACTATCTATTACATAAATTAACACTCCGTATATCTTTTATGGGTTTTTGTTGCGCAATAAGTGGGAAAAGAGTTGGCCATGCCCGGGAATAGGAAATAAACAGCAGACTTACCCTCGTACCTTGTACTTGTAGTGAGAGGAATAAAAATGGAAGACAAGACCGGCCATTAAGACACTGGAAAACTAGAATGCAATCAGAAAGATAATAGTGAAAGTTGAGCGTCGAAGTTGATCAGCTTGGTGGGAATTTCACTTTAGCAAGGCTGGATGACAAATCTCACACAGTTTTACGAAGGCTCTTGCCGAGTAACGGTACATGTTGTCACTCATTGTATTTTATATGCAATGGGAATCATAGTTTTATTGCTTTAGTATTGATGGCCCCGGCTGACCATGCCCCACCCCCCAGAATGCCTGTATTAGGTCCTCCCTGAGAAAAGAAAGAGCAAAAACACGCTAATAAAAGAGAAGACAAACATGTATGCAAAGTGGATGGTTTTTTCAACAAATGGCCTGAAGGCCTGCGCACACCACGGGATCTCGAAATCTTCCATGTGCCAGCCACCGCATACGAAGAGGAATGCTCCCTTGAAGGCAAGGGTTAATATACCCTCGCCATTTCATGTCCAGGGCTCCGGACGCGGGGCAGACCCGGTTGAGCGACGCCCAACCCCAACAGAACCTTCTTCGGCAGTCCGTAAAGCTTCAAGATGGCCTGAGGCAGACGAGGGAGCGGGATTAAGAGGGGCTCCACACTTGGGGCAAATGCCGGTGTGGGCAGGAGAAGAGCAGTGTTCCCAACCGTCCGGGGGCCCGGCGCGGCCCCGCGGGGGGACTGCCAATAGCCCCGAACGGGACGGGACGGCTATCTGTAGTCCGTCCATGGCGGCCTAAGTGCAGGACGGCCGTCTTTGGACAGGACGGCGGGCCCTACAGGGTGAGACATTTTAGTTTAGGGCAGGGGGTGGACGGCGGGGGACTGCAGGGAACGGCAGGGGACTATTGAGGACTGCCGGGAAAGGGTGAGGACGGCCAGGGACGGTGGGAGACTACGGAGTACCGCAGGGGACTGCAAGAGTGATGCCTCATGATGTGAAAAGAATTCGTTTGGAGGTGTATGATTTCAGCTTGGCTAGTACAGGAGGTCCAAGCGCCGGGACTATGGTCCCCTATAGTCCGTCCGGGCCTCACCTTCCCGGGCCTAGTCCGTCCTAGCACCCCCAAAAAGACAGACTATGAGCCGTAGTCCTTCCCGTCCTCCTCCCCCGAAGCCGGACGGACTGGATGGTTGGGAACACAGGTTAGTTTAGCACAAGTGGTAGGACAAACGCACGGGGAAGGAGAAGAACCATTAGGGGGAGAACTATGAGCTGCCTGTCCAACAATAGAGGCGGCGGAAGAAGTACATGTAACAGAGCGACGGGCACCAGAACCAGCCGGGTCTCTAGGGGCAGCTGGAGGGGTGGCAGTTAGTTGAGCAGCAGCAGCAGGATAAACCCCCAAGGAAGCGAACCTTTAGGAGAAGAAGTGCCAGACGGCAGAGGAAAAATAGCCGGAGCGGCAGAAGGCGGGGTACGGGAGGGAGTCGTGTTAGGGCGATTATCGGGGGCTGCTGGGGGAGTAGGAGTTAGTTCAGTACCAGTAGCAAGACGAATGCCAGGGGAAGAACCCGCCAGAGAAGTACCATCAGTAGTAGACCCCGGGGGGGGGGGGAGTAGGAGGGCGACTGGCGGCGGACGGATTATCGTGGGAAGCTGGTGAAGTGGGTGTTAGTAGAGCACCGTCATCAGGATAAACACTTGAGGAAGAAGAGGCACCTGCAATAGAAGAACCATGAACGCCCTGACCAACAGCAGTGCCACCAGGAGAATTGGGTGCAGGGGAGAGATGGGCAGTCCGATCCGAATCTTCGCCGCAAGCTGAGGCCGGTCAGAGTTAGTTAACAACCAGCGGAAGGACAAACACATGGGCGAGAAGAAGAACCTCGAATAGAAGCATTATCAGGCACCTGCTGAACAGTAGGGTCGGCGGAAGGAGTGGTGGTGCGGGAGGGACTGGTATCAGGACCCTTATTGGAGGCGGCTGTGGGTTCGAGTTGTTAAGTACCTGTAGAAGGACAATCACACGGCGAAGGGGACGTACCAGAAACCAAAGAACCACCAGTAGCCACCGGGACACCAGCAGACGAGGAACCACCAGTGGTGGAGGCGGCCTCAGCGGGATGCGGTTGGGGGGGAAGAGAGTGAAGTTGTGTTTCCTTCAAATCCGACATTCTATTTATTTTTTTCTGCTCGCTGCGCTTTAAGAGGTAAGATTTGGAGAGAGAAACAATTCAATGTGAGGAAGAAAAGGGAATGGGGAGAGAGAAAGGGCAACGGGTGGAGAGAAAGGGACGAATCCCTGGGCTAGGGCTAGGCACAAGAGGACGACGCAAGCACTCACAAAATGTCACTCGTCTAGGCATTGGCAATACCGGTCGTTTAGTTAGTATACGGAGGACAAAACACACAATTTTAAAAATTCAAATTAATAGTTAAATACATAGGGGACTAATACCCGGTATAGGGGGATTTCCTTAAATGGTGTTGGGAGTAGCTGCGCGATTCTTGCATGTCCTTTACTAGAAAAGTAAGATAGGGGTGTGCGACCGTGTTTAACGGCCTGCTCGGCTAACTTTGAAGGGAGAAAATTGTGGTGAGATTTTCTACGCAGGTACAGCGCCTAAGTTTTGTATGTTCCACAAACGAGGTTTGCAGCCCCTACCTCCTGTGGAACATACAAAACTTAGGAGCTGTACCTTCGTATTTTATTGAACCCTGGCTGGGATATGAGAAGTTCACTGAGTGGACGGTAACAAGAGGGAATTTGTGGCGCTCTAATTACAAGTAAGGTCGGTATATAGTAAAATAGTGGGGAAAACTTGATAGGGCTAAGGTCTTATCTCCATATCGTGAGGGGAGCTTCCCGGCGGGCCTCTCTTTAGGGTTCACTTGCCTTCTTCAAATTTTCCTCCCCGCGGTCACAGACTACAACACAAACTCGTCCTACACTCAAAGTTTCCACCTTATTTCTCCACTAGCGGTTTGCAGAAGGCTCTTTCTCCCCTCCTACTCCGACCACTATTTTTTTTCCTCTTCCGCGCTCACCACATCTTCCTCCTCCCTCCCACAGTTTCGATAGCCCGCCCGCGCAAGTTCAATCCCCTGGCACCACGATCGAATCCTTGTTAGCACTCCCCAATCCTTTACCGCTAAATTTCTCTCCTACTTTTGTCGGCATCGGATACCACACTTGCCTATTGTATATCCTCCCCCCATTCACCCCCTCCTCCTCCCCCCAATTTTTTGTCATTGCGCAATGGTAAAACTCAAGTCCGAGCCAGTGTCATCTCCTGATACCCCTACGATGCGCCGCGTTATCAAGAAGTCTCATTGGGGGCGCGAACAAGACACTGGATCGCCAAGTGAGCTTGATTCAGCTGGGAACACTCCCGAGGGTAAGGCGGGACCCTCTCGGCTCACTGCCTTTCGACCGGTTCACCCCAGGCTTTCGCAGAACATTTCCAAGGTACAGCGGAAGCGAAGCCATACTGAAACCGACGGTGATGACAGCGCAGATGAAGAGGACGCAGATGAAGAGGAAGAAGCTGAGACCCATGATGAACCCCCCGAGGCTCCCCGGAGGCGCCCGCGTAATCAGTCAAGTCTCCACAAAGGCAATACTGAGGACTACGTTAAAACTGTCGCCAAGTATAGCCCTGCTGTAACTATCACTAGGACGACCTCGTCCAAGCGCAAAGATGGAACCGACAAACGCACACTTCATCGTTTCTCCAACGAAGAGCACAGATTCATATGGTTTTATAGAAACAACCTTGGATGCAGCCGCGGGGATACATATGTCCATTTTAACGAGTACTTTGGTCTTCATATCCGCAAGGACTCCATTGCGAATACCTACGAGAGGCTCAAGCAGAGGCTTCCAGAGGAAATTTGTGGTGTTCCCCATACCGAGCCGTGGGCATTGGGCGAAAACTATGGTATGCGATATATTCTCCTGGGTATTGACGCGGCTTTCATCTGCTTATTTTTGAGAGACGGGGGTGGCGGTCTTCTTACTAATGAACGACCGATTACAGATGAAAATACAGCCGGACCAGCAGCGCTCTCCGCCACAGAGGCCACGGAAGACGACACCGAAGAAGCTGAGAGCGACATCGACTGCACCGACGAGAGCATGTACTCCCCAATTCCGACGAGCAGAGAACAGAAGTCTATACCCCATGGTCGTACCAAATCAAAGCACAGGGGAACCCTCCAGACTGAACCGGCACGGAACAAAACTCAATCAACTGGGCCCGCCCTCATTGGGGATGGTGAAGAACGAAGCATCAAGAAGCCTCATTCCGGGACTCGGAAGAGCCGTACCAGCATCCTTCCATCGGATTCTTCTTCTGGCAAACATACAGTCAAACGCCGCTCTTCCTACCACGTGAACGAGAAAGGGTCACCTATGCAGGACCCACCACCCCCAAGCCCCCAAGCCAGGAGATCTGTCAAGAAGATGCGTAAAGTGGAGTTCAACGATGACTCCGAATCTAGGGAGCAGGAATGGGCGGCTGTTAAAAAGAGATCCAAGTCTCGTAAACACCGTTGATTCTCGATCCCATCAAGTTTGGAGGTTTCTGGTGGCACTAGCTAGTTTGCACTGTCGGAGTGTATTTTTTCAACACCTTTTTTTCGCATTAACCCCCAATTGTTTGAATTAAATTCCTTCCTTGAATTTGCTTACCAGTTTCCCCATCTGTTCAATAACTTCATAGCTGGAGCTCACAACCGATCGCACCCTTCAAAAATTATCTCACACCTTTATCCCCATATCATAGCGAATCGTCTTCTGCTTTTGAGATACCCTTCATACAAAGTTTCCCTATCCCCCTTGCTTTCTGTTCGCTTGCTCCTTCCTCCCTTTTCTGTTTGGAAATTGACTCCCCTCAAGCCCCCTGTTTTCTTTGCTACCAAAGGCAAAAAATAAACTATGTCTATCTCCCCTGGCTGGTGTCACTCTTCTTTTGCTACATCCTATTGGGTTAGCATCCCTCGAAACCCGAGAAGGGCTATGTAGTTAGATCTTGTTTCCTAAATACCCGAGCTTGATAAAACCACTCAATTTTATTTTTCTCCATTACTATCAACCCGTCGCTTTCATCCACCGATCCATTATTCACGATATACGTGACAAGGGGACTTCCGAATGTGCCCCGGAAGAGAGGACCGGATCAGCAAGTCCAGTCAAAGTCCAGTATATCCCAACGGTAGAGATTTGTCTGACCAGTCCAGTCAAGCCATGCAATCCGCAGGGCCATTTGAAAGGGGAATTCTGTAATAATTCATCCCCTCAACCTTATAAGCCCTTACTCAATGCCAAGGGCGCTTTTACCTAACCGTCTATCCCTAATATTTGGGTATGATAGTAAAACTATACCGTGGCGGGACAAGCGCCATCACTATCCGATAGCCGGTGCAAAATTCCTTACTTTGTTTTCCACCGCTCTAAATTCTTGTAGCTACTATAGAAGGTTCAAGATGTGACGTTGCCTCGCGGATGTGATCTTGCAAATCCCACCAAGCTCTAGACGGCACGCTACTTTAGATGAACGCCATGCACTTTCCCGAATCCCTCCATAACTCCACCCCTCCCCTCCCCCCACTTTTACGGTCGAAAAACACCGTTAGGAAGTGCTAAATTAGACGGCGGTCTATAGGTAAACGTGCCCTAAATTTCCGTTCTTTGAACTTTTTTTTTTTTATGCAATACAGGACGAGGAAGAAAATGAGTAATGTAAAAAAGCTATAGATGGGGATAACTGTCTGGGGGGGGGGGGTAAGGGTGTTTACAATCAAATTGTGATCTAGTAGAGAGCTTTCCTTTTATAAAATATGTGCTGTGCTGTACCGTACCGTTCTAATGCTGATGTATGTGGGCGATTTGAGGCTGGTCAGTTCAGACGCCAATGCCCATACCGGGCGACCAGCTTCGATTCGTGCACGTGAGTCTTGTATGTATCTAATATCCCCCTTGGGTGGTGTGAAACAGAAAAATTTCAAGCGCGTGGTACACTCGTGTCCGCAAACTTCTTGCAACGTCTCATGTATCGCGGAATCTTGAAAGGTTTAAACCGGGGGTTTGCAGAAGCGATTTATGGGGGGGGAAATGTGAATATGCTCAATGGGATCTGTCATTCCCGGTTTATAAAATGTCTCTTGAAAAAAGGTTGTAGATTTCTTGTTATTCGGGTCTTTGTTGATAGGAGCACTGGAGCTGTTACGAGAACTTTGCGGATGCGAGTGTACTGGGCAAAAAAAAAGGGTGCACTGGGAACTTATATCAGATGCCTCGACTTTCGCTTGGCTTTAGTGTTTGAAACTTATTTCCTTGAGATATATACCACTAGTGTAGTTGGCTACTATTCGCTGACTCAGGATGCTATCGCAGCAACTCGTTCCGGTTTTGGCCTGCATATAATATGAGCTTCCGCGATTAGTGGGGATAGCTCGCTACGCCGGGCGCTCGCTAATTATCGTGTGGGATGCCTTACTCAAATGACTAACCTCTCTTGCCGGGATTAAATATTCACCCACTCACTAGTTTCGAAGCTTGTATTGATCCACGATAGGGTCAGCGGGTCTTGGAATGAATTTGAATGCTTTTAGATAGAATGAGGGATAAGTCCAATGATAAGCACTTCGAAATTATTGAAGAAAAAAACACACCACGTATGATACAATAAAACAATCACAACGCGATCGATTTTTTCGACTAACGGGATCCATCAAACGAATCCTCTAAGATATGGGGCTAACAGTTGTCAATAGTGCTAACTTTTTGATTCCGTGGTGAGAGTATGCGTGATAAGTTGGAGGCAACATGATCGGAAATATTTGATGTGGTTCCATTTTAGGAAAGTGGGAATCTTGGCATCGCGGAACACAGAGAATTCTGGATTAGGTTTCGCTTAGTCTCCCCGTCCTAGAGTCTCCCTCAGATCGCGGAACAATAAATAAATTCATCACATCTGCATTTTTTCTTAGGATTTTTCCAACTTTTGTCGGTTTCATAAGATATTACCCTCTCTGCCCGGTCAATTTCATTGTGATAGCCGTGCTTAGTGCGGGATGTGCCGGGGCTATGTCGGTCGGTGTGTAATGTCGGGAAGAGACATACGCAGCGTGTGGGAACAATTTGATGTGACTCTAGGTATTCGAGTCGTACCAAGTACCGAAGTATTCTTCCCCTGCGTATCTGCGTTCCCGACATAACTCCAGAACCGGCATAGCCGAGTTTCGTCCAAATCCGGCGCCTCAACCCGAGGCTGTGAGTACCACTGACCAAAACCTCCACCGCTGATCATTACCTATGCGTGCATTATCTTCTACATATCCTCTACAGCAACCCGACGAGTCAAGCCTAGTCAGCTCTACGGTGGCCCATCTACTCACCCTTGCTACCCTCACCACCGTTTACCAAATTTTATTTCGTCGCTGGAGATTGTTGCATCGACAATATAGTTAATAGGCCTTTCCCGGGTGTTGACGAACTTCTTTTCCCTGGCTCTTCCGGTGGGATCAAGTGCTATCCCGCACAGTGGAGAGTTCCTGGTGCAGTGTCAGGGAGTTTGACATCCCTGATTGGAAGTTTTGCTGTTTGATCCAGCATTGCCGATCTTGAAACACTGCGACCAAAATCTGAGAACTCGCCCCCAGAACCATTCAGGTTTCATAGAAGAAAATTCAAGCTGTGAAGCACAACTCAAGCAACCAGTCATCCCATGCTTATAAGTGACCCCACCCCCCACGCAAACAAATCCAAACCCCACCTTTTCACTACAAACTCACCACACAGCCACACAAGCAGCACAACACATACAGTTTATTATTTCCATTCTGCACCATCCCACCACGAATTCTCCGAATGAACAACCCCCCAAAACACCATAAGGCAGCAGGCCTCCTACCGCCGCCTCCCCAACTCCCAATCCAAAAAATGGCCAAAGGGGGATATATCGCCAAACAGCCAGCAAAGGCGAAAGCAAAGGCCAAAGCAAAGGCCAAAGCTAAGGTGAACAGGAGGTACCGCCCCGGGGAGCGCGCACTTCGCGAAATCCGCATGATGCAACGCACAGTCAAACAGGCAATTCCCAATGCGCCTTTCTACCGCCTGGTAAGTTGATTTTTCCGCGCACTTATATTTCCCGATATCCATTTCGGAGCGCGCAATGAGCTAAGCTAATGTTGGGTGTGTGTGTGGCAAATAGATTAGAGAGTTGGCTAATGAGAGGGTCTCCATGATGGCTGGCCATTTCGATTACCGGTGGCAGTCGACCGCCTTGCAGGCGCTGAAGGAGGCGACGGAGGCTTTTATAGTACATTTGCTTGAGGACAGTAACCATTGCGCTATCCATGCAAAGAGGGTTACAATCATGATAAAAGATATGCAGTTGGCTAGGAGGATCCGGGGACATTGGGGTGGGCTTGGTTAGGTATTGAAAATTCTGTTGATTGCGGTTGAGCAGAACATGAGAAGGGGGTTAAATTTGCGGGAATCGTACTCGAATGCGCCGGAGTATGTGAAACAATAGGGATTCCGCATTTGTAGTGCTGTAGATATTGTAAATTGGGGATCACTGTCGTTTGTAAATAAAGAAGTACGGGAGACAGAGAACCAAAACTGCATGAGGGGCCGGGGGCAGAAACTGTTCGCTGACCTGACATCTGTTAGAATATTCACGAAGGTTCCATATATATGGCACTGCTACCACACCGAATGTCTGGAGGAGGAAGAACTTTTGTTTGCAGATTGTTTCAGAAGTATGGAAGTTGAGACGATGGCGCGTATGGACAAAAGGTTAGATGCAGCGGAGATGTTTTGGGAACATTGAGAAATGACACTAGGGCTTGTTGAAGGTTTGGAGCTAAGGTTAGGAAGGGAAAGCTCTGCAGGGAGTCGAAACGAGGTCAAGCGATTCAGATACGAAATCTGTTGGAAAGTTGAGGGAATGGTTTGGAAAGAAAGAGACGGTGATGGAACAATCTTGAGCGAGGGACAAGAAGAAAGGTTTACGTGCAGAAGAGTTTTTGTGTATATATAGGACGCCGCCGGCACAGAAGGAACAAGAACCCCAATACACTCTCTACCTGTTATAGCCTATTTTGAAGAACATCTACAACCGTGCGTGAATAAGACTCCTAAGTACAAAAACTAAGACTATTTGCTCGAGAGTAGTTCCTATATCATCAGGCCGTTTCCGTTACTCATCGTATGATATTGTTACCCCTCACTTCCCCGCTTCTCCTCACCACATCTACCCCTCTTTTCGTCACCGCATCTACCCCGCCTTTCGTACACCTGATACCAAACTCCTCCGTGAAGCTCCCGCTATACTTCTAGAATATTCGAACAGTGGGGCAAGGATGGTGATCTGGACGAAGGAACTGCCGGTGATCAATAGGGTTCACCCGTCATCCAGTGTCACCCGGCAAATTGCGCCACCTGAGATTCCTGCAGTTCCCCCCCGTCCCTGCACTCCAGCGGAGGGGCGCCAATATACCAGTCTGTCCGGGCACCTTTTCAGGTACTGCCGTCTGTCCCTTCCGGACCCGAGGAGGGACGGACTGGACGTTTTAGGAACACTGATAGGGTTCTCCATAATTGCAGCATTTGCCGATCAGTACGTGTGTTTTAGGAGTCTATATATCGAGAAGTGGGTAAGTATTTCGAGCTGGGGCCACGGGCTAGTCAAGGTTGTTATGTTAATTTATTGCCGGTGTAGCTAATGGCTGCCTAAACAAGGAAGGGAAAGCAGGAGAAACCAGGAAGAAACTAATCACCTGAGGTAGTAGGCATTAGAACCCAAGGTTGCGGATTCTGTAGAGCATTAGAATAGTAGTAGAAGCCCAAGCTCAACAAGTAATAGCGCAACTCCACAGATCCTTCGCGCTCCCAAACTCATCATCCTGCGAATGTGACATTTTAAGCCTCTGAAACCGCAACAGACTTTCGGGTAAGACGGGTATAATACCTGACCCGCCCAAAGCTCTAAAAATATGCTCCCAGGGCAATGACAAATCAACGCCTTGCGAGCGGGCCCAAAGCCATCGCCAGCTTCAAACTACGGCAGTACCAGTGTAGGCAACCGTAGCCCCTTCACATAATATCTCCTCCTCCTCCTCCCTACTAGAGATCCCACGGAAATGATTTTTTTTAAAGGTTTTCACCTGAGCGGGAGCTAGGGTTGATTTTAAGTTCTGGGGAAGCTTTGCCCAACGAATAGGAATAGGGGCCCAGCGTGGCGGGTGACGTCTTGGGGTTATTCTTCCTGATTAGTGAGCTAGGTGGGACTCATGCCACAGAGAGATTGGGGGAATGATTAGTGATGGACACGATCATGCTCGATCATAAATTTTTGGTGTGATCGAGCTCGATCAATGCTCGAGCATGGGCCAAATTTTCTGCTCGAGCATGATCGTGTCCATCACTAGAAATGATCGTCTGCTTAACAAGTAACCTTGAATTAGCAGAGAGTGTCTGTTTTTCCTCGCGTAGTAGCAGAACCGTCGGGAGTGAGTTGAGCCTCCATTTTCGGACCCATAGCGGATTTAAAGGTAGTTGCTAAGGCTTCCGGACTGGGTTGATCATCAAGACGTGCACAAAGACCAAGCCTTGGTCCGTTCTAGTGTTACACCATAAGCATCTTCTAAGCCCAAGCGATTCGTCATTATCCGAAGCCTTTGTCGCCGCTAATGGGTTGTAGTCTCCTGTAGAATTGCATCGAGATTGAGAGAGAGACTAATAAAAACCTGGACATATATCTGTCAGCGGATATCTTGAATATTGTTTCTCATTCAGCCGATCATACTCAGATCTCCGAGACAGTTTCCTGAATCTTCTTTACAATTCCGCCTCCAATCTCAAATCCATCTCCTCTAAGATTGTGTCCTCGGGCAGTTTCGTGTGGAGATATTGGACAATAACAGTCTTTCTGAATGTGTCCGCCGTAAAGTCTGGAGTTGATAAACCTGCTGGAGTGCCCCCCCCCCGACATTTGGGCTCATCGCCGCTTCCAGCGCACCGGCTGAACCTTCCGGAGAGCGTTGATAGTCGACCTTCGAGACAAGAGGGGATTTCCATGCACCAGCTAAAATTTCTGGAATAGGTTGATGGTCAAGCCGTGTAAAAAGACTGAGCCTTGATCAGTTCTAATGTTGCGCCATAAGCATCTTCTAGGGCCAAGCCATCCGCCATTTGTTGAAGCCTTTCTCGCCACTGATGGGTTGTAGTCTCCTGTAGCATAGCTTCTAGATTCAGAGAGGCTAATAGCAACCTGGACATATATCTGCCAACGGAAATCTTGGATATGGGTTCTCATTTAGCCGATCGTGCAGAAATCTCGGAGGCAGTTTCCGGAGTGTTCTAAACAATTTCCTCCTCTAATCTCTGATCCAAGCTTAGGTCCTCGGCAAGTTTCGTGTGGATATATCGAATATCCTTCTTTCGGGATTTGTCCGCCGTAAAGTCTCTAGTTGATAAACCTGACGGAGTGAGCCGCACCCCCACAACATCCGGGCGCATCGCAGATTTCAGGACACCAGCTGAGCCCTCTGGAGAGGCTTAATCGTCGACCCCGGAGGCAATAGTGGGTTTAAGACACGAGCTAGAATTTCCGGACAAGGTTGATCGTCGATCGGTGCAAAAAGAGTGAGCCCTGATCAGTTCTAATGTTGCGCGATAATCATCTTCCCGGCCCAAGCCATCCTTCATTCTCCGAAGCCTTTGTCGCCGCTGACGGGTTGTAGTCTCCTGCATCGAGATTCAGAGACACTAATAGAAACCGAGATATATATCTGTTAACGGATATCATGGATATGGGTTCTCATTTAGCCGATCATACTCACATCTCAGAGACAGTTTCCGGAATCTCCTTTACAATTTCCGCCTCCAATCGCCCATTCATCTCATCCAAGATTGTGTCCTCGGCAAGTTTCATGTGGATAAATTGGATAAGTTAAACTATATTCTGTCTACTCTGTGTTATACACCCTTAGTTCCTTTGTTTTTTGCAACCATTTCCTTTGCCTCGCTTTTATTATCTTACCTCACCAGTCTATTTTTGATGCCCGATCATACCAATGATGATAATTACAGCCAAGTCCATTACTTAAAAACTTTTTGATGGTTGAGGGACTTTTTATGTTTAAGATTTTTAAGATTCAAGATTTGGTTGTTGTGGCAGTTGTGGTCGCTATAATCCGCCGTACCCTAAGTATCATAGTATCATAGGAACTCTGCTCGTGCATATGCAGCCTTATCTCTCTACCTATGCCCTATTCATCCGTCCATGCTCTACAACATTCACTTGTCCATACTCTAGTGTTCCTCGATGGCATGTGTGCTTCCCTTTGCCTGTGTTTATCTCTCCTCCTCATCCAACATGCTATTGTCCTTTAACAAAATTCACTGTATAGTACACAAACAACCCATTGCAACGTGACTCTCCTCAACCCCCTAGATTTTCAACACCCCCTAAAGATATTCCGCTGCATCAAAGATGAATTTCTGCTATGTATTCTGCCATGTTTTCACATTTTCTTTCTTCCGATTTTCGTGATAGTGGGGTTGGCAGAGGACTGCTGTTTTCATGGCTGCAATGTTTCCTCTCCGTCCATGTGCGATTAATTTTGGTAAGCATAATACCGGTGGGATTATTATATCCGAGTTGGGCCACGTTGGGTCTCTGCAGGCCTGCCATTGATATCCAATCGTTGCGTTAGAAACTTTACTACCTCCCCATGACCATTCATCTCAGCCAACCCGAGTGGTGTTCGGCCATATTTACAGCCCTCAATGTTCGGATTGATATCCTCTCTTTCCATTAGCAGCTCCACTACCCCCAAATGCCCACCCCTTGCAGCCCATCCGAGCGCCGTTGCACCATCTTCGAGGTCGACAATGTTGGTGTTGGTGTCCTTGCGTTCCAATAACAGCTTTACTACTCCCACATGTCCACGCATCGCAGCGAACCCGAGCGCTGTCCGGCCATATTTTTTATAGGAAATGTTGAGGTCAGTATCCTCTCGTCCCAATAGAAGCTTTACCACTCCTTCGTGGGCCAGGCGGGCGGCCCATATCAGTGGCGTATAGCCATTTCCAGTGTCCGCGATGTTGGGATTGATCTGCTCGTATTGCAATAGCAACTTTAGTACCCCCTCTTGTCCATTAATTGATGCGAACAGGAGCGCCGTTCGGCCATATTTGGGGTCCGTAATGTCCAGATTGATATCATCTCGTTCTAATAGCAACTTTACAACACCCACATGTCCAGACGCTGCAGCCCACATGAGTGGTGTTAGGCCATGTTTGGCATCCGCGGTGTTGGGATTGATATCCCCGCGTTCCAATAGTAACTTTGCGACACCTACATGTCCGCGCTTTGCAGCCCACATGAGTGGTGTTAGGCCACGTTTGGCGTCCGCGGTGTTGGGATTGATATCCCCGCGTTCCAATAGTAACTTTGCGACACCTACATGTCCGCGCTTTGCAGCCCACATGAGTGGTGTTAGGCCACGTTTGGCGTCCGTGGTGTTGGGATCGATATCCCCGCGTTCCAATAGTAACTTTACGATGCCCTCATATCCAAACGTCGCAGCAAACACGAGCACTGTCCCGCCATTTCCTCCATACGCACTGTTGGGATCGGTATCTCCCCGTTGCAATAGCAACTTTATGACTCCCTCATGGAGATGGGTCACGGCCCACACCAGTGGCGTATAGCCATGTTCGGTGTCCGCAATGTTGGGGTTGGTCTCCTCGCGCCGCAATAGCAATTTTACTACTTCCTCACTGCCACCCATCGCAGCCACCCCGAGTGGCGTTCGGCCATATTTTAGTTCCGCAAGGTTTGGATTGATATCCTGTCGTTCTAATAGCAGCTTTACAACTCCCTCATGGATCCCATTGGTAGCCAAAAGGAGTGGTGTTAGGCCATCTTCAGTATCCGCAAGGTTAGGATCGATATCCCCGCGTTGCAATAGGATCCTTGCTACTCTCTCATCACCATACGTCGCAGCCACCGCGAGGGGTGCTCGGCGATATTTACGGTCCGCAATGTTCGGATTGACATCCTCTCGCTTCAGTAGCAACTTTACTATGCCCTCATTCCTAACCTGGGCAGCCCACCAAAGTGGTGTTCCACCATATTCTGCGTCGGCAATGTTCGGATTGATATCGCCCCGTTCCAATAGCAAATTTACGACTCCCTCATGGAGACGGGCTACGGCCCACACCAGTGCTGTCCGGCCATGTTCGGTGTCCGTGATGTTGGGATTGATCTGCTCGTGTTGCAATAGCAACCCTAATACCCCCTCCTCTCCATTCATTGCTGCGACCACGAGCGCCGTTCGGCCATATTTATGGTCCGCAATGTCCATATTGATATCATCTCGTTCTAATAGCAACTTTACAACACCCACATGTCCAGAATCTGCAGCCCACATGAGTGGTGTTAGGCCATGTTTGGTGTCCGTGGTGTTGGGATTGATATCCTTGCGTTCCAACAATAACCCTACGACGCCCTCATACCCCAACCCCGCAGCGAACGAGAGCACCGCCCGGCCACATTTTCCATATTCACTGTTGGGATCGGTATCTCCCCGTTTCAATAGCAACTTTACGACTCCCTCATGGAGACGGGTCACGGCCCACACCAGTGGCGTATAGCCATGTTCGGTGTCCGCAATGTTGGGGTTGGTGTCCTCGCGTTGTAAGAGCAATTTTACTACTTCCTCACTGCCACCCATCGCTGCCACCCCGAGTGGCGTTCGGCCATATTTTGGACTTGCAAGGTTCGGATTGATATCCTGTCGTTCTAATAGCAGCTTTACAACTCCCTCATGGACCTCGCTGGCAGCCAAAAAGAGTGGTGTTAGGCCATCTTCAGTATCCGCAAGGTTAGGATCGATATCCCCGCGTTGCAATAGCAACCTTGCTACTCTCTCGTGTCCATATATCGCAGCCATAGCTAGTGGTGCTCGGCCATATTTACCGCCCGCAATGTTCGGATTGACATCCTCTCGCTGCAGTAGCAACTTTACTACACCCGCATCCCCAACCCGGGCAGCCCACCAAAGTGGTGTTCCACCATATTCTGCGTCGGCAATGTTCGGATTGATATCGCCCCGTTCTAATAGCAACTTTACCACTCCCTGGCGCCCAGACTCCAGTGTCCACAACAATCGCCCCCTGCCGGCTTGAGTGTCCCTAATCAGGCTATTGATATACAGATGCAACGCCGCCGTTACTACCTCCATATCTCCACCCACGGTAGCCCGCAGGAGTGGTGTGTGGCCAGATTCAGGTTCCGCAATGTTGGGATTGATATCCTCTCGTTCCAAGAGCAATTTTACAACTCCCTCGTGGGCCAGGTCAGCAGCCCACATGAGTGGTGTTCGGCCACGCTTGGTGTCCGCAACGTTGGGATTGATATCGTCGCGTCGCAATAGGGACTTCACCATCCCCTCATGCCCGCCCACCGCAGCCCACACCAGTGGCGTCCTGCCATGTTCGGTGTCTGCAACGTTTGGATTGATATCCTTTCGTTGCAATAGGAGCTTTACTACCTCCTCATTTCCACCCATCGCAGCCCACCCGAGCGCTGTCCGGCCATGTTCGGTATCAGCGGTATTGGGGTTGACATCATCTCGTTCCAATAAGAACTTTAGTACACCCTGGTGTCCACCATCATCAGCCCACCAGAATCGCCCTCTACCATATTTGGTGTTCGCAATGTTCAGATTGATACCCTCTCCTTCCGATCGCAGCTCTACAAGTCCCTCATGCCCATAGTCAATAACCCACAAGAGTGGTGTTAGGCCATATTTGGTCTCGGAAGTCTTGGGATTAGTGTCTTCGCTTTTCAATAGCAGCTTCAAAACCCCCTCATGTCCATTCATCGCAGCCCACACCAGTGGCGTTCGACCATGTTCTGTGTCCGCAATGTTCGGGTTGATATCCTCTCGTTCCAATAGTAACTTTACTACACCTACATGCCCACCGATAGCAGCCCAGACCAGTGGCGTTCTGCCATGCTCGGTGTCTGCTATGTTGGGATTGATATCTTCTCGTCCCAATAGCAGCTCTACTACCCCCTCATGTCCACCGGCTGCGGCCCACGCTAGTGGTGTTGGCCCACGCTTGGTGTCCCCCATGCTGAAATTCATATCCTCCCGTTTCGATAACGACTTTACAATTTTCGCATGCCCGCCCCACTCAGCCCGCCCGAGTGGTGTCCAGCGAAATTCGGTGTCTGGCGTGTTGGGATCGATATCTTCCCGTCCCAATAGCCACTTCATGCCACCCTCATGCGCGCACCCCCCAGCCCACAAGCGTGCTGCTAGGCCACATTTGGTGTCTGAAACGGCAGAATTGATATCAGCCCGTCCGAATAGCAACTTTACTGCGCCCTTGCACCCGCTCTGTGTAGCCCACATGAGTGCTGTTAAGTCATTTTGGGTGTTCGCGTTGCTAGGTTTGATACCCCCCTGCTGTAATGCCCCGTGTACGACGTCCTTGCGTCCTCCTAGGGAGGCCGATGCGAGTGCCGTTCCACCACAAATGGTCCTTTGGTCCATGGTATATCCAGAGTATTTGCAGAATATAGATATGCCACAGCGGTAACTATGGTAGCGATACTGGGGGTTTTATGGAAGGCGGGCGGAACGAGAGAGGGGTACGGCTCCAACTTATCAGATTGCTAGGCAATAATTTCTCGCCGAATGAACAACCCACGACATCGATGACTGAGATATGAACTCAACTTCAGAGAACACTGCCCATGGAGCCGGTTTGCTCCACCAGTCCCGATCAGGGTATCCTTAGCCTCGGGTATTTTAGCCTATAAAATCAATCCAACGACCACAGTTCCAGGAATAGTGAAATGGTCAAAAGCACCTACAAACCATGCTGTAACCCTGGTTACGCCAATTCTGCACTAAATAGAGAGAGTTTGGGCAAGAGGAGCTAGGTGGTAGTTAACGGAAATGAGACCTAATTCTCTGAATGAGTTTGGGCACTAGGTCTAGGGGGCTTGGTGGCTGCAAGGTAGGGTAATATCGCATTGCCTTAAATTTGTTCCCTGCTCAAATCAGATACACAGGTTGGGCACTAACCATACTGACTGGCATAGAACAGGTGATAATCTAGAACTGAATGTCCATTATTATTATCAGTGAAATCCTTTAATAAAATGCAAAAAGAGCGCTGTGTTGCTGCTGATTTATTGTTCTGCAGCGTTTGGATTTCCTCATGTCAGAAAAGCCCTATTTTACACTTCTTCCAGGTCTCGTTACCCACCTGTGTGTCCAAGACTTTTAGCTTAACAGAAAATAACCTGTTTTCCTGTCACCTAAGTCTCCTTGTGCAAACTCTCTAATCCCTAACTTAGGTATGCAACGAAGAAATACAAATCGCGTAAGTACATGATCCTAGCAAATGGCTCCCCAGACATAACACGTAAAGCTCAGTCTTTTGGCTTATTGTGTAGTTCCCATCTATTTGGATCAGCTCATTCTTTTATTATTGATGCATTTTGAACGATCTACCTGGTGCGGTCATTGGCACGTCGCTTAGGGCTTTAAGTGGTTGGGGTGATGAGGAGATGATTCATGGTCCCCCCGTTAGGACTGGGGTGGCTCAGAGATTGCTGCTCCAGGCTGCAACCGTGGTCCCGAGGGGAACGAAAACGGGGAAAAGGTCCGAGGGTGAGTGATACCATAATAAGAACTGGCGCTACTCGGGAGGAGAGACAATCTATTCGTGTCTCCGCCCCAAGAATAGGCACAACTTTGGGAATAGCGACCAGACGCCCAACAAGAGGGAGGTTTTGCACCCGGCATAAGATAACAATAACAACCGAGCCACGGGGCTGAGGCTGGGGCTGGTAGTGCTCTAATTCTAAACGACTAAAGAAGGTTTTTCAAATAATATGCTCTATGATATGGCAAGAGTCTTGTTCTCTCTGTACCGCCAGCGGTGACCTATATATACACAAAAGCTAACTACATGGTTGTGTATAATCGCGATCTGCATTACAGCGATTTGCAAAGGTTTTGTCCAAGGTAAAGGAGGGAGATTTTTTTTGTTGAATGCAAGTGGGGTAAACTAGTGTGTACTATTTTAAGACTGGATGTATTGGGGCATTTGGGGCGAGAGTGTGTGTATGCCAGATTTTTCATAGAATTTACCTTTCCACTTGGAAGTTCCGGTGACAGAAGTCAACAAGAAACATGTCAGAAGGTGGATGGGAAGAGGAAAATATTGACTATGAGGATGAAATTGGAATTGAAACAGAGGTACCAGAGTCTTTTGATCCCTTGGATGATGATGAGGAGGCTTTTTCACAGTGGTTAGAGAATCCGAATAAGTCTTCAGAACACTGATCTACATCAAATCACCCACTATTTGGCAGCCCCACTGGCAGCCTACAATCACGATCACCTACTATTTTACACAATAATGTTGGTCAAGCTCTCATACATGACCTACATGTTCACGTTCCTACCTTATGCCATTCATTGGACTACTACCACAGTGGTACTCCGATTACAGGGCCAAATTCAAGCCGTCTTGGAGTGTTAGATCAAAATAATATGGAAGCACGAAGATGTAGAAACCAGCTACCCAGCCCAGATTCTGGCTCTCAGAGTTTAAACCCTGCATCTGAGTCGCTATTGGTCCACTATCAAGTCAGCTATCAAAACCAATGTGAAAAGATGGATATTGAGATACCACTCTTGGATCTTTGGGATCTCCGGTTACAGATTCCGGGCATTGTGGAGGAAATTCAGGAATCGGAGAATGGAGAAACGATTCCATTTGACAAAAACTTTCGCTTAGAATACAAGCTGAGTAACAAATCGGTAAAGGGGGAATGGAATCGACTGCCTGAAGACTGTGCATTAAGGGCACTCGCAGCTGAAATTCAGGAGCATGAGCGAAGAAGGAGGAGGGGAGCAAAAGCCGCCTTAACTATTCGTTTTCAACCTAAGATCAAAAGTCCTATTATTATAGAACTGGAAAAGCCCTCAGGAAAGCGAACAGTAAGTTAAGAGTTGCTTTTACGAAATCTTATGTTTCTACAGGTAGTAGTATAGAATATCTACTTACTTTCGAGCAAGGTTTAGTCGAAAAATAGCGAAAATGGGACCAGAGGAGTAGGGACAGCTGTCACAAATCGTGACTAAGCAAGGCAGATTTCACATGACTCATACTTATGAGTCATAAGGTATGTTGGATTTTACACTAGGATGTCGCTTGACTCATAGTTCTCACATGACTACGCACTAGCGAGTCATTATTATATTATGATTGGTTGATTGTTTCATGACTCACGATTGTGACGTCATATGAGGTAATGACTTTCGCACATGACTCATATTATGAGTCATGGGTTTCACGCATGTGACTCGTTCGAGCACATGATTTGTTTTATGGATTTTGATTGGTTAACGGAATGTTGTGCGATGACTCATATGAGTCATTGATGGATTTCGCGCTATGACTCACTACGAGTCATAGAGATTTATGTAGAACAACGTGATGAGTCACCAGGTTTAGGGCTGCGGGAAGATGCCTATATAAGGCACTTGGTTCCGACCAAGGGATAGGACACGAACCATCTCTGCTCCACCTCCGGCGATTGAAATCTCACCACCACGGGAAATCATCGTCACTATCCCCCAGCCACCTCTCTTCCCCCATCATGGCTTCTGCCTAGGGGTTGACGTTAAGCCATCTTCCCTCCTCTCCTGAGGCACGCATGCCTCCACTCCTTGGGGTTCTTGTTCCTGTTCATCGTTGACACCTGCTCATGAAGTTCGGTTCTCCCCCTTACCCCGCACTTCCTTCGCACCTCGCTTAGGATTTTTGCACGGTCGGAAAGCTTCTCACTACGCTCACGGTCGGCGTTACGGTGTCGGACTCTCGGTCAAAGTAGGCCCCGGCTTGCTGGGCTTGTACCTCTGATGGGGAAACCCTCGGTTAGTAACATCACGGTCTCGCCCCGGTCTCGTCGTCGTCCCAAAAGCCCTTGCTATGGCCCGGTTGTCGGTTGTGGCTAGTCGGTTCGCGCTCCTTCCTCTACCCCCCTCCCGGTTCCGTCCGCTGGCACCGTACTGCCCCTTAAGCTGGCCCCTTACTGCTAAAAACTCCTCCCCAGGCTGGCACCCTACTTCTCCCCCCCCCTCCGGCTGGCACCCTACTGCTACTCACCGGCTGGCACCCTACTGCTCACCTTCCTGGCTGGCATCGCCTCTGCTTGGTGGCCCCGCTCGCCCTACTCCCCCGCCGATCGTTCGGCCTCTCCTCGGTTATGCCTAGTCGTCGTATAGCACTGCCTCCGTGGCTTTGTCCAACGCTTGGGAACGATGTAATGACCTGCCCGACCGTACATCATGGTTTTTGATGGGCCCTCAACCTATGAGTTTTCCCGTGTCGGCGATCATCTATCCTCTCCCCCGCGCCCCGAAAGGGCCTTAGAACAGCCGTCGTTGCTTTTGTTTTGGGGAGCCTGCTGAAGGGTTTGGGTCTCTCTACCTGTACGTTTCTATGTATTGTTTCCTTACGTGTCTGAGGTATATTATCCTAGATGCTAGGTGGGGGAGACTTTTCCTATGGACTCGGGGTGTTAGATTTTTCCCATGACGAGGTGAAGCGGGCGGGATGACGTTTGCTTATAGGTTTTTTATCTCCATAGCTAGCGCTGCATGAGTCTTTTGTACCTTTAAACATAATAACGATTTGATTAAAAAAAAAAGAAAAAAAAAGAAAAAAAAAAAAAAAAAAGGGCCAAGGGATAAGATACGAACCATCTATCCACCACC
>Ga0307517_10001219_pt1 | contig 43284 bp, 49 predicted proteins | sample 23_EM_MG_FD_194515 | JGI IMG/M metagenome (GOLD analysis project Ga0307517, IMG submission 194515) | Populus trichocarpa ectomycorrhiza microbial communities from riparian zone in the Pacific Northwest, United States - 23_EM | ecosystem: Host-associated > Plants > Roots > Unclassified | place...
TTATGCATCTACATTTGGCACTAAGGAGACCTGAATGTCACTGTGGATGCATAATCTACTTTTTTCTTTTGTTCGTTTTGACCGGATAATTCCCAGCCTTGAACTTGTTCCAGTTCCTTTCCAACCTCCGAACGACCCCCCAGTCTTTCTCATCGAGGTCAAGATCATCCCTCCACTCCGTTTCTACAGGCCACCCTCGGACATCTGCAATAAACTTCACCATGTCCCATGTCTGGGGTGTGATCATATCGATGTCATCGTAATCAGACTCGACCAAAATCCGATCTGGTGAGCATGCCGCAATTAATTCACGACTCGGAAGACTGGATTTCTTGAGGTTGATCACAGTTGATAATGACATGAACACGTTTTCGTGCTTTTTCTGAGAAAAGTCGTCATCAACTTTTCTGAATACAAGAAATTCCATACCCACCTCGAGATCGATCCAACCCTGTTTACTAAACCCGCAACTGTGCATGTCGATACTTATCTTTCTCCAAGCCTCCTCTCCCCACTTCTTTTCCATCCTTTCAAATAGTTCAAGAGTCGCAAGTTGGCACTTGACGCTATGAAAACTGACGTTCCTCTCCGTCTCCAGTGCCACATCTATCTGCGCCTCTAAAATTTCAATCTGATGTTTCAATGGCACATGGAATGACGTGCGTATCCTTGGGGAGGCGGAGAAATCGACTGGTACGCGGAAATAGCTATCCAAGCCAACTTCTCCAAGCATGGCATTTGGGAAAGCCAAGAGATCGTCTCTCAGTGTGTTGATAACGGCAGTCAGGGGAATTGGATTTGGAAGGTGCGAGAGCATTTCCGCAAATTCCGACTCCAACGACGGAGCTGAATTCTGAGGAAGAAGCAAATTCCTGTAATGTCTCTCTTTCTCCGAAAGCCCTTGTGTATTGTCCGTGGAAAGCGACGTCTCTGTGGATATCCAATGCGAGAACCAAGGATGGTGGCCAAACCCTGGTGTCACTTTCTCTGGAAACTTTTTCGCGAGCGCTTTCACTTTCGCCTGATCAAGCTCTATACACGACATCGCACAGATTTTGATCTGCAGTCGTTCCATTGCTTCTGTGGGAACGGCATTGTGTCCATCTGTTGGATGACAATGGGCATCTGTGATGTGCGCCAGGACAGATGGGTGTGGTAAGACATCGACCTGGGACATGACGGTCTGGAGAATAAGATAGCTGATTCAGATCACTGAAAAAATAAATTCCATGGAACCTGAGCTGTTGTATACTTCCATTGTTGAATGTCTGCTCCATGAGATGCTGCGCTTTTGCTTATATTTAACTTCATTTTATACTAGATAGATATTTTGAGCTCTCATTTGGCCTGCTCATTTGGGCCATCAGGGTCGAGTGGCAAGGCGAAAGAGAAGCGCCATAGTGGTGCGTACAAGGGTTGGATTCCCTTATTCGCCCATTATTCATGGAATTGAGGAGAAAATAAAAAGAGAGTTAAAAATTAGGCATCGCACCGCAATGTTTTGAAGGGGTATCTGAAAGGAAAGGGGAACTCGGAAATGCAACGCAATGGGACACTGAAAAGGGAGTCCGTCTCGTTTACTCAGATTAAGTGTGCAACGGGAGATCTTTGAGGCCAAATAGCATGGTATGATCTATTTTCCTCTTTCGATTTAAGGAGCCATCGGCATAAACCAAGAAGTTGTTTTTGTGAAAGGGTTTACTCCAGCAGCATAGGAACAGAATGTGTAGACTTTCAAGCTGAAGAACGGATTGAAAGATTCCATTATCGACGCCACACTGGGGAGCATGGATGTGGAGATACTTATGAGTAATTTCAGTCGGAGAGATGATATGTTCAGAGCTAGAGGATTGCTCGTGAATGTCCGAGTCAACAAGAAAAGGTGGCTGTGTAATCACTTGTCTTGCATGATAGCACTGCGGGCCTTCTTCCATCGGCCTGAGAGCCCCATCTTTGTTATGTCCCGCCATCTGTATCTAGACGTCTCTCCACCGCCATACACATCCTCTAGAGATTCCTTGGATAAGAGTGTTTTTAGGAAGACTCTCAATGTGCTTGGTGCTCGTGTCCAACCAGAAAAGACTGGAGCTCTCTTGAAGGCACCAGAACTCAGAAAGTTTGTCGTTTTTCCTTTTCACCGCGTATGAAGTTGCTGACAGCTTTTTAGTTCTCTGATGGATATTCCGAAAATTCGTACCGTTGTCTCCAGCCCCAAAATACCCAATGGCGACCGTTTAGTATTGCTGAGGATGTCCACGGAGGGTTTGTCCGTATAATATCCTAATCTGCATAATGGTTGACTTTATATATTGCAAGCTAGCTGATATTCCCCTTGGTGCAAAGAAATTCTTGGATGAACAAGCAAATGGGTTGGAAGAGCATACCGTTGAATTGAATTATGATTACTGGACTACAGGTAAGCACCAACGTTTCTTCCGTGAAAACATCATCAAGTGTTCCACCGTAGAGGAGTGTTTGCGTTCTTTTCTTCCCGAGAAACTCAGGGAGGGGGCCCCAACAGGCTTTTCTATGATCGGTCATATTGGTAGGACGACTTGCACATCTTGTTGTATTTCTCGAACTCACCCTATCAAGCTCATGTTAATTTGAATGATGAGTATCTGCCTTACAAGAACATCATCGGACAAATTATCATCGATGTTGGTGACTCTGATTGTTTTTCCCCTCGAATTTTATTCACGTCACCGGACAGAAAAACAAAGTCGTGAAAACTGTGGTGAACAAGCTGAACACCATTGATCACAAATTTCGTTTCTTCGATATGGAATTGATAGCTGGAGAGCCCAATTATATTGTTCAGCACGTAAGCACATCGTTTCTCAACTTCTCTAGATGCTCACCTACTCTGCAGCGTGAATCTGACTGTCATTTCACCTTTGATTTTAGTCAAGTTTATTGGAACTCACGGTTGCACACCGAGCACAATCGCTTAGTCTCAGCGTTCAAGCCTGAAGAGATAGTTGCCGATGTATTTGCCGGAGTAGGGCCATTTGTTATACCGGCAGCGAAAAAAGGTTGTGCTGTTCTTGGCAACGATCTGAACCCGACAAGTGTCAAATATCTCGTGCAAAACACGAGGGACAATGGGGTCGGTTAATTCCCCGCTCTCTTCATGAGATGGCTGCTAATGGCTTTCTTTACACAGGTCACCAAACTAGTACGGGCGTCATGTGAGGACGGACGGGATTTTATTCGAAGTAGTATGGCACGCGCGTACGACCAACCTTTTCCCGCATACGTTAGTCCAAGGTCAAGCAAAACGCAAGAAGCGAGAGAGCGTAGACGATCCCAGAACCTCAAAAAACTGATTCCGACCCCGAAACCAGCTCGACGGATGATATCTCACTACGTAATGAACCTTCCTGAATCCGCAATCACATTTTTGAATGCATTCCGTGGGCTCCTGGTAGACGATGGCTCAAGGGATTTGGCAGGAGTTTATCTCCAGATGCCAATGATTCACTGTTACTGCTTCACTCGGGAGCTGGAGTTTGAGAGTGCTGAGAAGGATATCCGCCGGGTGAGAATTTCTGTCTCCTGTCTTGGTATATATGTTGATGGAATTACTAGAGAGTGGAAGAGGTGATTGACCACCAGCTGCCTGAAGAGACGAGCCTTCATCTGGTACGATCTGTAGCACCAAACAAGGAGATGTACTGTATTAGTTTCCGCCTTCCTCGAGCGGTTGCATTTGACCCAATGTCCTTGGTTTGATTCAAATAAAATACAATGATTTGGCTAATAATGATTGGCTGGAGTGATCCGTTCCGTCTGTACGGGAATCACGGACCCGTTGTTCCAAAAACTTTCAGCCCGCTGTCTTCGTCTTCATTCCGCTGGTCATTCCGGGTCTTGCTCCTCCTTTCATCTTTGTAGTTGCTGTGCTTAGACATATACCCTTCGCTCTTTTCTACAAGGCTACTAGTAAACGTAAACGCTCATAATTCCGACCATACAAAAGCTGCCAGCCCATGGCGTCTTCCGGCGTACTTCCAACAGATTCCGGAGGAACGTCGTCTATCACGAAGAATGCCATTCAGACAGTGCGCACAGCTGTTGCTGTTCCTGAAAGCGAGCTCAAGCGGTGGAGGAGAATATTTGATTCTAATGCGCAGGATGTTAATGGGGAGAAGTGAGTCGTGTTGGCTTCATAGACTGGTTTACTCGCCAAGTTTTCTTTCTTTCTTCCTCTTTCTTGCCCTCGGTGTTTTACATATTTTACTTTGAAATAGGTTTTTGGACCCCGACAGCTTCGTAAATGCCATTGCACCAAAAAGTGACCTGACGAAGATTGGCCGCACTCAATTCGCAATCCTATTTCGTATTGCTGACACTTCTAGACGTGGACTTGTCTCCTGGGAGGATTTTACCGTATTTGAAACCCTATTGAAACGCCCTGATGCCGATTACTGGATGGCGTTTCAATACTTTGACGTGTACGTACTTTTTCACAGCATGTTCAATGACCGAAAGTCTGATTCTCGTATATTGCAGAGACCATTCAGGCTTTATAGACTACAACGAATTTAAAACTGTCTTTTCGGCTAACCTCGGTCCTGATGCTATTCCCTTTGACTTTGACTGTGATTGGATTAGACTATACCTTGGAAAAAAGGACGGGGCACATGTGCTGGGGTGTATGTCCATTCGCTGAGTCTGTTGCCTCGCTTATGATCTTTGTTTTAGATGATGAATTCACGCAGCTTATGAAGGGCTTGCAGGGCGAACGGTTACGCCAAGCATTCCATTACCTAGATAAGGATGAAGATGGTTTCATTAGACCCGAAGAGTTTAAGAGAATTATATTGGTATGTGTAGAAATGTACTCTTGCAGTTCAGATAGCCATATTCCTAGCTCCTTCGTAGGAAATTGCTGGCCATAAACTATCAGACGCCGTCACAGACAGGTTGCCCACTCTTTGCACCCTGAGCCCAGGACAGAGTATATCTTATTCGGAAGTCGTCGCATTCCATAATGTTATTAGAGGTAATTCTACTTTTTTTTATCGTGTCAAATTCCAACGCTGGCATTTCAGAAATGGACATGATAGAAAGAATAATTCGCGAAGCAACTGCGAAAAGCAAGGATGGCCGCATAGACCAAACCGACTTTCTTAATCACGCTGCCTCAAGCTCCCGGTACTCTCTCTTCACACCCATGGAGGCTTCTATTGTCTTCCATTTTGCCGGGCGGGGTATCGCCTCACAACGACTTGCTCTCGTCGATTTTGCCCAGTTGTTGGATCCACGCTGGAGAGCACCTCACGACGAATTTGCTGAGCAGAAGAAAACTACAGTCTCTGGAATGCAGAGATTTGCACAGTCGGCATATGGCTTTGTTCAAGGTGGTATTGCTGGAGCGATTGGAGCGACCACGGTGTATCCCATCGATATGGTCAAAACCAGGTTCAGTTCGTCATCTCGTTTGACTCCACCCTGCTGATTTTCAGTGATAGGATGCAAAACCAACGGTCGACTGTCGTTGGACAGCTGCTGTACAAAAATAGTATGGACTGTGCGAGGAAAATTTTCAGAAATGAGGGTTTCTTGGGATTTTATCGAGGTCTCGGCCCTCAGCTGGTCGGTGTTGCTCCCGAGAAAGCCATCAAGTTGACTGTTAATGACCTCGTCCGTTCTCGGGCAATGGATCCTGAAACTGGCCGAATCAAACTTATTTGGGAACTCGTGGCTGGTGGTACGGCTGGTGGATCACAAGTGGTATGTTACCTTTGTCCCATCTTATTCGAACCTCCTTATCGATTGGCTTCCAGGTCTTTACAAATCCCCTTGAGATAGTGTATGCAATCTTTTCTGTCCACCACCCCTTGTTTACTAAATTATCGAACCAGGAAAATTCGGTTGCAGGTTCAGGGTGAAACTGCAAAAGTTGAAGGTGCAAAGCCGAAAGGTGCTATTCATATTATTCGGCAACTTGGTATAGTCGGCCTGTACAAGGGCTCGTCAGCATGTCTGCTCCGTGATATTCCCTTCTCCGCCCTCTATTTTACAGCCTATTCGCATCTAAAATCCGATGTCTTTCACGAAGGCTATAACGGGAAGCGTTTATCATTCTTGGAAACTTTGGGAGCAGCAGCAATCGCGTTAGTAGATCGACACTCACCCCATCTTGTATGATACTGAAGGGCAGTTATTTTTTAGTGGCATGCCGGCTGCCTACCTTACTACCCCTGCAGGTAATTCTTATCAGCCAATGTAAACTGTCTGATTCAACACCTTATACAGATGTTGTGAAGACCCGCTTACAGGTGGAAGCCAGAACCGGTCAGACTCATTATTCAGGACTGAAGGATACGTTTTCGAAAATCTGTACGTATGGAAATGTTGCAAGCAACTGGTGATTCTAATTGCCCTCTGTAGATCGTGAAGAGGGATTCCGTGCGCTCTTCAAGGGTGGACCCGCCCGCGTTATTCGCAGTAGTCCACAATTTGGATTTACACTACTAGGTTAGCAGTGGTATACCAGGATTTAACGCCAAACTAATTCGAACCCATCAGCATACGAGACATTGAAGGACATGGTGAGTGTTACAAAAGTTGCCGAGCGCTCCTTCCAGCTATTTAATGACTATGCGTCTATGCATAGTTACCTGTACGTTTCTGCATTACCTCCTGCGTATTTCTGATGAGCTGACACTTATGTTCACCAGTATCCATGGCAAGAGAAACCATTTAAGATGGAAACGGCACTCACTTCACGTCCCGACGAAATTTCGAAGATCAGAGCTCGGAATGCGCTTAAGATTCTGCTGGACATGCATGGAGATTTCGGTGCTCGCGCAGCTGCAGTTTCCTCTGGCAAGCCGCTGTCGTTGTCAAAACCAAATCTTACTTCGTTGTCTTCGTCCTCATCGTGATTCAGATAGAACCCTAGATCTGAAGATGCTGTTTTGTCTGATTAATTATTTGCTCTTATTCGTGGAATCCACGCGTTATCGACCACCCGTTCAGAGAAATCAGTTCTGACTTCAGGGTTTTTCACGATTGCGGCACATGAAAGAAAGCTTTTTGACGTTAATGCGTGGATTCTATGGATTCCCATTCAGTTGTCTGTTGAGCTGCTTGGTTATCAGGATGGTATTGATACCTTGCTAGAATGTGAGCATAATTAGTGAGAGATCCGGCGTGCATCTCTACTGACAAGCCTGAACTCGGCAGCAAACTTTGCTTCCACTATTCCCGCTCGACAAGACCTGGACGTTTGCGTAGCGATTAGCAGATGAACCACACATTGGGCGGGTTCGACGGGTACAGCACGTCGCACAGGGAGTCATTGACCCATCTTCCCCTCTGGATCGTGGGGTTTTGGACAGGTTCTCTGAGCTCGCTGGGAACCTGGGCAGGGAAAGGTTGATGATAATGGATTACGCCATCCAGGGCTCTCGGCAGGAGGGACGAAGACACGGGAAACCACATCCGTGGAATATTTAATTTTTTTCACAATCCAATTCTCCAGCGTCATGTATTGTCATCCACGAGCGCCGCATGGATGTCACTATGCAATTAACCTGCCGGGTCATGAAATCACCTGGATACCATTTTCAATAGATGAACAATCTGGTCACCTCGCGTTCTGAGCGCCCTCAGGCGTCAGTGTCAACCACGATGGTTCCCCGGATGGATGTCTTCAATCGCCATTGTTCTCCACGGGCCGATCCAAAAACACCTTCCAAATGTATGTATGGACCATCGGAGCTGATCAGGAATGATGAAAACTGGCTGCCTCGTGTAGGTTGTTTTGTCGAATTATACCTATCAGGCAGAATGGACGTCAAACTTTTGATTATTGAGAACAATAGAATATTTGGAGTATTCCATCTTTGACGCGGCTTTGACAAAAATTTCCTGATATGGTATATGATCATGAAATGCAATCACTGATTCACAGCCAAGGCTGGATGTGACAATGGTCAGAGGGCCGGTTTCCGTTTGAAAGAGGTCCCCGCAGGACTTGCATTCATATAAAAAGAGCCCCATTTTGGAGATATAGCACCCATCTCCTTCCTCCCCTCACAATGCAACCATCGTCGTCTGTCTGCAACAACTCAGTCCCATGGGTCTTTTCCAACTTGCCCCACGATCAGACTCTTCACGGCAACTTTCGTGAACGCGATTCCGTCAGCGTTCAAGAAACCTCACAATCCGGCTTCTCTGACAGAATAGAGGCCATCGATCCGATGAACCTCGAAACAAATCATCAGAGCATGGCCATATGCTCTAGGTTAGTGCTGACATCGATCAGTATCTTTCGCATTCTAAATCTTCCTCGATAGCGACAACAGGCGAAAATCTGTGAAACGTGCATGGGGAGCATTTTTGCCGTTGGCAATGGACATCATCAAATGTTCTGCTACGCAAACCTCGAGCCCATCAGCGGATGGATTCCAATTGGCCAGATACGACACAGAACATCGTGTATGTTCTCGCAACGACAACGAGTGCCCCCCATCCAGTCCCATAGACATATTCCAACAAACACGCAACCCTCTGCCCTCGATCAGCGCATCCACATCCAAATCCTCATCCACATCCACGTCATCTCAAGCCAGCAAACGTCCGCGAACAGACAGACGCACACACGGTTCGGCACCATCACGAAACAGGCAAGCAACTAGTGATCAGGTCGAAGATATCCTCGCCAAACTTTCACTCTGTCGGATGAGACTCAAGGATCAGACCTGTCCGGTCACAGGCTGCCAATACAAGCAACTCAATGGGCGCATGCCTGACTTTCGAAGACACGTCAGGACGCACATTCGGAAAGATGGGGAGATCCGTTGTAAAGGTGTCCCCTGGCAGGAATTTATTCGCCGTAGTCATTTGTATCCGAAGATATCAGTGGATCAACAACCATACGCTGTTCCTGATGAGGATGGACAGTGGATCGGCGGGTGCCTAAAGACTTTCAGCCGTGCGGACGCTCTAAAGCGACACCTGAGGAATACTTCTTGTGCGGGACTTAATCACAACGGGCAACGCTGACTTCGTCCTCGCAGATAGTTTGATCTTCATCGGATGTAGAAATGGTATATCAGTGTAGGGTCCTTTTAACCAACGTTAGTTGATCGTAGGAGATCCAACATTGATAAAAAATCACCGATCGCCACATTTTTGCTAGTCGTTGAAACTTTACGATTGATACTGAGCTGTATGGTGGTGCTGGTGCAAAGGAAAACTCCAAAAAGGATCTTGGCATTACGTAACCATCTGTACACGAATTTGAGGCTATTGTATATAATATACTAAAGTATGTAAGGAGAGTCCTGATCTATGCATTAGGTATTGTAAGGAGAGTCCTGGTCTATGCATTAGGATGTACGGGATAAATTATTCTACTAGAGTGGGAATGCCAGTGAGATGTTAGTGAGATACTCAAGTTGGGCTTCGCGAAAGTCGTCCTTTGTGATACTAATAACACCAATGCCCGAGTCGTCAGCACCGAATGTATACAACGACCGAGTTTCGGGGGAGTATTGAGGCCAATCGAGTGAAGTTGCGTTATTTGGGTCGTGATTAACGGCCATTCGAATGATATAGTCAGTCAGAACGCCTGATTCGAGGTCCGAACCATGATACTAAAACCTCAAATCAGAAATAATATCTGTTCGAAATGGAAAATACCCACCGAGCCGGCAAAAGGGGTCAATTTCTGACGTTTGTTCACTGCCTCATATAAGCGAAAATGTTTCAAAAAGCCATCGAATGACGCACAGTATGACCAAGCCTTCATTGAGCTCGAAGTTTTGCTCAGAAAGAATCTCCTAGGCGCTTCGAAGACGCTATCCCCTTGGAATGCCGCCAGACGTTTAAATTGTGGAGAGAGTACGTTATCAAAACTGGTATTAAATGGAGAACCTTCCGGGGGTGAGGACGTATAAAGTGTCCACAGTGGATCCAAATCGGAAGCTGATGCTTTTGGAATATAGATCGTACTAACGTACTCGCGGAAATCGGCCTCGGTCCTGCATACCAGTTCGTTTTTAACAGTGATTAAAGAAAAATGAAGACTTACGTTACGTTCAAGTTCGAGACGGAGAAAAGTGACCCTTCGTCATCACAATTTCCTAAGAAGCGAAGTCAAATTCACAGTAGGGTGAGCATTGAGTTACAGAAATCGCATACCTGATACGAAAGGGACGGGTGCGACCTTTCCTTGCTGTACAAGCCTCTGAGGGTTATCAAGTAGAAAAATGCCGTCTGCCCTTGGTGCCCACGCCAAATTTAAAGACTTTGAACGAGTGCCGATATTCAGATCACAACGAAAGCCCATCTGAGAAGATAAATTCCTACCTGGTAGGACTCAAAACTGGGAGTCTTATCGACTGCGGCTCTCAGTATATCTATGGGAACTTGGCGTAAACAAGCAAGCGTGCAGCTCTGCGTGCTGTCGTTGAGATTCTGCGTGCAGTTGTTGCACCCGGTTTCCTGGACAAGGAAATCGTAATACTCTTGTCCTCCTGTCAAATCCCCAACAGGAGTAGGAGCTCCAGACATCATAAACGCTGCATGGAAGAGGTCGTTGGTTGTTCCGCCATTGGCCAGCATCTGCAACGAAACAGAGATCGCCCCCGCGGATTGGCCCCATCTGATCGACGCGATGTATGCGCTTTAAGTAAAATTTCCAGGAGAAGACCTGAGAGGAGTTGGACTCACAACATGACGTTAGACTTGTCGCCACAAAACTCCTCGATATATTTCTGGACCCAAGCGAGTGCCAAACGTTCTGCAGGCCGAGTGATCAGCATATTTGCATATAAAGCAAGATGCCACATACGATCCAAGAGTCCCATGTTGCCCTCGTGATCCTCCATTACTTCCTTGCTTGCAAGGAAACCATATGCTTGCAAGAAGATTAAAAATTGTAAGTATTAAGAACGGATCCAACAGCCTACCGGAGACGCTAAAAATTATCAAGTCTTGAATCATTTTGCATAGCGATTGAGCTTACCGATAATTCATTGAGACAAAGATGACTGGAGAAGACAACAAAATCGATCGCTGCACTACACTCAACCCCAATGGATCATATCTGTCATCATTAGTCAGTCATGCGCTGAATCCATTGAGCAACAGCTAAGAAAGAAACTTACGAAGAGGAATGCCCTTCTTCGAAACCACCTGTGGAATAAATTATCAGTGGTGGAGACTGACAGTTGCTTCCATTATTAGTTACCGCCGTATATCCACTGAATTCTCGGGTGAGTACGACGGCTAGGAGGGTCACAAAGTGGTGCGTACGACGATAACCGGAATCTTTTTTTCGGATGTTGGTGATGGTCGCAAAACATTGATGGTAAGACCTAAAGATACATCACAGCGTCAGCCAACTCTCAACCTGAAATATGAACTTGACCCACAGTCCTCACTCTCTGAAATATTCGGCCCTTGCACCACACTCCTTAGCAGAGACGTCAGGTTGCTTGTTGGAGGTGTATTTTGTTGAATGCAAGAGGGACCATATGATGTTGCATTTATATTTCCATTATAAGGTGGATGCTCTGTTGGTTTTCGGAAGCGAAGGTCTCCAGTTCTGTGGGATGAGGGCGGAGTATACAGAGGGGATTCGAGGGGAAAATAATGGAAAATCTTACGGTGGTAGAGCAAAAGGGATGCCTAGAAATTTATCAATAGAACCCTCCGTCAATCCAGTGACAACTGCAGAGTCGAGCTTGACGGTAGGTGCAGAGTCGAGGACGGTAGGTGCAGCTAGAGACAGAAGAGCTGCAGAAGCAAGTAACACCAATGTGAACATAATTCGTGATGTTGGAACAGGGTGCATACCAGGCATCCATGGTATAAATGCAAATCGGATTTACTGATGAAATTGGTAGTGAAGGCGCAGTGATACAACCAACGGAGTGATTTGAAGCGCAATGCTGTTTGATTTGAGATCATAGGCAACCGCAACACAGTAAGCTCCTATGTGAAGCAGCAAAAAAATACAGCATTCGGGCTCCGTGCACAGCTGCGCTCCGGGAAGACCAGCCAATTACGGCAATTATCCCAATACGGTAACTCTTGCCTTTGCTCCCTCCACACCCGAGCAGACTCGACGACAGTTTGGTTGGTTTTCAGAACCAATGGATGTCCAGGAACTCAGAAAAAGGAGACGTTCCGACTATCGATACTTCCTTGAGTACCGAACTCGATGGTCCGTATCTGAACACATGTCGTGTGCTGAAGAACCAAATGGATTGTACTAGGAGCGACAACGACCAGTACTCACACATCAACAATGCCATTTACTATCACCTCTTCGACTCCATTATCAATACCTATCTCGTCGAGCACTGCAAGCAAGATCCAGCTCAATCCCCGCTCATAGGTTTAGTTGTGTCGTCACACTGCCAGGCAAGTTTGTGTATTGCTTAATTTTCACCCTCCTTGACGATATCTGGCAGTTCTTTGCACCACTCTCCTTTCCACAGGTTCTCGAGCTTGGTTTGCGGGTCAATAAGCTGGGAAGTAGTTCTGTGGCTTATGAAGTGGGAATATTCCAGGAGGGCGAGGATATACCAGCTGCAGTTGGCGGATATACCCACGTTTTCGTTGACAGGATTTCCCGAAAGAGCATCCCAATGTTGGATGTAACGGTGTCTGGATTACTTAGATTGGTTACAGCAGTGTGTCCCGCAAAGCTGTAACTCTAATAGTTTGTTTGGTCTTAATGTGCAATAGCCTCTTGATATTCTGTACAGTTGGTTTCAGCCACTCCGAGTTGTCCTCAAGTATCACCCATCCACTACAGCTATTGTCAAAAATGTCCGACGACCTCCAATGGCTCCTTCTTCGCGTATGTGGTCTTCCGCTGCTAGTTCCTAATTTTGATAATTTTTTAAAAAAAAAAGAAAAACAACTCCTTTATTGTGAAGCGAGTTCGTGAGGGTCCTGTCTTCTCTACAGAACCTGTGCGTTTCATATCTGTTGTGGACCAGCTCAAATATTGATGATATTGCAGGGAAACCTTCGGAATATCCACTCCCATAAATACTCGGGACTGTCAAACTCGAGGGTAGGGTTTTGTTTTCTTCAACATTGGCATAACACTTGAAATATCTTAGACTATTGACATTACCGATAAAGATGGAACCATCAAAGTCAAGACACGCAAGACCAAGACATCTCCTCACTCTGTCGCTTCTTCCTCCGCCACCTCGTCTCTCCGGGCGAGACCAGGCCCGCGTCACGCTCTCGGCGTTGCTGTTGCTCCCGCCAAGCGCGGTTATAGGCCAGATCTCCGCAAGGTGAATGTTGTGTGGTTCTCCTGTACAACTCCTGTCTTCCTTTTCCTCGGCTGCTCTTCATTTGTATACAAACCGCACTATCGTTAGAACCCACTGGAGCTGCCGAAAGGCACATGAAGGATGGGCGTGGACATGTTTGCAATAACAACCCAGTTCATGGGAGCAGATCAAACTCCTATGAATATCTCGCCTTGTCGCTATCGGAAGCCGTTTGTTGCTCGACGTGGATAAACCGACTCTTTGGCGATAACACCTTATTTAATGTCTCTGCACCGTTGTTCTCATTTACTGACACCTTTTACTTAGGCCGCCCTTGCACGCGTATCCGCCCTTCTTGCCGCCAAAAAGGAACCGAAATCTGCACCACCGAAGAAACTACGGGGAAAGAAGGCAAAAACCTCGACCTCCCTTGATTGATTGTCATTTCTGCTTTGTATCCAATGTATATCGGTCTGCAATACACGCATATAATATTTTTTGCGAACCTCCTCATTCCCAAGGGGTCATCGGCAAACTTCATTTCCGATCGAATAATATACACAGATTTCGACATTGCATACAAGTGCTCTTTCAAGACCGGTTGGTTATGCATTGAAAGCTTTCCCAGCTGGTTGCGAGATCCGCATGTTCAGAGATTTCTGACAGGCATTGTGATCCCGGGTTGGTCGGGTTGTCTCGCTCTTCATGTGCGCGTATTCCTGCGTCTTCCTCTCTGGGTTGGGTTTCTTGTCCTTCTTGTGCATTTCCTCTTCGTAATTGTTGTGCCCGTGCTCATGGTGGTTGGGTGCATCAGCGGACGGTCGTGGATAGTCCACATTATCTTGTTTCTTTTCCTCACTTCCTACAGTGCTTCGTTCCCTATTGAAGTCCAGGGGACATATTTCCATCATTGATCAAGATCACATACTCTGCAGGTGGATGATGCGGCCTATGCTTTGCTGTCACTGAGAGACGCCGTCCGGCCACCTTGGCTGCCCAATGTCAAGACACAACCGACCACCCTGGTTGACATTACACTCACTGGCAGGATTGTGTTGGGCAATAACCTCTGTCATGATGGGTATTGGAGAGAATGCGTTGTGCGGAGCCTTGATCCTTCCTTGACTCCACGTGCATTAGCCTCAACAAGTTATTAATAGTGAATTGTGAACAAAGGCTAAAGTAACTCAAAAAATATATAAATCGGAGCATCATGCATCCGTATAATTTAGTTTATATAATTCGTTGGACTTGTCTAGGCAAAAAATGTATGAGCAGACCGACTTAATCGTCAAGCTCATGTAAATGGACAGCTCCAAGCCATGCGAGAATGACCTCCACCTTCGGGCCATGCAAAGGAATCGATATTGGTGAAGGTTTCGTCGACTTTGAACCAGCTTTTTCGGAGGCAAGTTTTTGGGCCATGTCTCGTTGTCGTTTTGCAACCGGTGCAAGTAGGATTCTCGCACAGTTCAGTGCCTCTGCCGCATCCGAACGGCGTTCTTCATCACTCGAAGTGGCCATCTGATGAGTGTCCAACGTCAGGGCGAGCTCCTTGGCAACTTGGTGAGTTTCAATGGACCCATTGCCAAATCCTGTCGACGATGACGACCCGGCGATCACGTCGGTTTCGAGTTCATGATATGAATTGCTTCGGGATACTGAAAGTGACGGCAATGGCTTCGAGGTCAACCTCTTTGTGTCAACTACCCGCCCTTTGCCTCTTTGATTGGACAGTGAGTGGGGCTGGATGCCCTTCCTCCATCCCCTCGCGAGGCGCTCAAGGACCTCTATAAACTCCGCTTGGGCCATCGACCTTGGAGGTAAAAATACGGGGTATCCCTCAGAACCTTCGGAAATAGCAGCGGCGCGAACGAATAATGGGAGGATTGCCTCAAAGTCGGCGATCATTAGATGACAAATCAATACAGTGAAAAGGGACTCGATCAAGAGGGGATGGTATGTCGCAAACATAGGCGGCGTGTCCCGAGCGTTGGAGGATGCGCTGGCCTCCTTCCCGTGGCGCTGGTTGGCTTCAACTATCAGAAAGGCGTGATGAATCTGTGATAAAATGTCGCCTTCTTGCATAGAGTCAGACGACTCTAGAAACTCAAAGTGCGACTGGAATCTTTCATGATCCCGCATACTCCTTTTCAGCAACTGAGAAATGTGGTCCTTGAAATTCTTCTCTCCGAGTGTCGCAGTATAGGCTTGCAATTTTGGGCCTTCTCGTTTTCCCAGCGGGCCATCAGGGTTACCAATTTCGACACCTCCATATTTGCCATTTTCAATATAGCAAAGCCTCAACTCCGTCCCGTCAGCTGAAGTAGTCTTTTTGACTCCTTCAAGGTTTAGGACGGCAGACTCGATCAGGTGTATGGCTTGTTGCAGGTAAGCAGCCCCACGGAAGAACAGAAGTTGGGGTTCGAGTGGGTCTGGAACATCCTCTGGTGAGGATGAAAGCGGTACGATGTGTTCCTTATCAGAGCTGTCCATATCGTTATCCATTACGCTGGTTCCTTCGGCAGGAGCTTGTCCGTTCGTCCGATGAGCTGCCCTGCCCTTCCGACGTTTACCCTGTTTTGATTCCTTCAAAGATAAACTTTGGTGATGCGCGAGTTTTGCTTTCCGAATACTTCTGGTTTCCTTTAGAGCAAATGTGAAATCCTTGATTGCCTGAGCAAATTCATCTCGGAAACAATGCACAATTCCACGCGTTCGGTAGTATTCGAGCCGCTGAGGATGACCTGCGATTAATTCATCTAAAACCTTGGTTGTTGTGGATTCTGCCAGTTGCCTAAACAGTCTTATGAGCGATCCAGAAAATGAAAAGAGAGCGAGTAATTTACCGAGATGGGATCTTTTCATGGAAGAAGTGGACATATTTCGCATCTACATCATCTGGGTCTGGTATGTCGCTTCAGTCATAATGTTTATGAACAGTGAGTAGAGGCACTCGCACCAACTTTGAGGACACGTTCAGCTATATCATCGAAAACACTCCCTCCTTGCATTACCATTACGCTCGAAGCTATCTCATCGGCCTTGTAAGCTTGAGCTAGCTTCTGGACCGCCAGGGCACGTAAGCGATATACCCGATTAGCGGACATGGTGACATTTCTGCCACCTCCACTAGTGTTCCCTAACGGGTTGATGCCGAGGGAATGGGCAGTCGCCCATGAACCGCCATTCAGCGTGGAGGCCGATCGCAGGGAACCTAGTTCGGCAGACGAAAGACCAGAAGTGGCTCTAACAGAAAGCTCTGAAGCTTCATCGATGAGTCGTCGGATGTTCAGGACAGAATTGAATACGCCAGGGTCAATCTGAGGAGGAGAAGGCTTGTTCGGCTTGACAAGAGATGACGGAGGCAGAAGAAGCGGAAGAGCATGAGTATGGGGCTGGAGTGGTTCTGGAGGTGTAGAGTCACCACCAGTGAGGATACCACGGTCGCGGTGCCTTCTTCCGTTTCCTACGATATGAGGGAGAACAAGGCGTATTTCTGGGGCGGCCATCGTCGCTGGATTGAGATTGACTGTCAGAAGCGTGTCCAGTAATTCGACTGGGAGCTGCAGCCAAGGGCCCTATTGCACATTGAGTCCAACGTTCGAAAGGAATACACCGGCACCTACATGATATGAACTAATATACTTCCAATGCTTATTCCTGCTGATGCACAATACTGGGGAACGTCCCTCGTTTCCTGCATCACTCGTTGGACTTTTGTGAGTCGACTTCTTTGACCTCTTTTTCTTCTTCTTCTTCTGTGTAGTAGTAACCGTGGGCTCAACGCTGTGTTGATCCTCATTACAGACAGGGGAAGTTCGTCCAGATAGTGTAAGTGGCGTAGCAAGCTCGGAGACGGTCGCGCTCTCTGTACCCGGCGACGAGGGCGACTCTTCCATGGGATTGTAAGTGGTCATTAATCAAATCAACAAAATGTAAGGCGATGTCAACGAGGTTTTGCAAGTCAAAAATTGGATCGGACATTCCCACGACAGATCATTCGGCTATTTTACATACTAAGTTGTCTTGCAATAAAAGCTTCCCTTGATGGAATTGCGAGCAAACCAAATGAGTTCCACTTTCCGGGGAACCACATTTTTTGATGACACAGACTTATTACAATGCAAAAATTGTTGGATCCAAACTACAAGATGAAAGACACATGATACAATGTTGGTGAAAAGAGGGTATACGTGTTGCAGATCAACGGACAAAATCGATGATGAATGGGAAGGTACGACAAACACTATTGGGTGGACTCGAGGTGATCATCATCTGCCCATTCAAGCGCCTTCAACGTTCTTGAAGAGACTTTCTTTGCCTCGTCAAAGATGCGTAGGGAGGGTGCAAGTCCTCCTGGTTTGCTCTCCGCCTTGAGCAAGCACAGACGCCGAAAAGCAACGTGGAAGGCAAATTTCGGGTTCATCACATACGCACAAGACGCTTTGACTTCCTCCACATTTTGAATCAGCTCGATTTCGGGGATGGCCTCTGCAAACATCTTCGAGCATTGCAACATCAGATCTTTCTTCTCCCGTGACTTCTTGCTTGATTTAATTGGGGATTTCTGTGAATCTTTGTTTGTCATGTAGGCATTCATCGTCTTCCAGTATTCGTCATATGCCATTTTAACATGGCACTCGATTCTGACCTTTTCAGCTGCATAATCCTTGAAGCCACGAGCGGAATATTTTAAAGCAGTCGTGTCGACGTTGATGATCGGGGCGCGGAGGACTTCATCTGTAGCAGCCCACTTGTCGATTGTGCCAAGGTCGGTATACTTCCTCTGCAGCTCAATTCCCTTCTTTTCACCAGCAGACTTCAGGGTGGCCAAAATACCATTCTCTGCAAGTCCCGATTTTGGCCCGAAGTGACGGAGGTCTTTTCGGTATAAGCCATCCTTTAAGCGACAACCATTTTTACTTGAATCAAGCAGAGTTGCGAACCTACACAATTAGTTAGTTAGTTGGTTAGAATGAATAGAACTTGTATGCACACATATACGCAAGCCGAATCGACTCCTTGCTATCGTAACCGAATCTTTTGCATGCATTCTCGTGCATCATGGAGTAAAGCCCCACGGTGGATTCACTCAGATTTGAAACAAGGGCATCCTGGAACCCTTCATGAGCACCACGAGTTGAAACGCAAGAGATTCGATCACAGAATTGTTCGACGGATTCCACGTCGCGTCTGAAGTTGTCAGTCATAAAATTCACCGGCGGTTGGGTGAAACTACGATTTTTGAATAGCCCGACAATGGTTTTATCATAGATTATGACGGCTTCATCTGGAAGAAAATGATTATTATGGGACAGAGATTGACGACGTGGAGCACATACCGCCATCCATATCTTCGTCAATACATTAATTGGGTATTAGAACAAAGAATAGTTAGTCCAGAGCTTACCTCCATCGGCTAGAAGATTGGCTAAACTCCTTTTTCCTTTCACTGACACGACGAGAACATCAGGCCAACGATCAAGCTCTCTTTTGTAAACTGCAGTTACCTAAAGATCATGTCAAAATTTGTCTCAGTTAAAATGTTAGAATTGCTTTACCCGCTGGATGTCAGAGGGTAGACGAATCGGGTACCTCCCAATCTATCTCAGCTGTTAGCGATGAACTCCACTTCAGTAAAAAATTAATCCGTACGAGGATCTCTCCTTCGAGAGCATACTGGAGCAAGTCGGTTTTCGGATCCTTTCTAGGTCTCGAAAATTTATAAAAAACTTGACCCTCCTCCAAAATTCCGAGAGGATCTAGAATTCATTGTCAACTTCAAAATTGAAAGAGTATGGATCAAAGTGACCTGGGACAATAAAAGACATTGCAGATTCTGGAAGTGGAATGCGGTATTTTTCTACCGAGGTCTTGATGATACCTTTCATGATATATAGGATTTTCTCCTGCAAAAGTTTATTCTCCCTCGGATCAAACCCGCTCTGCAAAAGCTCAATCGCAACTTCATGAAGGGACAATGGTGCTAGAAGAGAGCGTTAAAATTTGATTTTAAGCCAACCGAATTCAAGCCAACCTCCACTGTACTGGTTTCTTCCAGTATATCCATCTCCGTCCTGGTCATCATCATCATCTTCATCACTCAATCTGTCATCGTCATGCCAGTCCCTTCCCGTAAACCCGAGAACACGGTTAAGTGAATAGGCAATTCGCTGAGTGCGAACACCAGATACGCCACCACACTTGAAGACGGCCTCATAGAGGAATAGCGTTGCATGGGGTTTATCCCAATGTAATAAAGGTGCCACTTCCTCTTCAAGGCCCTGTTCCATTAGCCGGACAAGTAACTCGGCATTGACACCATTGGCGAAGAGATTCAGAATACTCTGCTGGGTTAACGCAGCTGGCGGGGAAGGTTGTGATGCGCAGAGTAAATCTAAAATTCGGTGGGCCCGATCTGAAATTTCATTCTGAATTTTGTTTTGGGAGTCCCTAATCCAGATTTTGGGCTCGGTCGAGGTGTCAGTGGGATGGAGTATAAAAAATCCTTTGCTTCCACCTATTCGGCCCTGAATACCCGCCGGAATAGAGTCGTATCCAACAGTTTGGACGATACCCTGTAGAGCGGCATGGTTTATAAATCCGCATCCGTCCGTCATGAGCTTGTCAGCTGGGGCCCCTTTCTTGTCCTGTGGCCAGTCTTCCCCCGCTAAATAAACTGTCATTCAAATTTAGTTCTCAGATTTAACAAAGAACATACTGATATCATCAATGAAAAATATGTTCCTTTCCTCAAATTCCAGGGCCGGTTTTGAATTGGATAATCCCAATGCAAATCGAGCGGTGTATTTGGTTATTACCTGCCATAGTTTAAACAAAATAATCTCAAATAAGTTATGGGCCTAACCTGCTTGGTATTTTTCACAACTTCCAGCGGGTTGTGCCAATTTATGAAATTGTTGAACGATTTGCGGAGGTGATCACCGCAAAACTCCAGAGAGCTGCGGTCATAGTTCTCGTTGGTTTCCACCAAATACACATTCCTTTCCTTCGCGTGGAAAGCGACGAAGACACGACCACAGAGTACGAACCGTCGCCTGAAAAACTTCTTGACGTCCTCCCGTTCATTGCGGAGTAACTCGTCTTGAACACGAATATGAAGAAAACGGCGAGAACCATAATACCGAGCAAATCTATGAGACCGCCTACTCTCCATTTTCTCAAGCTTTACCCTGTACGATGTCCCTTCCTTCACGACGTTTCCTATCTGTTGGATCTTGCCTCCGTACCAGTCCCGAACGCCTTTGAAATCACCCATGGCACCAAGTCCCCGACCAATGTTCTCCAAAATCGCTTCTTGTTCAAGGTCAAGTTGCCGCCTATCAGGATTATAGATGAGCAGCACTGACAGTAAGGAAAAATGGAAGAATACCAAATATGCATATCCGACGGCTTTAAGCCACCTCGACCTTTCATCACTCTCTCAACCTTGAAGGTTGCTTCTGAATTCTTCCCTCTAAGAAGTGGTACTTGGGATTCTACCCCGTCCCAGGTCCAGAGACCGGAACAAACGCCTCGGGCAATTTCATATTGGACACCCCAGGCAATGTGGTTGTCGTCAAATAATTTTTGTGCCTTGCGCGAATGAGCTATGACCATCACCTCGAGGTCTGTGCCAAAGGGACTGCGCGCAAAGCGCAGGACGGGATCTATCTCCGTCGGTGACGAATCCGTTGACAGATTATTGGGTTGGGGGACCGGGTTGAAAATGTCATGAATGATTGTCTGAGTGGTGTTGATTGAATCCTTGAATTGTAACTTGGACACAGAGGTTCCCAGAGAATCAACGCTACTTCCAATAGAAACATGCGAAAATAGAGAATCTGATGACGGTTGAGACGATGGGAGCTCGTCTTGAAAAGAAGAGGTTCGAGTTGAAAGATTACTATTCGACTTGTTTTCTGCAGCATCTTCTTCTTCATCGGACGAGACAATGACCACACGACGCTTTTGCTGTCGATTGAGTATTTCTTAGGTGGGGAAAACTTGAGAGAAAAACAAAATTTTACCTGGCTACGACTGGGGGTATCTTTGAAGGTCATGTTAAATCAGCGAAATTAAGGGAGAATTCAAGAGAGATACTGACCAGGCGAATCGTTCTGCAAAGGAAGACTGAGCGCTCTTTGAATTGCTTCAAAGCGCGCACTTGAGCCAGGTGTCGTTTTGCCACAGTCAGCGGTTGTGGGAGTCACCGGGTATGTATGGTGCCTTTTCAGGGATCCTATATTATATGCGCAATTAGATGTAGCAATGAATAATGACGGAACTTCCAACACACCAGGAGTGTCCTTCCTAGGTGTGATAAAAACTCTTGAAGAAACATGGTTTTTCCTGGGCGTTTGTTCCAAAGTGGAGGCTCTCCCGCTTTTGTCGTCTAAGGGAGAGAAGGATGAGTAGAAGTCGCAGTGAGATAATCAACATGCCCGAAGATCCAATTCCAGATTTTTCTGTCTATCATGAGCGTGAGCGTGTCATCCTGCATACGCCAGACATGCCAATACCTTCATCATTGGAAAAGTGTTGAAGTTAGGAGGTCGACAGTGGACACCTTCAGCGATAAGTGGCAAATTAATTACAGACGGGGTGTCGAGTATCTCTAAATTCGGTTCGACAGACAAATCGGCCTTGATAAAGGCACACAACAGCGCTTAAGAGTCCAGGAGATAGAGGGGGAACCGGGGAACCAAGGACGGCCGTCCTTCAGTCTTGACATATCGTTGACAGTTCATACAGGGTCACGTGTGACGTGAATGGTGAACGACCATTGTCATGAAATACCTTCGCAACTCACACAACCACAATGTACACCTCCTCTGCTGCACAGAAAGCCAAGCGGCGAACCCATCTACGGCCAGAACTCTCAGACGAACAGAAGCAGGAAATCAAGGAGGCATTCGAGTTGTTCGACACGGACAAGGACGGCTGTGTGGATTATCACGAACTCAAAGTCGCGATGCGGGCGCTAGGCTTTGACCTTAAAAAGGCTGAAGTGTTGAAACTATTGCGCGATCATGATAAGGACAACACCGGCTTAATGGAATTCCAGGACTTTGCAAAAATAAGTACGTCTCTGTGGACCTTTTAATGACGAAATAGACGCGTGTATTTGGATCCTTCCTTCTATTGTGTTTCTTACTTTGTGCTATTCGGTTTCTGACGCGTGTTTAACCAGTGTCGGAACGTATCTTGGAGCGGGATCCGATGGAAGAGATCAGGAGGGCCTTCAAACTATTCGATGACGATGGAACAGGAAAGATTAGCCTCAGAAATCTAAGGCGTGTGGCAAAGGAGATTGGGGATAGGTTAGAAGATGATGAACTGTGAGTATACATAGGTTTGGCACCAGTCTATTACTGAATTATTTCCTCAGCAAAGCTATGATTGACGAATTTGACCTTGACCAAGATGGGGAAATCAACGAACAAGAGTTCTTCTCAATCATGACGGACGATGCATAAACCGCGCGCTTGTTCACAGCCCCAATTTGTGTGTATCCATCCTTACCCTACACTCGTATTATTATCCTCTGGTATGCATACTTGTTTTACAAACTCTGTCCTTTGTCATATTAATCTCGTGCATTCCAGATAAATGTATTCGTAACAGTTATGTCGACTGCATGAGACTTGAGTTCTTTCTAAGGAAGTGCAAGTTCCAGAATAGTTTACGCCAATCGGGCGCTTGGGCTACATATCTACAACGTGGTCTCAGAGACTCAAGATCTGGTCCCACAATCCCTATTCGAGCTGGTTGGCGCCAGAATGATGTACGAGGCCCTCAGCAGTGACCCATTTGCTCTGACCTTCCGACAAGACCTACGGTTTTTGCAATACTCAGGCGCCACATTTTCACCCTATTTGGACGCAGAATCTGATCCGAGTGATGATGTGATGATTGCCGGTTAAGGCACGTTGTGACTTCACGAGTCTCATGATGGTCTCTGGAACGTTTCCGCGATCTGAATCTCCCTTTTGTTTTCTCATTCTGAGGCGCGGAACATTGACGGTTGAGCTCGAGTCCTCGTGTTTCTGTGGAAGATATATATCCGCCAGGTATGGTTGTGATTACGACATTTCAGATTCCTTTGTTTGAGAAGTAGGGGACCTTTGGTGGGTCAAATCCATACAAGAACCGCTCTGGCCTTCCGACGCCTTCGACTATCCCGTTTTCATGTATCGATCGTTAACGACTGTTTCTTTTTGTCTACGGCCCGATAACTGCTGTCTCAAACACTGCTCTGGAATACAATATTCAAATGCCTCGTGTCTCCGCATAATTACTGGAACAAAAGGGAATATGACGTGGAAATGACTGAACGTTGAACATCCACGTGCAATAGATTGAACTTCAGTCATATATTTCAAGATACAAGGTGTCGACCGGATCTTAGGTAAATATATTCTTGCTGCGTAGAATCTTCAGGTTGGAGGTAGCTTCCTCCCAGCACCAGTCAGAGAAGCAGGGAGAAAGAGAGGCTGCGAGGAGGTAGCGACCACAATCTGAGAGGTCAAATGAGAGAACTGGACCGCTTTGAAATAGGTGGCTTCTTTGAGCTCATTGGGATTTACATTCAAGGTCCTCGGAAAGAGTCTGGCTACATCTTACTTTTGAAACTTTGCCCATGCGGCAATCTTGCGGCCTAAGAACAGAAGCTCTTAAATCTACAGGTGAGTCCACACATTAACTTCACTGCAATCGATTGGAAGACGAGAAGTCTAGCAGTTCCCTCGTCGTACCACTAACAAAATAGTTAGCTGAGACGAGTATAACCATGAGCGCTAAGTGCAGAAGATATCAACGAAGGCCATTCGCCTAAAATAAACTCGAATAGCAGGGGGGGCATGACTCTATCATCCACTCGGCCGGGCACAGATATTCTACAGTCGGAGTCCATGGATATCTATGACCACGAGGTATCGGTAGGCGGTTGACTCTGGGTATGAGATTCGTTTTGGTTCCGAGTCTTCGAGATAATGACTAAGTACCAGTCATTGCCTAGATACGCTCATACTGGAGGTAAAGAAGCGGAGAAGCAGAAGAACTAGTAGAGCAACACTGTCGATCGTTCTCTTCCTCAAGGCGCCTGGAACCCGTGCAAGAACTTTTCGGCTTCGCTTTCCGATCTCTCTCTAGAAACGATTGCGCAATCTCGAAGAATTGGTGCTTGGTTCCGAGAAGAGGCAGGGTAGGATACCAGAATCCTTACTAGTACACTGACGATCCTCGTCACCGCACACCAGTTTTTCATGACATGCGACGCTCCAAAGTGACCCGAAGACAAGGGATTTCGAATTTGCCGACAAGATGATCATCCAACAGCAAGTAGCGTCCGGATGATAGTTGATTGATTGTTTCATTATCCTCTCTGGGCAGTTCGACACCAAGAGGTTGTCTTTCGTTGTGTTGCCGCCAGTGCAAGTAGTCCAGCTGACGAGGAGACCCTGGATCCATGGGATCTTACACAGCAAACCAAGGTCTATGAGGACTTAGCCTTGAGGCTTTACAAGAAACAAGGATCTCCATTTAGATATTCAAATCCGCCTCGTGCACTCTTTCAACCAATGCGTTTAATGAAATTGAATCGTTCCATCATATTAACCCTCCATAATCACAATGAAATATCAACGTGGTTAACTCCAAACGTACCCAAGTGGACAAAATTCCTTCTGGCTGCTACTAATAAAGATTTTTTTTTACACCGCCCATATTTGAAAACCTAATTCGGGTTCATACTCCGGTTGGATAGGATGTTATTCAAGAACCTGACATCTGTACCGTATTTACGCCAGCCACGAACGTGATCACATTTATGATTTATCTTGCCACGTTTATTCTAGATCTGTTGTGAGTAGCTGAGCAAACTCAAAAAATCACTCAAAAAATTAAACTGACGGCAGCACATTGCACTATCTTTTTGTGCTTGTCACGATACAATTGCCACAGGGTGGTTACAACCGATCATTGAAGAGAATAGCATCGCACAATGAGGCAAGTAATTAGTGACAAGGAAAGCAACTCGGAGCATTACAAGCAAGATTCAATGCGAACAGCGTGGAGAGCTCAGCCCGCAAACCGCGAATCACGCCAATGAGCCAACCCCTTTAGGTGGATTGATACCGCCCTCACGGTGAACGCTGGGCAAAAGCACGACGGAGACGGAGTAAACCTTTGTATAGTAAAGAAAAAACATGGCAGCCATAAGTATGTATAGTATTTAGATTGTTCGTAAGGGTCTCACCAAAATTTGACACTACAAATTTGTTGTGACTATTCTATTGGCTTCTTTTACCCTTTACCACCTACGAATTGAATTATTTGAATGGCCGTGTCGTCAGGTTCGGAACGGAAAACCGAGTGGGTCCTGACAACTGTTAGGGCGTGGCATTGCAAATTTTTTTGATCAACCTCGGAAGACCAATTAAAAGATTCACTTGCATATAAGCGCAATTTCCAATGCGTTTTGTCTGGGGTTGAGAATTTTCTTTCGGAAGGTACCGCAATCATTCAAGAAATCACATCAATTGCAATCGAGAGGTCCTTCAATTGCAGTTCGACTTATCACTGGTACCGCCGAATATAATATATTGATAGCAAAGATGTACTAATTGCCCAGACATTTGCATATGCTGCATATATGACTCATTGCCGTTGAACCGATAAAGCACCTTCCTGATTTGAAATGCAGTGTTTTTGAATTGCATATATACATCACAACCATTAAACTTTAACGACAGAGTAACATGTCAATGCCAATCTTACCCTTGCTCTGCCAAAGTGTTTTTAGACCGGGTCCACATGAAGTGAAGAAACCACTGATTCTCGTGCCTTGCATGGCAATCTCCATTTCTCTTGGAAGTAGCGAATACCACACCGAGCCGATGGTATTGCCGTTAATCAATCACAGGAAAATCAGGCTAGACACGTGTCAACGCAGGGATTTTAGTTCAAGAGTCTGGGACGGCTAACGAAAAGCCGAATTTCAAACATACAGAATGCCACGCCGTGTGTGTGTTCAACATAGCCGTTCTCTCAAGTCTGGACTCTTGCAGCCAATGGAAGGCTGCTTTATTGTTGCCTTGTTGATTACCGGAAAGATGAAAATGGGGATACGTTTTGGAGTCGCACCTAGTGCGATCTGTATGCTGTCATGGAAAGGACGCGAAAAAGGGTGACATAGGTTAGCCTCGCATGCGGACTTGTACTTTGCAGGCCATTAGTATCAACTATCCGATTTTGGGGATATATGTTCTCGCAGAGGTAAGTATGAGCTTTCGGAAAAGACTCGGTGCCGCTTACGAAATAGATTCGACAATCAGTCGTATGCGGTGACATACGAAATCAAAACCAATTTTGGAAAAGATCATGGAATATACTGATAGTAGGTTCTTTTAGACTTCGGATTTAGATACAGTAAGTAGGTCAAAAGTGGTTGATACAAGTGAGGCCAATTATTGGCACATTGCACATACAGGTATATACTTGAATACATAGAAGAATACATATACTTTCACTTGGAGCCGAAAACGAAGGTGGAGAGAGCAGGATTGGCAAGGGAAACGAGGGAAAAGCCTTCAAGAGGGAAATTACTTAAGGTAAAGAATCTAAGAGACCAGTCCACGAAAGAAAAACCAATAAAATAGAACATCTAAGAATAAGGTCAAGCCTGCTGGGACTTTCTCCGCATCGAGGCCGATGGCGAGTAGTCCTTGTGGACGCGCATATGCTGCCCGAGGTTGTCGTGTCTGCTGAAGTCCTTGCCACAGCCAGGATACGGACACTTGTGAGCTGCGAATGCACTGTCAGATGTGCTGCATACAGAGAATCGAGGTCGCCTACGTTTTTCATAGGTGTGTATACTCCTCACGTGCCTCTTCAGATGCTCGCCCCTTGCAAAACACTTGCCGCAGCCCTCGACATCGCAGAGGTACATCCTCGCGCTCTTCCCCCCTGCGCTCTGCCGCTTCTTGCCTGCACCGCTCGCCGCACTCCGAAGGTCTTCCAGGCTCGACATCGTGGGCACCCTCCGACCACGGGACTTCTTCGTTAGATTTGGTACCGGCACTGGCACACCAAATGAAGAAGAAGCCCTTGTGCGGCGCCGCCCTGGAGTCGTTGGCACCGTGAGTTTCACCTCATCCAGCGGAGTCTGTTCGGGATAGTAGTCAGAATAGCCTGGGTACGGATTATACCGTCCTGTCGCGCTCCTCGACCGAAGACTTCGTCCCTCCGTCATGGAATACGGCACGAACCCGTTCGAAGCACCCTCAGAGGCTCCCGTCTTGCTTAAAGACGGGTGACCGCTGAGACTTCCTCGGGATCTTCGCCTGATGTCGAGGGAGGATATCGAACGGCGTTGGCGAGGGTGAAGCACAAACTCGTCGTCGTCGTCATCAGCTTCCTCTTCGTCATCCTCACTCGTGACTTCGAACTCCTCGTCGCTGCTCGCAGTCGAGGATGACAATTCTTCCTCGCTCGGGACTGGGGGAACCGAATCTATCGGTTGTGTGGGATCGTGGAGATTGCCGTCGCCGTGATCACTGCCTGAACTGCGATGCCCGGCGTCAGGCTCGGACTCACTTCTCTGGCCATAGTGCGGTTGCTGGCTGTACTGTGACGCGACGATTGTCGTATCGTGTGCGCAAACATGGCTCCAGTCTTCTTCACCCTCGGCATCTTCTTCGTTCCCCTCGACTGCATTGCCCTGCATTGCAATGACATCCATGCCTGAAACGACGGCAGACGCGTCCATGTCGTCCACGATGGGTTCCAATTCCATACTTCCACTCATCACCATGTCGCTCTCGAGACTTGATAAAGAGCTGCGCTCGTCATCGAGCCATGACGTATGGGTGCTGCCACTTGTGGTGGTTGTATTTGAGGACAAGGTATCGGGATAAGGAGAGAGCGGAGGAATAGACTCGGCACTGGGAGAAACTTCAGCCGGACGAACGTAGGCTGCAGATAAGGGAACAGCCTGGTGGGACTGCTGATGTTCAAAAGACGACCTGGTTATTTGCTGAGGCGGCTGCGGTATGGAGTGGTGGTTCTGGAATGGAGGCGAATAATACGTGGAATGAGAAGAATGCTGCTGGGGCTGTGGGTGTGATGGAATGGAATGATGGTGGCCTTCGAAGAGGGCGAACTGCTGGGAAGTGTCGTGGTGGTGCTCGAGACCATAGTTTCTGTGCGGCTGCTGGACGAGAAGGTCATGGGACGGATAGCTGGGGATGGCGGAATAGAGAGGAAGGTCCTCCTGCTTGATCCTCGGGGGAGAATAGGGATGCTGGTGGTGGTGGGGATGGTAGTGGGGGTGCCATTCGTCGGAGTCGAACAAAGCAACGTCCTGGGCGGGGTGGAGGGGGATGTGGATGTTGGGGAGGTACTTGGGGGGGTAGACGAGGACATTCTTGAGGAGATAGTCTGCGTGCGGGGAGTACACGGCAGGGCCGAAGGCGGAGTGGTGCTGGAGAGGCATTGCAGACGAACAACGCACCATTCGAGTTTTGTACTCTGTCTGCAGATCCCAGATTGGCGTCCCACTCTGCCGGGCTCCGACTCCCAAATAGGCAGTGCTGAGATCTCGTTACGTAATATCCCAGTTCCTGGGCTTGGTGCGTTGCATGACAACTCGCCTTCCTCACGCAAAACGCCGGATCAGCAACTGGCAAAATCTGTCCTTGATATCCTTTTCACTCTCCGAACATTCTTCAGTTCTTGCGCTTGAGGCTATCAGCTTCCCTTCCTTTTATGGTTTGCTAATTCATCCACCATAGAATTTCAATTCAAATGCCATCGTGATACACCCAATCAAAAACCAGGAACGTACAGGATGGACGCACATACAGTTGCGAGTTCTCATCGTTGGGAAGACCACATATGCATGATATCTACTGTCAGGCCAACCGAGATGCCACTACTCCAAACCCAGCCGACTCTTAATAAGCAATCTAAACAACAACTAATTATCCCCCCGAGTTAGTTGCCGTTTTCCCGACTAAAGCCAAATGTCCGAATAACCACCTAGTGCAGGCAGGGTCTCAGCCTGATTCGCCCCACGCGTCTTTGTTCGCCACCCCGTCGCTTTCCCGTTCTCCAGCCTGAAGTAGCACCACGATTCGTGCAATTCCAGTTCGTTATTCTACATATTTCGGCTCTAATTTATCCGTCGTTTATAGCCGCCGAATGTGGCGGCGACCATATGCATGATGATGCGTGATGATGATCATGATCGTCCCCGCATTTCAAAAATCCAAAATGTAAATAGCTTCACAGGACCTCCTCCAAAATCTCTCTTGAAAGACCTTTAATTAACCCTTATATCGACTCCTCACAATGGCGCGTGCGGCGCGTGGTCACCGTCGATCCTTGTCATGTGGCGGGTTGAAAAAAGTTGGAAACAACATCAACCGATGATCGCAAATGATATCAGGTTACAGAATGTTGAGCAGGATGTATCATCTGTCTCTACCAAAGCAAAATTTATATTGAAATACAAATAGTTTTCTGGACGAATCCGTCGCAGTCGTAACTAAACACCGAATATTTGTGTGCCATCTGGGACCTCGTACCTTTGTCCGAATTGATTCCCCCACGATCGGTGTTTTGGGATTAAATTCTACTCCACTTTTACATTCCACGATCGCGGTTAGGGAAAAACAATCCCAGAGAAATTTGTATTCCCTCAAAACTTGAAACTTCTCCCCAGTGATCCATTGATTCAAAGCGGCCACTCCAGTATATCGGGTGCTTCAGCTTTCAGTAAATTTCAGTGGTTGAAACTACCTGCCCTCAACCAGGGGTTTCTGAAAAATAATAATCAGTTCTTTGAGTTACCTCCTACCGAGAACCAAGATGCACGGACACCGTCTGCGGAACGTACGCGACTTCCGAGAGTCACCTCTCGGGTTCATCCGTAAAATTAATTTAGTGTGTCATTCCTTCTGAGATCTGAGCCGTCACCTCACCTCGCACAATTTGAAAATCGCGGTGCATAATCGCGCGAAACGACCGATTAGAACTTGTGAGGAAGGCAGACTGTCTGAAACCAGATTCTATATCGCCTCTTGAGGCAAAACGTCTGCTACGCGCATTGCAGGCATGTTGTTACACTGCCTTAGTTGGTTATCGAGTCGCGAGCACGAGGCAACTGCGGCTTGACGCACAATCACGGCATGTCGGGCGCCTAGTTTTGGTGGATCATATCTCAAAAGGATGATTTCATGATCACGAGCGCTTACCTCTATAACGCATCCACCGACGCATTTGACATACCAGCGGGATTTTGGGGCCATTGAAAGGGTCCCGATTTTCGAATGTCGTGCTCTGGCACAAGTACTATTTCTGGTCACGCATGGCACGCGCCTGCCTTCAGACCAGCCACATCGTGTTGTACTACTGTGGTATGCTGTCCCTATATGGAGATATCCAGCCGCCCGCGATTTTAAAAAACGTGGGCTTGCGACGGTTTGAAGGCAGGAAACCAATCGCGCCCATTCTTCGTTGTAAAACTTGACATGGACTGAAAACAGTTTTGCTGGTCCGTTCTGTGCTATAACACGTTGTGTATCTATGAAACAGTTTAAATTAAGAGACCGCCATTGAAGCAAGCAAGAACCCGTTGGAACACTTGCAAGTAAGCAGCCCAGACCCAGCATTCATTCATTGGCCTCAGCATGCTGGCAGGCCATGAAGTTACCGTGGTTCTGAATCGTCACCGAACCCAAAAGTTTAATGTTTCCAGGAGATCTCCGTTAAACACCCGCGGCATTTGCCAAAATGCCTACCTTATGCACACCAAAATCAGCCATACGGAGCGAAAATAGAGGCAATTTCGCTAGTCAGTAACTTGCATGCAGACCAACGAACCCAAATTCTGGTGCAGAACACGAAGACTCATTGATCCGTCACGGTTGTTCCCTTTGGCAGCTATCAAACGGGAAGTGGTCCTGCAGTGCAGGAGTCACGGTGAAACTTGAGGAATCGGGCCAGGCAGTTGAGCTAATGTACACTTCACAGTCTGTTGAAGAGAATACACTTTCGGACCGAATGTCTGAGTGGCAGACCCGAATATGAATATCTTTTTTCCTACTAGAGGAATTGCAGGCCATCCGCGGTTCTCAGAAAACGTGTCGAAAGATTTGCGGTGATGTTTTAGAATAAGGAACTGCCTAAAGGACTGGTTCGGATATGTGTTCCGTGTTTTTGTGCCAGTAACCTTCAAGGTGAATTCAAAAATTCGGCAACTCCCTTGGGGTGAAATTTTCGCTCATGAAATTCAAAGTCGGAACATAACACCCTCCCCTCCTTTTTTTTACTGGAATGTTTCGGATTCATGGAGGTCGCACACTACTAATTCTGTGATCATCAGTCAAAGGAATATTTGCCGGGTCGGTCAGTTGACATTTGTTGGTCATGAGTTTCTAATTACCATATTTGGAGATTGGATCGAGATTTCCAAGGTCTGCCAGCAGACCAACCTTTGATCAATTCTTCGATAAGGCACTCACCGGCCTCAAGAGCTCAAGTAAACAGATAAAACATGGAAGTGGTTCATATGTTATGAACGCACTCCAGCTGATTGGATTCCCGCACTTTGTATTTCGTGTCATTTTTCTATTCTCCATCTTAGTGCGTGGCAGCCTCGTTGTCGGAAAATTTTGACGAAATAAGCAAGTCCCACTTACTACTGCACCCGGGCCTCCCATTCCCTTCCAGATCCGTCTCATAAAATAAATTTTCTTACACCAGGCGTGAGTTACTGTACCTCAGCAGTCATAAATATTTAGTCACTGACATGAGGAATCGCTTGGAGTCCATATTGGAACTGCCATATCCGCGTGACTTCATAGATATATAGAACCCTGAAGTAATGTTTCTCAGCCATCTGCAGTTTTATGGGAATTTCAGTTCTTTTCGGGTAGTGTTACCCGAGGTCAGCTCAAGGTATGCATCAATCTTTCTTCGTGGAAAATGGCCACACCATCAACAATCTTTTCAACTTACTTTGCACAGTACAAGTAGTCATGGACAGTAGCCACTTCGTACTAAATTGCGCTGCTGTTGACAGGACAACTGCACTACTTTCAACCTCCTTTTGACAGTGTCATCAAACCCTTTTTTTTTTCAAAGGTTGTGCAAGCAGTTCTACCTCGAACCTTCCATACCCCCAAAACCCCTACCCCGGTTTTCCCGGGATACCCCAGCAGCCTTTTGTTAATATAACGACTCACGAAGGCACACAGCTCGTACTGGACGCATGTCGATGAATCTATCTGTTTTTAGGGTCTCGAATAACATATTCGATCGTGTTGGAACGTTGTAACGTTGCAGCGTGAAGCTCCCCAGAATTTGCTTCCGCTGGGAATTTGCGGCTGCTGATCCGAAAGTGAGGTATGAACTCGAAAGATGGTTGAAAAATATGTACTCCTCGACTGCATGTCATGATCTTGGTCTTGTGTTGGGAAAGACAGAAATGACGGTTGCTTCTGATAAGCGCTCGGAACTCTAATAGGCGCCGATCACATCCACGTGCCATGCAGCAGGGATTTCAAGAGTCGAGACACAAATTACGTGTTGTCAGTGTATTGTAGGACTCGTAATTCGTCTTATAAATTATAATACCCTGCCGTCAAGCTTACTTGCATCTGATCATCAAGAAGTTGTGTGCGTGTGTGTCAAAAGTTGTCAAGCAACGAATGACTACGGTGACTTGGGGCATTTTATGTCATGCGACCACTCTTGGTTCCATTCTAAGGTGCTTTGCCTGGGTTTCCTGTACAAAATGCTTGATCCGGAATTGCAGCTGAGTGTAAAGTCAGCATTCATTCAAATATCATCTTTTATCAATAGTTTCTAAATGACATTTTATCAGCAACCAAGGAGTCTATCAACTGAAAGCAGTCGGGTAACAGTATTCAAGTTGGTTGATGATGGACCATCTTATTATCCTCATCTTTGATGCCAGAGACCTTGCCCCCTCTGCCCAGAACGCCAGATTCGTCCGTAGCTGATTTCCATAACCGTCTGGATTTCCTCATAACCCTGGGTGCGATCAGCAAAGAGCAATCTTTGTAACTGAAGACAAGGATGTTCCCATGATTGAGGATACATTGCAAAGGCCATTAAAGGTCCGACTCTTGTTCTGCACGGTACCGCACAGCCGGTAACGAGTTCTCAGAGATGCCGCCGACGAGTAGAAGACAGTAAAGAGATGCCCATCCGAGGCCCAAGGCGGCGTTTTGAGTTGACTTTGTCTTTCTCTCAAATTGGACCAATTATTATTGGCGATGACAGCCCATCACATTCCCCGAAATAACCTGGCTCGAAGCTGGTACTCACTCCAAAGGTAATAAATTTAGATGAATCTCTGGTAAACGCTCGGATCAGGATGAGAAATTAACACTCTCAATATCCATGAAATCCTCGAGCGTTCAAACCTCCGAGTCCTCGGTGTCGAGAAAAAGTCCCAAGTTTATCGACGTGGAAGTGATAACCATGTACGAACCGTGTAGTATTGCCATGGTCGATGTGCCAGCACAGCCCTGATCGATTCATGATCATCATCTGTGTGATATCGCACGTGTTTCCGATTTGATGGCGAGGTAACGGAGAATAACGCCGACGGATGTTTCTTGACCACCATCGACAGCGTTCCCATGTCTGCAAGTTCCACATTCAATTCTGGCGTCTGGCTTGGTTGATTCTGAGAATATTATCTTGCGTTTTCTTCGGGATTAGGTGTATACTTCGAGTTCACCATTGCCCTGAGAGGCTGAGACCATGATGATATGTTCACAAAGGCGGTACCGACGGTACCGCTGCACGGGTACTGTTTTTGTATAGGGCACCTCACTTGGTCGACGACTTGTCCGCCTCACCTCAACTCCCTAACCACTTACCTGGAATCGAACGTTCTAAAAAAATGGATTCGGTCCAACTTTATTCCCCAAACTGCGGAAAGTCCTCAGCAAAGTTATCAGCCCTCCGCCGCTTGGTACAGCGTCAAGACCCGAACTTTTCACACTGAGCCTGTTGATATAATTCTTGGGATAATTGACTATGTTGGAGAGGATCACCGAACCTGCCCGTTATTTGCATGGCATGCCTTTTACGAGTATGCACTATGCAATGAATGTTGATTTCGAGCTCAAAAATCTTCCTCAAAATTACAGTAAACTTGAAATGTGTCTCTAAAAGAGCAAACCCTCATTTGCGTAGCTTGGGGGATTCACGGTGTGCCTGCATTAAACCTATTTGAAATATGCATTCTGAGATATCATCTGGCATATTCGTTCAGGACGGGGTGCATTACTTCACCAAAAATTGCTGCCCTGAGACGATGATGATATGTTAACTACGGCAGTATCGCACCGCAAGAGATATCTGCATTTCTTTTAGGTCCATATTGCCCATAAACGACAATGTCGCCCGCCTCGTCTCAACTGTCTCACCGTTGACCTGGTTTGAATGTGACCTCATGGACCCCCCATTGTTGTCGTTTTCCAAACTGCTATTGAGCCTTTATACCCGAATGGTACGAATAATTTTTCTACCGGGCCTGTGGAACGTATATTCCTTGAAACAATGTCTGCGACGGATAGATGAAAACCGAACCTGCCAGCAATTGCGATTCTGGTGGCTGTGGATTTCAATACTTCGCGGGTAATTCGGTACGTATGAATGTCGATTTCCGAACTTAATGGACTTCCTTACCGAGCGCAGAGTTAAACCTGAAACACGTCCCTGAAAAAAAAAAATTCAAATCCTCCGAGTGTGTCGTGGACTCGTGTGGATTTTAAATTACGGTGTGCCTGCACTTGAACATTGACAGATTTCAAGAAAGTCATTGTTCCTGTGAGGACGTCAAAAAGCGGGCGATAACGCAAGGATTTCAAAAATTTCACCCACATTGCTATACCAGAACCACCGCTGACATGCCTCTAATTCACGATAAGCAGGACGATATCGTAATTCCAACAGATTTGACAACTGACTGGAAGTGATCGGACGGTAGTGGTTAGTACCTTTCTGTTGTTGCGTTGGAAGATCTATATGTCATACCCCAGAACCTGAATATGACATTCTCCAGAACCTGAAGACATAAGTCGACGACTAGGAAAGACTAGAAGGAGTTTATGTAAGTGAGGTGGAGTCCCCACTTTTTCAACATTATCAATTCAGAGGCCGCGGGCGCGGGTAGCCAGATAACTATGACACTCAAGAGTCAATCTTGACAGGGCATGACAACCCCACGCATGGTCTGTTCAAATTTGTTGCTTTAAATTGAAATTCATAATGGTATAAATGGGTATACGACTATTGTCTTTCGTACATACAAAGGAAATGATTACAAATGAACAATGTCAACAGTCAATGGAAAATGCATGAAAACGTACCCACAAAATAAAGATAGAACGATTATCTAAATGATCCATGAGGAAAGCAATTGCAACAACCGATAACAGCTACTATGGCGACTGAAGAGGGAATGGAATCTTCTATTTGAACTTTTTTTTTTTTTACCACCTGGTTCTAATTCTAGAACTTGGTGGCTCTGCTGGTTTCGAGGTGATGACTTCAAAACCTGGATGTAATCCCAACAATCCCTACCATCGCGCCTAAGCATCCTAGTAACAGAGCCGGCCAAGCTCCTTTGGGTAGAGTTGCCGAATGAAAAGCAGCGCCATTGAATGGAGTGATTTTGGAGGGTGTCGCCCAATCACCCGAAAAAGCGTTCCCTAGTAATCCACCCGTCAGATTGGCACCGTTAGGCTTACGAAGGACGTCAGTTTGAGGGGGAAAAGGTAGTCAGAAAGCAAAGTTCTTACCCCGATGGGCTTTGAGTTATCCACATAGGAACAGTTTGACGGTGTGCACAGACATCTACCTTGCACTGGATCCCAAAATGGTGTGGTGCAGTTTACGGAGACTGTTTATATGAATGAAGTATGCCATCAGAATCTGAAGCTAAAAAAACATGCGAAATGGGACCACGCACGTCTAAATCGAAGAGCTTGTCCTGTAGAGTTGTCTTGAGGCGGATTGGGAACTGTTGGTGACGGGTAGCTGGTCGGACATCCGTACTGCATTCATAAAAAAAAAGACAGGGTTATGAGAAATCCAGTTGTCATCGGAATTCTGACACAGCACGACATGGCACATACACAGGTATTGAAAGGAGAATCGTTGAATGGACAACGAACTGTTAATCCCGCTTCATTCCGAGGAATCCCATTACAGATTTTGGTTGACTGATCGACTTGGGGGGTTAAACATTTGAGTGAAGCTATTTGATCAAGTTGAGAAACCGGAACGGGGTGACGGACCCAGTCTAGCAATTGTTCGTTGGAGACGATCCAAACTGCGGAAAATAAGGTTTTCAAAAGGCTAACAAAGTAAAAAGAAAATCTAACCGTTTTGCTGCTGCTGGGCCCAATCAAGAAATGCATTGACCATATCAATAGTCGATTTTTTGGCATTACCGCCAGGGTAATTGACCTGACGAGATTTATCAGTATTCCTGGTCATGGTTCATAGAGAGGTATTACAAACCGCCAATCGAAGAGGATGGGTGTACAGACCGACGGGCTGGCGGTTTCCATTATAGTGATCATTAAACGTCTTCTGCATGTATGCCAGGGTGACCGTGTCATTTGGTGCTCCTGCACCATTCGCAGGGTCGCTAATGAAATTCAGCATCATGAGCCAATCATAAGTATGAGAAGAACGCTCACAGCCAGGGATCATATAAATGTGGACCCGAGACACCATAATTATCGAAGAAAGCATACATCGGAATCTCCCAAAACCCAGGTAATCTTGGTTCACCTTTACATAAACCCCTTACAGAAAGGCAATTATTTGCCATTCCGTTGTCCAATGTATAAGGCCAATACGCGTCCGTATTTGGATCTGTCACAGGCAGCGACGCTACTCCCGTAGAGTCGTAAAGAAACTCGGATCTGTAGAGTTGCCTAAGGGTGTCGACGGTGAAGTTTATATTGGGAGAACGGAAGCCTTTCATGGCGGTCATTGGAACCCCGGCGAGCGCATTGAGGGCAACAAGGTTCCCGTCGATTTCGTTAGACGGCGGTGCACCGACATGCGTCATTCTACGTTGTGTTTCTGTTAAGAGACATTATACTGATAAAAAATATTAATAAACTTACGTGTGGCCTGCAATTTCATTCCCTGCGACGTACCAATCTAAAAATCAAATATCAGGGGCTGGTAAATTCGAGGTTGAATTAGAACGCACCAGTGACCAGAGAGTAGTTTGTGTACTGTGTACTTGTAAAGTAGGTCATTCTAACGGGGCATCCGTTGGGATTAACTCGTTGGCCAATGACGGACTTAATCGCGTCAAGACTGTAGCTTTGAACGGAATCATCGGCGGTGAAGACAATGAACTGGGGAACATCCGACTAGAAAGAGGACAGGTTAGAGGACAGCCGAACACCATTCCGAAGACAAGAAAGAAGGGGAACTGTTTGCAAAACATTGAGAGAAAAAGAAAAGACCCACTGGTCGAAGACCGCCAGGTGGACTGGTGCTAGCACAGTTGCAATTAGGCAAGGTGCAATTGCTAGCACTACAAGAGTATCCCGCCGCGTCCTTGCTAGATAACGGGCGCGTTATTCCACCGTCTTGTGCGAGCACTGAGGCTGTCAGCAAAGCCGAAAGCAACCAAGCGGATCTCATGGCCAGTCGAATACTCCTCCAATATCGGGCTGTAAATCGCAAAGTTTGGGCTGAAGAATGGTTGGCACTTGCAGAGGGCAGGCGCCCAAGGGGACGGAGCGAACAAGCTTGAGGGTGAAGACGGATTTAGCCGGTAATACACACGCCAGCAGCAGATGCCAGCAATAAATTAATAAATTTTCCCCAATTAAATAAAGCGAGTCCAAGGGTATCTGCAAGGTTTACCAGCCTCACTCAAGTTCTTCCACAGCTTCAGGATCCTCTAACATCTTCAAGTTCTCGAGCTTTATTTTGAACGTCCTATCCATCACTTCCACCTTCACCAACGCCTTGCCTTCAGCATGATCAACAGAAATCACCGTCGCCGTCTTTCCATTCATCTCAGCCCGACTTAATCCTGTCAAAACCACCGTATCGTCTTTCCTAAACCGAGGCGCGGATGTGTTGGAAGACGCTGGAGGCCGTGACGGCCTCGTGGGTGGCTCAAACGCATCTTTAGCCCTCTGCCGCCTGCTGTTAATATCCTTACAACCAACCGTTGAAATTTTCTTGGCCGACAAAAACGTATTGAGCTCGACAATGCTCATACAATCGCAGTATGTGTCCCACGCCCGTCGACAGAGGGTTTCTTTGTCAAGAACATCGCCGAATTCTACTCCACGTTCCGCAAGGAAAGCCCTGAGCTCAGTGACAGACATTGAATTGTAGAAGAACGGAGAGGAGAGTGGATTGCTTTCCGTGTAAGGAGGCGGTTTGTGGGACGTGGGTTTCTCGGGGGGCGTGTTGAGAGGTTGACTTCGTGTCGTGGGTTTTGTAGTAGTGGAGGGAGATTTTTGGCTGGAAGGAGTGGGAGCTTTGCGACGTGCGGAGAGATACACAGGTTTGCCACCAGGTTTGCTGACTTGCATGAACGGGTGAGTTAAGTCGTGAACATTGCGATTGTAGCAAGGTGAACACAAGTCAAAGTCGTCGCACACAGTACACTTGTACCGGATACCCGTGAAGTATTGCCACCCACAACCATCACAATGAGATTGATGTTTATCGTCTTCAGGTTGAGGGGTTGGCACAGGTCTCGATACGGGTGTAGGGCTCGAAGCCGGAGGGGGCATGAGGGCATTGAGCAGTGCGCCAAATAACGGTTGACATTTACTTCCGGGGGGTCGAGTGCATGTGGTGCAGGTGCAAATTTGGTCTTCGCCATCACAATGACTGCAATGCTTTGTCCCAAGAATGGCTCGAGCAATACGCTCCACGGGTCCGGTGTAGAAGTTCTTCAGCCACGATGACTTGAAGAACATGACTTTTGTCACGTTCTGAACCTTGCCCGCTATGATAATGTCGCTTTGAATCGAGACAATATCGCAGGCAGCAGAAATGCTAACGAAGTTATTGGGAGAATTCCCTGTGATTTCGCCTTCGTCGTCGCGGAAAAGGATCTTGCCGATGAACACCTCTGGACTTAATTCGACCGCAGTTTTGAAAACGACGGCAATACGAGTTGGGCTGAGGAGACCATAGTCCTTGTATCGGACAAGGTCATCTTGTAGGATGTCCAGGCCGACTCCGACGGTGACGCAGTTCAGGTAGTACATAAGACGAGCGATGTCGTCGTCAGGGATAATGGTATTAACCCCATACTCCTTGACGTTAAGTGAGAGGGCAGACGCTGTAGCCATTGCAAGGGTGTTTATCGATTGCGATGACCTGGCTGGGAGTTAGGATGGTGGTTAGAGTACAAGGGACTTCAGCCGCTTTATATGAAAAGGCCCCGGCATCCCAAAGCGGTGCTTCGCGCAGAACCCGTATGGATATGGTTTGGTTGCCACCAGTTGCCACATATAAGTTCCTGTTGAAAAAAATTGTATGATGTAGCACGACGAGGGCAGCAATGTGGAAGTGTATTACAGACCTAGTGACGAGCAGAAAAGTACTGAGACTTATGAGGGCTCTCGAGGATGGGTGCCCCGCGTGGTGTCATCCCAAATATAGGCACTTGTCGTGTAAGTGGGAAAGGCACAAGTCAAAGAAATCTTGACCCGAAATATTGCACATCTCTACGACTTTTTTAGAGCGTTGGTGAAATCAATTGGATAAAACTTATTAAAATCCGTAACAAACCTACGAATATCATTTGCAGAGAATATCCTCCGCTGTGAAATGGAATTCACAATAATATGATCGCCGCATACAAGAATATCGCTGTACCTGGGTTAAATGAGGAATATACGAAGCGGGACCACTGGGATGATGGGAAGCAAACCTTATGTATGTAAACTTGATGAGTACATCGGAACTTGAAGATATGTTACCTTAAAACAAAGCATGTTCAAACAACAACCTATCGAAACGCACGCTTGAAGGACAAAACCGCCATCTTAACCTGGGTTGACATTCTGCTCGCTACAGGTATATATTTCCCTCGGAAAGAGCCAGAAGACGATTACAGTAATCATTCTGTCATGCTATTAACCTTGAGAACGTGTGTTGTGCAAACCATGGCTAGAGACATTCATGCATTCGGCAAGCCTGACATCCTTCAAAAAACGTCTATCACTCTGGAAGACGGGCAGATATTAAAATCAGCTCACAAAAAGTGTTCCTTGTCCATTACGCAGAAGCGATCGTTGCGGCTTACAACTTGTATCAGAGTAAATGCGGTTGCACCAGGACCAGTCGTGACAGCATTTCACAGAGAATGTGAAGGATTGGCAGTTGAAGTAAGAGATATTAATATTATTATTACTATATTAGATGAAGTTACCCACATGACGTGACGTGACGTGATCTGATTTTGTCAGCTTGACCAGCAACCATTGACCAAGACACTCTCGCACAGGAGGGGGGGAGAGTACCTTTCAGTTTGTTGCGGTAGCGAACATCAATGGTCGATGATCAGACCCGGATCGTGACGAACTGGCAATGCCAATTTTTCGACATAAGCGACATTCCGCCAGAGTTACTCCAAGAGATATTTTCATATACTGTCGCGCATCCAGGCCAGGTCTCCATCTCCTCTCTGAGCTACAGGTCTCGAGCGAGTCCATTTTCCATTAGCCACGTCTGCACAAGATGGCGGAGAATCGCCCTTGACCTCCCTCACTTATGGTTCCACCTCCTCGTTAGGGAGCCAGCGAACGATAGTGTTGGCAACCTCGTTGAGAATTAAAGGTGTATCTGGCTTCAATTACCCACTGTCGGTCTTTCGAAGTGGAGTATTCGAACCCCAGATTGCTTTCGTCTTTTCTCGACGTACCCACCATATACTCGCGGCGCCTCGCACTCCTCGAAAACTTTAGCGTAACTTGGAATCAGGACGAGGAGCAAATCGCACTCTTTTTTCCCCTTTTCTGTGCGCCGAATCTCCGTTCAGCAACATGGATTGGACTGGATTATTTGCGACTAGATGCATCCTGTCGTAACTGGGTTAATTTACGAGAATTAACCCTAGGCTCAGTTCAAGCCCTTGAACCCCTTCTTACCGCCATCTCAAGACCTCGAACGCCTTGCGATCTACAGAAGGATCGTATGTCCTCAATACAATATCCCAACCCATACCCTACCCCGGCTCACCTACTTACATGCCCCATTCGAGCCACTGGTTCGGACAGTCTTCGATTTCTTGATCACGCCTGCGTTGAAAGAACTTCAAGTCCTAGTGTCGAATTACGCTCCATGGCGACAAATACCAACCTTTCTCGAAAGATCGGCCGCAACTCTGGAGGTGTTTAAAGTCCACGAGTTTGGACGACAGCCTCTCGACTTCAATGAGAAACCGCTCTTCATTGCCCTTCAGACACCCTACTTCCACAACGTGAAGGAACTGGAAATAAATTTTCCAATCACACTCTACACCATCAATTTTTTAACCCTTCCAACTCCAACTATCCAAACCGAAGATGGCCTCCCATGCATCATCGATTCAACCGACGATGGGAGGCGTCGTCTTCAACAGCTTGTTAGGCTTTCGCTCACATTGTCACGAGAAAGACTATCAGATTCGTCAACGAATTTAACAGAATTGGTGGTGTCTCGGGGAGGATCACCTTGCCAACGGTTGGTGGCAGAACTTGTCAAGAATTGGATGGCGAAACCTTCCTGCTCTGAAGAAGTGACCTTTACAGGCAATAATACACAGGTTACGTTTCGATGGGAAGATGTGTTTGATGCCGAGTAATTCTACATCTAAAATTCAGCTTATGACAGTGTTCCACTTATGCAAGTTCTCGCTGGTGCCATGGCTCCCGTTCAAGCATCTTCATCGCGTAGCCGAACATCAAAGTGCCTGAAAAAAAGGGGTACTTAATTTTGAGGCTTGCGGCTTGATTCTGTACCCTGTGTCCAGGCCCGAAAGGACGCCAAACCTCTCCCTCACTAATAACTTCACTGCAATGGGTTGGACCCGACCATGCAGATGTTCAATCTACCCATCTTGCAGGCTAGTGGGAAACGATTCTGAACTTGTGGACGCTGGTGGTCCCTGACTTTTCCCCAATTAATTGGACCTCCGCCTTGGCATAGAAAATGGTGTGTAATACGGATGGATGTTGGCCCTAGTCGGAGTCAGTTTTAGGACATTGGCAGGATCCAGATTCCAGATCGGTCGTCATACAGAATTACCGCGATTCAGAGCCGTTAGGTGAGTCGCAAGTCTCGCACAGGCGAAAGAAACGATTCAACCGTTTTGTCACGGACCTCCTCCTGTTAGACTGGCGACTTCTAAGTTCCTACGGTAATAAATTTGTTAAACAAAGGCGGGTTTGAAAGTCGTGGGCCCGAATTACGGCCGCGAGGGTTGGAATAGGAGCAACTTGTTCCGACAGTCTGGAAGTGTTAGGCTGGTTTTCTCACATGTATTTCTGTGGAGAAAATTTGGAGGGTTTGTTTTTGGCGGAGTAATGAAATCCTTCCGAGTTTCACGTACGTGTCAATGTTATGTAACTGTCAAGTTACGGGGTTTTCAGACCGTCAGCCGGCCCATCAGTTTACAGAACGGTAGTCTTCAGAGCGCCTTTGACATGAGTGCCGTAGTTTCGATTCTGATTTGAGCATTATGAGGGCTGGCCATGGCCATGAGATGATGCCACGATTTTGAATGCGCTGAAACGAATCAAGATCATTGATCAAGTGGACCCACAAATCACCACATCCCCCAGCGGGCCAGGCGTCATGAAAAAAAAAAAAAAGGTGTCAATCCATTATTCGGCAGCAAAACGCCTCATTGCCGTCCCAAAGAAGCAATATCAACCCTGCATACCTAAATGGAGTCGAACCCGATATCATGCGACATAAAAGAGGC